>Ga0222714_10002546_pt1 | contig 19172 bp, 11 predicted proteins | sample C33_3DmetaG_FD_165048 | JGI IMG/M metagenome (GOLD analysis project Ga0222714, IMG submission 165048) | Estuarine water microbial communities from San Francisco Bay, California, United States - C33_3D | ecosystem: Environmental > Aquatic > Marine > Unclassified | place: USA: California...
TGAGTTTATTATCCCTGCGGACGTTGTTAGTGCTATTGGAGGAGGTAACTCCAACGCTGGTGCTAAACAGTTTTACAATATGATGGATCGGGTTAGGCAACAAGCCTATGGGCGTAAAAGCCAGATAAAACCCGTCGATCTTAATAAAGCATTCCCCGCATGAGGTGACAAATGTCAAACGGAACAACCGATCCAAACGCAACTGATCCGAACGCCACAAACACTAGGGCCGAAGAATCGGCGCTGTCTAGTTGGGCTGGCCCCTATGTAACTGAAATGTTGGGTAGGGGTTGGGCGGCTGCTGCAACGCCCTACACAGCCTATCAAGGCCCGCTTACCGCAGGAGCATCGGATTTACAACAAAGAGCGTACCAAGGCTTAGGTGCCCTCAACGCCCCCACTGCGCAAATGGGTGCATACACTCCCGGTACTTTTACCGACTCCGGTGTAGCGCAAGCCTACATGAACCCATATATGCAGATGGCGCTTGACCCGCAGATGAACGAGGCGCGTCGTCAGGCACAGATAGAACAGCAGAATCTCCAAAGCAGGTACGGCAAAGCTGGTGCGTACGGCGGTGGTCGTCAGGCCGTAGCCGAAGCCGAGTTGTCCGGTGCGCTGCAAAGAAACCTTGCCAATATATACGGCACAGGGATGGAAAAAGCCTACACGCAAGGTATGGGCCAGTTTAATACAGAAGAACAACGCCGCCGCCAAGCACAGCAGGACATTAATCAGTTTGGTATGGATGTGCTTAATAGACAGCAAACTGCTGGCGCAGAACAACGCGCTATTGAAGGCGAAGGTATTGCAGCAGATAGAGCACAGTTTGAAGAAGAACGTGATTGGCCCTATAGACAGGCTACGTACATGCACTCATTGTTAGGCGGCCTTCCGTTACAAACTCAAAGTTATAGCTACTATCAGCCCAGCGGTCTTGAAAACATAATGAACGGTATAGGTTCTGCGCAAGACCTCTGGGACTTAATTAAAGATTATTTTCCGTAAACTTAAAGGTATAAGATTATGGTTGGCATAGCTTCCATCCTCCCACAACCTACTCAGCAAGGTGCCCCTGCCACTCAAGGGATGCCGCAACGTCCTATGCCTGCGCCTCCCGCTCCTGCACCTGCTGCACCGGGAGCTATGCCAGCCGCCCCTTTACCGAACAATCCTACAGCACAAGCGGCAATGGGATTGGCCCAAAGTAACCTTGCTCCCTACAACTTAGACCCAAGGACGGAATACACCACGGCGGTAATGGAAGCTAAAAAGATATTGGACAGCGCCGAAAACAAACTAAAAGCGTCATACCAATCACCCATGCCCCCTCAAATTGCTCCGCAAGTAGAGGCTGAAGTACGGCAAAGACTGGGTGGTCTTAACCTGCGTTCCGGAATCGCCGCGCCTCCGATGCCCCAAGCCCCCGTACAAACTGGGGGACTTGGTGGGGCTAATATGCCCAACATGATGATGGGCGGCGGTATCGTTGGATACGCTGATGGGGGCTATACCTCTGAAATAGAACGTCCTGTAGGCCCGACAAAGGACATGGTAGATCCGGAAGTAGAATACTTTTTAAGCGCTTACGATGCTTACATGGACGCTTTAGACCGTGGGGATGCCACAGTAATTGCCAGAACTCGTGAAATCCTCGATGGTTTTGACCCAGACGTACGGCTCAGAGCTATGCAACTGCGCACAAGATACCCAAAGAAAGCTATGGGCGGTGAGATTAGAGGCTACCAAGCGGGCGGTTTGACTGAAGAAGAAGATGCTATGTTACGGGAGATGATGGGCGAAGATGTAGAACCCATATTAAACGTACAACGCCCTTCAACTCGTGAGCAAGCTCTAAGCCAAATGATGGAGATAGCTGGTAGAGAACCTGCTCCGTACGAGAAGACTGAGCTTGAACTGGCTGCGGAAGAAGCGGCTATGTCTGGGTTGTTGACCGACGAAGAAATGGATAAAAAACGCCAAGATGAACGAGAGGCTGCTGAAAAAGCGGTTGGTAGGACACAGGATGAAATAGACCTTGCAGAAAAAATACTACAGGCTCAGAGAGATTATTACGGGGACATTAGCTCCCCCGAAGAAGAAGAACGTATGCGGAAAGAGGCTCTCTTAAGCAGGTTAGGTAAATTCCACGGTGCTATGAATCGTAGGGTATCGGATGAACAGCGAATCCGACAGACAATGCGCGAAAGGCGGCGGGACGCAATTATAGTACCTAACGAAAAAGCGCTGGAGTACGCAGGAATCGACAGAGAAGCTAGGAAGTACGGCTTTGAAACCGGCAAAGAATTGTGGACTACTCTATCTGCACGTCGTAATCAGGCTATGCAAACGGCTTCCCAACTAGCTACCAACCAGCGCAACTTTGAACAGAAAGAGCGTTTAGAAGGTATGAATCGCGCTATGACTGCACTTAATGCCCAGCTTACAAACGAAATAGAACTAGCCACTCAGGGGCAGAGAAACATAGATAGCTTGCGTAATTTGCTTGCCAAGTATGAAGAACTACGCCAAAAGGTAAATAGCGATTATTCAAGGGACACAGCCTACGCTGGTGTGGTTCCCAACGCTGATACTCAGAAAGCATTGCTCGATGTAAGAGACGCGCAATTATCCGAGATAGATATAAAACTTGAAGCGATAAATGAGCTTATTGGAGGTGCTATTGGAGGTACACCAACAGGAAGCGGCGAACTACCTCCGGGGTTTGAAGAAGACTAACAACAGTAGCTAGGTAAGGATTATGGCTAGAACCGCAACTAACCCTACTACTGGTGAAAAGTTAATTTTTATAAATAACCAATGGGTGCCAATAGAACGTACTGCAACTAATCCTGACACTGGGGCTAGAGCATACTTTGCGTCTAATATATGGACTGTAGATGACGCTCCACAACCCCAAGAACCGCTACCCCAAGAACCGCTGCCGCAAGAACCTACACCTGACGTACAGGAAGATACCTCTCTATTTGGTAAGGTGTCTGACTTTTATCAATCCGTCAGTCCTGTAAACCTTCTTAATAAAGCCGCTTTGTATAAGGCGCAAAACCTTGACACTGTGGGAGAGAGTAAGAGCGGGTTTGGAATGGGGTTAGGAAACATTGCGCTTATCCCAGAAACTTTAAACTTACAATTTCAGTCTTCTTCTATAGGAACTAATCAACGTTATTTAGAGGCAATGCGGGCTATAGACAATGGCGCTTCCCCTACTGAAGCCGCAGCAATGTTCCCCGGTAAAGTAGAACTACCCTTTTTAACCCAATACGCGGAAGCCGATTCAGATAAAAAGGCCAAGCTCGTTCAAAACAATGTCAAAGGTATAGAAGAAAGCCTTAATAAGATCGAAGAACTATACCCCGAACTAACTAAAAAACGGCAAGAGTTGGCAGAAAAGTACCCTGCCAAAGTAGAAAACCTTACAGACATACGCAATCCAGTAGACGCACTTAACTGGCTTTCTTACAACGTAGGTGCCGCACTTCCTCAACTAGCACCCACCGTAGGGGCTGCTTATCTTACTGGCCCTGTAGGTGCCCTAGCTGTATCCGCACCTCTTGGTCTTCAAGAGACTATTAATAACCGTACAGCGTTCTTAGCCGATAAGTTGCAGGGTATGAGTACGGAAGAGCAAGCTAAATACATTTCAGATTATTTGGACGAATCCAAAGATGTTACTTATGCAGTAGGTGCAGTAGTGGGGCTTTTGGACTTAGCGGGCGGCCCAACTAAAACCGTGTTACGAAACCAAATACTTAAGCGTATAGGCAAGGATTTCGGCGAAGATACAGTCCAGTCTTTCCAAACAGAGCTAGGTAAACAAATAGGCAAAGAAGTTTTAGAAGAATTTGTTACCGGTGGTGCCCAATCCGCCACACAATTAGTTGGACAAAAAACGCTTGGCGAAATAGAGAAGCTCGTTACAGGAGAGAACCTTAAGCAAATCCTTAACGATGCCGCTGCTGAAGCTGCCGGTGCGCTTGGTGGAAGCCCCATATCTGCGGTTAGCACTTACAATACGTGGAAACAAAGAACCGAGCAGATAGCAAAACAAAAAATTGCGGCTTTAGTGAATGCCGAAACCGACGGGCAACTACAACTGTTCCCAGAATTAGGGCGGCAGCAACTTGCTGGACTACCTGTTCCTGAGACTCCTACAGAAAGACCTTCGGCTGAAGTACAACCCGACATGCTCGACATTTCAGAAGAAGCCCAGATACAAGATATGCTGGAAGCTGACAGAGCCGAGGAAGCCGCTCAAGCATTAGCAACCCGTGGGATTGACGAAGAACAGGCTACAACCGAACGCGAAACTGCCGCGCAGTTTGAGGCGCTTAACCTACCCCCCACCACAACACCTGACGAAGAACTTCAGAATATACAAGAGCGTATAGAGACAACTCGTGCGGCTGAAACAAAAGCTAAACGTCAGCCCATACTAGATAAGGTCATGGAGAACCTTAGTATATCCACGATAGAGGATAGTGTAGCCGCTGTCAGTGCCGAATTAAGAAGGCAGGGGTTTAGGGACACAAATGTCTCCGAATCAGAACTCGAACAGCTAACAAAATCAGTTGCAGATAAGAAGGATCGAGCCAAAAGCACAGCCACTTTGGAGAGTCTTATACCGGAAGAGGGCGCTAGAGCCGCCGCTCGTGAAGCACAACTTAAACAGAGAAGGACGCAACCAGCCCCTACCCCGACTCCGCCCCCTACGGCTGAACTGGCACAACCCCAACAACCAGCACCGATTGAACCGGCACAACCCCAACAACCAGCACCGACTGAACCGGCACAACCCCAACAACCAGCACCGACTGAACCGGCACAACCCACAGCGCCAACGCAAAAGCTGTCAGGTTTAGGCGAAGTCATACGTCAGCAGAAAGCGTTGGAAGAGGCGGAAAAAGCTACCACCCCCACCGAGCCGAAGGCAACCAAACCTGCTGCCTCTACCACTCCTACTACTAGGACGGTAAAGAAAGCTACTGCACTACAGGATAGCGAAATAACTAACCCTGACGTACAGAAGATTCTTAAAGCTAAGAACGCTAAAGTAAATGACAGAAACCAATACAGCGCATTACAGGCGTTTAAACAATTCATCACCGGTACGTTTCAGCCTACATCCCAAGAAAAAAAAGCAAAACAACCTTCTGGGTTTGACTTACCTGCTCTCCGTGGAAGCGCCCGTACTCAAGGTGTAGCAAAGACATTAGACATAGCACTTCGAGATATGGCGGTAGCGTCTGTTACTCCGCTAGACCCAAACCTTCTTAAGATTAAAAAATTAAATGACGTAGCTAAAGCCGGTATTAGTTGGGTACGGAAAAACTTATCGGAAGAAATTAACAACAAACTAGACGCGTATATTGAAGAAGCGCAAGAGTTTATAGCTAGAGCCGAAGCACTTGACGCAAAACGTGTCGAAGATGAAACCCCAGACGTAAGCGTTTGGGAAGGCGCTCCTACTGGTTCTGGATCAAGGATGGCTACGAACATGCCATTACGCGCCTACCAGCTTTCAGATTTCCAAGACTTACGCGGGTTCTATAATCAGGAAAAAGCAGAAGCTGGTGAAGTTACCACCGTCCCAGTAGATGCGACCGAGACGCGAATAAAACAAATACGGAAGACAAGAGATGAGCTTGTTAAAACTGCTAAAACAGAAGACTCTATAGACGGCAACGTCGCTGATATTATTGAGGGAACGGACGAAGACTTTAATACGATAACCCTTGATGATATTGGACTTGATTTAGACGGTAGGAACTCGCTTGAAGAGTTGCTTATAAAAGATGCTGTAGCGGCTACTATGCCAATGGTTTCGGAGGCCGTTAGTGACCATGTGCTAGACGGGAACTTTAGGTTAGCTTTGGATCAATTCGCTAACGATACTAGCAACAAACAACTGGCTAGAATTGCAAGGTTACTGGCTAACAAGCTAAACAAAAACGTTAAAGTAGAATTTGTAGATACCCCGATTACTGATAGGAAAGGGCGTCCTGCTGTTGCGTCATTTAATGGGAATACAAATACTATACAGTTTGACTTGAATGAACCACTAAGTTCTCACGCATTACTACACGAAGCCTTTCATGCGGTTACGTTTGACACATTAAGTAACCCCTCGCATCCAGTTACTAAACAACTTAGAAGTATATTTAACGACCTACGCGGGGCTATTCAAGGAGCGTACGGACTTGAATCGGTATCTGATTTTGCAAATGAAATATTTATAAACGATACCTTTAAAGCTGATCTAGCTTCTACTAAGTCTAAAACCGGTAATCTAACGCTATGGGAAAAAGTTATTAAAGCGTTTAAAAAGTTACTGGGTTTAGACTCTGGTACTAATAAGAAAGCCGTAGAGACAGCTACCGAATTAGTTAATACCTTGTTAGCTACCCAACCTAACGCACGTAACGCTACAACTATACGTCAAGATATATGGCGGGCTAATGAGCTTACTGATGCGGATATGGAAAAAGCCCTCAAGCCATTGTTAGGCGGGTATAAGTTCCTCCCCCCCGCAGATTTAAAACGGATGTGGAATAGTTTAAAAAACGCAAGCGCTAAGGTTAGAGCCTTTACTATTAACGGTATCGGTCTTGAAGCCATAGTAGACATGGCAAAAGATACTTTACCTGCCGCCGCTACCCTACAAAAAGTTCTTTTAGCTATAGATGGTACGCGCAATGAATTAATGACTAAGTTTCAGACTTTTAAAACGGACATGTATAAAGCGTTCCGTGCAGATATAAAAGCATTGGAAATTCTATCTGAATTAGTTTCCATATCTACTATGAATGAAGTTGACGCATTAGACCCCACAAAGAGCGAAAAATATTACAGTAGCTATATCGTTCGATACGGAACAAAAGATAGGCAAATAAGAGAAAAACTATTTGCCACAGCAGAAAAAGCTAATAGAGCGGCTGAAAGGCTACGCCGTGTCCGTAAGAAAGCTAGTGAAGAAGGTAAGCCAAGTATAGTCGAAGCAGTGCAGGTAGTAAGACCAAGTAAAAATCGTTTAGATGCGTACAAAGAAGCTACAAAACTGAAAAACAAATTAACTCCCGCACAACGTGGTGTATTCGTAACTATGCGGGATGAGTATGTCAAAATAGACAAAGCCATAAAGAAAGCAGAAGACGACAACATAGACAAGATAGATGCAGATGCTAATCTAAAGAATACTGTACGAGATATTTTGTTTAGACAACGTTTAGAGGCTGGCAGTATATCTCCGTATTTCCCCGCATTTAGGGAAGGGGATTTTTGGGTTAGCTTTGTATACAAGGACGAGGCTAATCGAACTCAAGCCGGTTATATGGCGTTTAAAAGCGAGGCCGAGCAACAAGCGGCAGTGGATAGACTAAATGAAGCTGACTGGGTAGAAAGTGCAGAAGCTCTCGATGAAGCCGCAATACGAAAAGATATAAACACAGGTAAGATCAGTATAGAGCTACTGAATAAACTACAGACCCAAGTTAAAAAAGCACTAAAAGACGCGGGGGTTGACCCTGCCTCTGAATCAGCGCAAGAGATTAACGAGTTTGTCACAGACCTCATTCTACGCTCCCTACCGGAACAGTCTGTTATTCAATCCCGAAAAGCACGTAAGGGTTTAGCTGGTTTTGAAGGCGACCCGTTGTATGTCTATTCTAAGAAAATGCCTCAACTCATAAACGCATACGCAAACATACAAAATCGTGTTGACCTATCTAAAGCCGCCCGTGAAGTTATGGATCAAAGCCGGGGCAAAGATAGGCTAACGCAAGAAATTGCTATCTCGCTTGCTGGTAGTCAAGAACAAACCAATAAACGACTTGGTAAGTTAAGGAGCTATGTTGAGTTTGCTAAGAATCCCTACTTAAACCCAACAATTAGACTTTTGAGGGCAGCGGCCTTTATAGGTAATCTCGGCTTTAACGTAAGCTCTGTTGCCGTCAACACCATGATTATGCCTATTATTGTTTGGGCTAGACTTTCATCAAAGTATGGCGTGGTTAGAGCAACACGTTTAATGACTACTTCTCTTATTCAATACATGGGCACCGCAGGACGTGTTTACAGAGAAGGTACAAGAGCAGTAGATGAAAATGGTAAACCGCTTTCTAGTCAAGACATTATTAAAAGAGAGCTGGGAGGTTTTAGTCTTACTAATGATGAAACGGTAATGAACAACGATTATTACAAACCGTTTAAACCGCTTATAAAACTAATGAAGCAGTACGGGTTTGATACCCGCACCATTGCGCAAGAAACTGCTGAGATAGACGCAGTTAGTTCTCAGTTCCTTAATAAACTACTGTACGCATCTGCCTTTGTATTCAACCACAGTGAACGTGCAATCCGTCAGGGCACCCTTATGGCTTTCTACCGTGCTGAGTTAGAGCAACGTACCGGTAAGAGTTATGGGCAACTTACCGATGCCGATATTGCCAAGCATGGGGATGAGGCCGCAATGATAGCCGTACAAGAAACGCTTTGGACTAATACCTCTCCACTACTTACCACTGCACCTCGTTTTGCACAGAGTGGCTTAACAGCGCTACTTATGCAGTTCCAGCGTGTACCGGCTATGATTCTGTACGGTCAACTTCGGGCAATAAAATCCGTGGGAACGCTGCTAAGAAATAGTGCTAAAACAGCGGCACAACGTGAAGAAGCTAAGATGTTGACTAAGTTCCTTGTGTATCAAACGTTAGCAGGATATACGTTCCTTGGTGTGAAGGGTATTCCGTTTTATGGAGTTGCGGTAGCGTTGGCTAATCAAATTCTTCTCGGTGAAGACGACGATGAAGATGATGCAGATACTCTAGTACGAAAAGCACTGGGAGAGTTTTGGTACTATGGTCTTATTGCTTATTTAACCGGGGCTGATATTACTGATCGCGCTGGAGTCACTAACTTACTAATACGGGATAGGCGGAACTTCCGTGGTGAAGCAACTGGGTGGGATACGTTTGAAGCGGCGGGAGGTGCATCAGCAAGTTTGATTAGGGACGTTTATGACCTAATCAATAACACAGTGGAAGCTCAAAAAGGCCCACCCGTTACGGGTAAATATGATGAAGTCATCAGGAAAATCCCACTGCGGGCAGTAAGTAATATCATTCAAGGGTATGGCCTTCTGCATGATAAAGAGTATAGAACACGCCGTGGAGACTTAATTACAGACATATCTACTAGGGACGCTCTGTTAAAAGCATTTGGCTTTAATCCAGTAACTATGCGTGAAGGTATCGACAAGCTCAACTTGAACTACCGAAAAATAGAAGGTGCAGAAGCTAAGAAACAATTGCTTCAAGACTGGTGGAACGAAGCACGCAACGACTTAGACGATCCGAAAGTGCTACCCGACGTAAAGGCGGATATTCAAGAATACTTAGATAACGAATGGATGGAACTTATAAGGGACTACAATACAAAGCATCCAGAAAATCAGATTACTGCAAAGGGGTTAGCTCAGTCACGTCGGGAAAGATTGAGACGCAGTGCAGTAGCTGAAAGGACAGGCGGTTTACCAGTAGACCGTAAGTATATCCAGCAGATACTGGAATCAAATGCCGAGTTCGATGAAGACTTATAAAAAAGCCCCCACATAGTGGGGGCAATGTCCTTTAATAAGGAGAATGATGATAGCGACAAGGAGCCGCATTAGGATATTACCAAGTTACCCAACTGTTTACAATCGCCACACCCGTATACCATAAAGTTCTTTCTCTATACGTACTATATATTTTAGTTTAGCTCGTGGTATACGCGACGCTTGTACGATATGTTGCATGGCCTTGGTTGGCTTTGTAGTCGGCACAAAGAAAGAAGCCCCTGACGTAAACTTGTCCCAATCTACTAGAATCCGTATCCCGTCAGGGGATATATCGGTGTATTTAATTCTTGTCATCAACCCCGATCCCTTGCGGGTCTCTGTCCCAAGATAGCTCGATAACGCGCTGGGGCGGCAAGTTCAGCTTAGTTCCCCGCCCTAGTCGGATAGTATTTGTGCTCCCGTTTAATTGGGCAAATATAAGGTCACGTACTGCACTGTAATGATGACCTTGAGAGACGCACCAATTCTTAAATGGTCTAGGTAATATATACAATTTATTCACATCGTATTCATGCCTACCTACCCATTTATACATAGGCAAGGAATCCGACATAATTGGGGTAAGTATGTTCTTCATTTCCGGGTCTTCTATCTCCCCCATACTTTGTAACCGCAAAATACCCCTTACGTTATCGTTATAGAACTGAGCAACCAAGTCACCAATATCTATATCCATGTCTTTAACTTCATGTTTCTTTTCACGTAGCTTACGTATAGACCAGTCAAATAAATTGTCTAAGTCCCAATCATGTAGCTCAAGATGTTTAGCTATAGTCAGCCCCGCAATAGTAGTAGCTACTTGCGCCACCCAGAACCTATTCTGTGGCCCTAGATCAGCCTCGCGCATTATCCGAGTCCAGAAGTCCCGTACTAGCTTTTCTGCCGATTCCATATTTTGTAGGATATGCTGGATAAATATATCTCCGGCGTGCCCATAGTTCTGTTCAAGGCGCTCGTTAAGTTCCCGTGCTGTAGCCGCTTCATCAGGCGAAAACAATAACTGTCTTGCTGTAGCTTCGAGCACACGTTGAGCTTCTCCCTTTGGGATAGCGCGGTACGAACTCATCTTTTCTATAAGGCTTACGTTTCCGTTTGTCCCTGCTGATAGATTCCATTCTTCCCCACGTAACCGCTCTACGTTTTGTCCTGCATTTGATTGGCGGTTTCTCTGCTCACCATCTGCAATAGCATAAGCAAAGTCACTGGCATCTTTATCTCCGTAATTACTTAACTCATCGACATACAACACTATGTTTTTGTATATCTCCGCACGGTGCCAGACAGAGTTACCGGTATCTTTTCCCTTCAATACTAAACGCTTGGGGTTCCCCCAAACAGACGCACCACCAAACATCCCTGTAGTTTTTCCGTAGCCAGAATCAGCACTCGTCAAATGGTAGATAGCCCCAGAAATACTAGGTATAAATATCATAAGAGGAGAACCAAAACTTAACCCAAACATCATCTGGTGTTCTTCAAAACTCGGACGGTTATAGAATGCGGTGATTTTTTTCCACTCGTCTAACGTCCCACGCTTTGAGAAATACGGAAAAAACTGTGCAGTTCGGGAACTTGGGGGGTTAGAAACTATCTTATGTGCAAATATCTCCCTGTCGCCCACTACAAAAGATCGTAAGTTTTCTGTCCAACCAAACTGAGTACGTGCGACTAACTCGTCCTGCCCATTCGGGCCTTTAAGCTGTTCAATCCACGCCGCTATATATTGCATAAGACCATCCGCATTAGAGTGAAATATAAATATGTCATTCATGCCCATAGCCTTCCTAAACTCCTCTTTCGACGACAGTTTAACTCCGGCTACTACAAACTTCTTTATCCCTTCACGGGCTGTATGATGTTCAAACTCGTAACATGGGCCTTCTAACGGGTCACGTATCCGCTTGGTAAGATATAAGTCTCTATTATAAATCATTATCTCATCGGGGTTTCCCTCCTTGTCCCGTCTCCGAACGTACACCCCACCGCTCTCTGCTCTAAAATACGGGTTTGGGTAGGGCGGGATAGTGTGCTTCATAGGTGCCGCTTGCGGTACAGATACAGAATCGGCATCAGGCTCACTTACAGTAATTTCTATCTCATTAGTTGAGGCTTCCTTTACTTCCATACACAGCTTTATAGGTGTACGTATCTTGCTCTTGTGGGGGCATCCTTCGCATCCACTTGGGTTATCCTGCGCAAACGTGCTACACAGGTGCGGGGTTTCTATAGACTCAGCGATCTTCTGGGTTTCTTCAGGAGAATACCCGTCGTACCCACGGGACACCACATGGATAGCCATGTCACCGTCTTCGCAATGCTTCGCTATAGACAGCACATGAAGCCAATCGTTATACGATAAGCTGTTGGGTTCTAAGAATGCACGCCGAATCTGCTTACACCCCCCTCCAGATAACGACGCTTGTGCAAGTCGTATAAACTTCTTTGTATACTTTTCCTTACCAAGTATGGCCTGCATATCGCTAGAATCTTCAGCAGAAAACTCGCGTGCAGGAACGACCGCCACGTAAGCGTCCGGCAATGCCTCATAGAATTGATCTAATCCTACTTCAGCGCCGTAATTACCTATAACAAAAACATCTTTGGGTGGGTTGCTTCCGTAGTTGTGGGTATTTGGAACGCGTAATACACGGGCCGCATCCGCAGTAACACTCGTGTCTATCTTTAATCCAAATTCAACACAAGCGGCCTTTAGTTTGGTAGCAACTTTTAGCCATGTATCTTTATCACAAGGTGTATTAAGTACCCAGTAAACATGAATACCATGCCCTGAATTAACAACCACAGTAGGCTTCGGTAGCTTTCTCGTCCGTACAAAATCACGGAGGTGCTTAATTGCTTCGGCTTGGGAGCTATAAGTCTTATCTTCTTTGCCAACCTTGCAGTCTAAATCTAAGAATAAAGATTTTAATTGTTCGACATTGTTTGCTTTACGCCCGGCTTCTACACTTTTAAAAGTGGCAAGGGCAAAATAAGCATTGGTGCCGTCTTCATCAAATTTCTTCGATGCCTCTGCAATGGAATCTATAGATGTATAAAACTTCTGGGTCATCACTCCTGCGACTAAACCGGCGGCGCAATAGTGACCAGTATCCCCCAACACCGACGTAAGAAACTGTCTGGTGTCCATAGTAATTCCGTTAAAATACGGGCACCGCAAGCAGTGCCCGTTAGGGTTTTAGTCGTCGAACTCGTCTAGCAAAGAAGCCAAATCAGTGTCGGGTTTGACCTCTGGCTGGGCTTTCTTCTTAGAAACCTTTACTTTAGGTTCTTCTACTTTTTCTTCAGACGGCTCTGCTTTAGGTTGGGCAGTTATCTGAGGAGTATCATCTTTTGGTTTGACAGAAAGAGTAATCAACCTAATGGTATCTGGGTTTTTCTGCGAATCGATAGCCATACCAAGTTCTTCTTTCTCTAGTGGACGAATAGGTTTGAACACTAACTTTGGTGTGCTACTTGCAGTGTCAAAACGTAGTTCGGTTAGTACAGAAGCTAAAGGTGCTTTCTGTGTATTAAGAAGTTTGGCGTAAGTCTGAAGCCCCATTTTCTGCTTGTCATCTCCAAACACACTCGTAGCAGGTAAGGTAAGTTGGTATACCTCGTTGCTACGTACTGTACCGTCTTGGTCTGCAAGCAACAGGGCAATCCGTTGCTGATACCTACAAGCACGGCTCTCACCCATACCAGAACCTTTGATGTTCTGTGGGCAGTCAAAACAGGTGCCAGATTGTAAATTCTCAGATGGTACGTCTTCTGAGGGACGGCCTACACTCGTATCAGCAGACCAACAAGTGGGCGCTACAGTTTGTCCTGCAACATAGGCATCGGCGTAATATGTACGTGACACCGGAGCAGACTTAACGATAACGGCATTCAGAAATCTGTCCTCTAATTCCCCTACCTCTTGTCCGTTTACTACCTTACGGAACACACCGCCACGTATGCTCAAACGATTGATGCTACTTTGCGCGGCAACTATATTTGTTTCTGGCTCTAACTGTGCCAGCAGTTCTTTATAATCATCGGACATATTTTGGAACATAGTTATATTACTCATACAAACTCCTAGACATCATCGTCTACATTAAAATCTAACTTTAAATTGACTGGGGCAGATGCTTCTACCCGCTCTTCTACTGCCGCTTCCTGCGCTTCAACACCGTCGTCCTTAGAAGCCTTTAGCGCGTCAAGCACCAAAGGGATGTTAAACCGATACGTACTCCCCACTTTTATATAAGTGTGCTTTGGTACATACCCACGATTCACCCAATCGCGTATGGTCGTACTTTTGACAGCAAGCACTTTGGCTAACTGATCTACCGGAACGTAGCTTTCTTCACTCATTTTTTCCTCCGAACGGTGATTGTATATTCGCTATCGCAATTAAGCCCCATCGGTAATAAGTCGGGGTTGTCTTCAAGAAACTGCTTCATGTTCCCCTGATGTATCCGCTTTTCCAGAAGCTCCGGAACAGAATGATCAAGGATAAACTTGTTCATAGACTCCCAATCGGAAGTCCAGTATTTTGATCTAGTTGAACGGTAAAACGTGCCAGACTCGGTACGCACAGATTCCACGCCGTTTGCCTTACAGTGCTCTAGCAAAACAGCATCTAGCCTAGCCATCTTATCTTTGAGGACTTGCTCTTCTTCGGCAAACTTCTGCGCAAGTTCTGCTTTTTTGTCACGGATTTTTACGTACACGCTGACAATGCGGTCGAGATCAAGGGTAACTTCTTTAGACATCATCATTCTCCAGTTATGTTTTTATAAGTTTTGGAATTATATGAGCAGTTATATCATGTTTCAAGTATTTCGTTATATAAGTCTATTATTTTTCCATGTGCATCAATTCGTTGGTCTAATAACTTATAGATTCTTTCTTCAACCTTTGATCCTTGGAGTTGCACCACAGTACAGGGGTGATGTTGCCCTGAACGGTGTACCCTAGCATTAGCTTGAGCGTAGGTTTCTAGTGAAGCTACCGGCCCCCACCATACGATAGTGTTAGCGGCGGTAAGTGTTACCCCATGCGCGGCGGCTTGAGGCTGTATCAGCAACACACGCGGGTTAGGGGTTTCTTGAAATTGCCTAAATATTTCTGTCCGTTTATTGACGTTTACGTCTCCCCTAATGATGTTTGTGGTTATCTTATCTTTCTCTAGCTTCTCCTGTAGTACATCTATGACGTGTCTGAACGGCACAAACACAAGGATTTTCTGACTAGCCTCATCAATTACTTCTCGCAATACCTTGTATCGGTTCTTTATGTCGAACTCCACCGTATCTCCACTGTCGGCGTACACGGCTCCACAAGATATTTGTAGTAGTTTGTTCATCATAACTGCCGCGTTCACCGCAGTAATGGATTCCCCAGCGGCAATAGCCATCATCTGTTTGCGTACAAGCTGGTAGAACTTATCTTGTTGACTCGTAAGTTCCACCTCGCGTTTTGTGTATGTCATTTCCGGTAGATCAAGACATTGCTCTTTGGTAAATCGGATAGCCGGTTGAAGAGCTTTGTAGACCGTTTCGGTAGCGCTGGGTTTAGGTATCCATTTAAATTGACTAGCCCGGAACATGACCATATCGCGGAACGCCCCAAAAAACGGAGGCACACCTCTTGGATTAACAAGTTTGGCTAACCCATACGCATCTACCGGTGATTGTGCCGCAGGAGTACCGGTCATCATCCACAACCACATATCTGGACGTAGTACACTATTAAGAACTTTCCAACGCTTTGACTGCGCGTTCTTGTAGTGCGTAGCTTCATCCACAATAATCAGATCAAACCCAGCCATCTGAATATGATCTTTGACTATCTCTACACCATCGTAATTTATGATGACAAACTCCGCATCTCCCATAATTATCTGACGGCGCTTATCTTTGTTTCCGTACGCTATATCTACGGTACGGTGCATGGCAAATTTAAAAAGATCAGTTCTCCATGCGGAATCCATAATCGACAACGGGGATATGATCAATGCCCGGTTTACAACACCCTCTTTCATTAAAAAATCTGCCGCCCATATAGCAGAACCTGTTTTGCCTGTGCCTTGTTCATTAAAACAAAACGCACGTTTGTGCATGGTTAAGAAAGAGGCAGTAGTTTTTTGATGCTCAAACGGTTTGTGCATACCAGTCCATTGGTATCTACCTAAAATTGGCGAAGGAATATTTCGGATGTTCATGTTATGCAGGACGCGTGTTTCGTCTACGCCCCACTTAACTAACACGCTATCGTTGCTAACAAGTTTACTAGATGGTATGGCAGTGACAATTCTTAGGGGGTCACGTACCTTCAGAAGCAAGCCTCTGTTGTCTACTACTTTCATCAAAACTCCAAGTTATTTTTTCTTCTTTTTATGCCCGTTACGACTACGGTTCTTGCTCGATGATTCTATATAGTATCCATCCTTATTGGAACCACCTTTGCTTAATAATTTTTTATGACTAACGTCTTTACCTTCGCGCTTATCAGCTTTACCGTTTTTGTTTTTGTCCACACCTTTTTTGTCTATTGCACGCCTAGCACGTTGACGTTCCATGCGGTCTGAATGTTCGCCACGTTCTTTCTGTTGTTGGTATTCTTTTTTGTAAGGTCGTTTCTTGTTTACGTAAGGCATTATTTTCTCCCGTTATGTGGGCACTCTAGCACAACACAATGAGCACGGCATAAACCAGTAGGCTTTGCATTCCATACGTCGTTCTCGTAGGCTCTTTCCAACTTACCGTACTCACTTAACCATTTTTGCCACAAGTCTGGCTCTTGCTTGATCTCGTAAGTATCTTTTATAAAGGCGTTGCATACAACAAATAACAACCCACCCTTAACTGTATGTATCTCTGGGAAGTGCTTGAATATAGCTAACGCCATAAGTTCAAGCTGTCCCTTGTCTGCATACTTCGCAGACTTGCCGGTCTTGTAGTCAATCACCCTAGCTACACCGGATTCTCTATCCAAGATAGCTAAGTCAACGACACCCCTAAACCACACGTTGCCGTCAAAAAAATCACATGGCTCAAGGTTAGATGTAAGCCCCATCCTGTGTTCGCACAACTTATCCCCAGACATATCCTTTAATTTATCTAACGCTTTCAAAGCATAATCGAATCTAGGGTCTAACTTATCCACAACACCTTTAACGTATTCTTCAGCAGCTTTGTGGAACTCGTTTCCGTACAGTATGGCTTCGGTGTTAAAATCTTCTTCGTAATCTTTTGCTACCTTTAAGTGGTAATATTTTTTTGGACATTGATCGAACGTCTTTATGCTACTGAAAGACCATGCTGGTTTGGTGTCCATTTAATACATTCCCCGTAGTTTTTGCCGACTTCCACGTCCCCACGGACTGGAAGCCCCTCGGCCCAATCCGGCGTGTAACGCATACATGAGTCGATATAAGTAGCAACTTCATCTACTGTGTCGTCCCGCACACAGCATACCACAGAGTCGTGAACTGTTAATAGAACGCGGTAAGTTTTTGAAATCATTAACATTTGCTCTGCCATAACACATCTAGCTATTGCTTGGCAAACGTTTTCTATGACTTTCCCCCCGTATATTTTTACCCACCCTGCTCGGGTCTTGTAGCTGAACTGAACGCCTTTCTCATCGTCTTCTGCCTTTAACTTGTTATAGTACATCCGCAAGCCAGATGGGAGGCGTATTGCTGTTTCTGTCGGTATCACAGTAAGAACTCCGGGTTTGCCAAGGGGATACTGTTCTCCCTGATACATACCTATAAGCGCATTTTGCGCTTGCCTCCATAGGCTCGTGACCGCATCGCTATTGTCTCGGTAGGCTTGAATAATTCGCTGGCACTCTAAATCTGAAACATCCACCCCAAACGTCTTTAATTGGTCACGGAACTTCTTTGCCCCCATACCATACCCAGCGCCTAGAATGGTAGTCTTACCAATAAACCGTTCGTGGTCAGAAACATCTCTCTCATGCTTATTGTAGATGCGGGACGCCATGCGTCTGTAAACGTCCTCACCTTCTTTGAAAGCCGTTACCAAATCGTTTTGACCTGCCAGCCATGCAAGAACCCTAGCCTCTATCTGAGCAGAGTCGGCTTGAACTAACGTGTACCCTTCGGGGGCGACAATGCAAGACTTCAGCACTTTAGCATTACTACCACGGCTCGGTAGATTCTGTAGATTTACCTTATCGTAACCACCCCAACGTCCAGTATGCGCGGCGTAATACTTGATCGGCACAGGCATTGCCTTACCACGCATGGCTATATCTAAGAATCTTTCGGTGCGTGTTTCTTCCAACGTACTTTTAAGTCCTATCCTAGCGGCAACTAACGCTTGTACTTTTGGGTTAGGATGTTCTTGTAGTTCTTTGAACGCCTCGTCGCTCTTGGCAAAAGCAAATGTCTCCTTACCGGTACGTAAACTTATTTTGGTAGGGGGACTTAGTCCGAGCTGCTCCAGTGCCTTTGCGAATTTTTGATTTGACATCAATTCTTCTTTAGCAATGTTGCACTCTTCCAATAGTTTTTCTTTCTGATCTTGTAAGTTATCGAGATGCGTTTCCAATCTAGTTACATCTAGTTCAAGAACTGGGTCAATAAACATACGTAAAGTCATGTCAATAACTTTTAGTTCTTTCTTCGGAAACTTACGCCTAGTCATAAGTATGTTAAACAAACTATACGTAATCTCTACATCATTGATGCAGTAGTCACCGTATGCAGAAAGGTCAGCATCTGAAAAGTCTAATCGTTTCTTTCCTTCGGCCCTGATAACTTCGTCCCCTTTCTCGCCGATACTATACATTTCAGCCAACGCTTTGAGAGAACCCGAAACATCGACACCGTGGAGAGCGCGAGACATACTAAGAGTATCAAGAAACAACTTAGGATGAATATCGAAATGCCAACTGAGTACAGCACCGTCGAAAAGAGTGTTGTGAGCCAATACCGCAGAGTTTGCCCAGTCGTAGTTATCGTGTAAGTATTTTTTGAGGGCATCATATTCACCACTTAACCATTCGGTTTCTCCATCATTAACTTTGACCGCCAAACCAATAACTTCAAATTCAGGATGTCTAACATATTGTTCCGTAGTCAGCTTGGAAAACCCGATCTCTTTACTGTAAAACGTTTCAAAATCTATTGTAATTAAATTCATCAGTGCGCAATCCTTGTACGTAAAAAATCTTCCCATTCAGTGTTTGGCGTTTCCCACCTTGGGTCGTCCACATCGTATTCAAAGAACCAATCACTTATTTCGCGCCCTCCAGTAGTGCACCAAAGATATTCGTCAGGGTAGAATTCATTGGTATAGACATACGGTATACAAAAACCCATAGGGTATTTTTTGGGTAGTATTACTATATCGGCAGAAGTGGGGTCGCCAAACTCGTCAATTACATGAGCAATATCTTCCCATGTACACCCTTCAGCAAATCCAACCCATGCTTTGTTGTCGGGTTTGTTCACGGCATCTGGTTTAAATCTAAACATTACTCTCATCTCATTCTCCTTATCGGTAAAAAACGT
>Ga0222714_10002547_pt1 | contig 19168 bp, 42 predicted proteins | sample C33_3DmetaG_FD_165048 | JGI IMG/M metagenome (GOLD analysis project Ga0222714, IMG submission 165048) | Estuarine water microbial communities from San Francisco Bay, California, United States - C33_3D | ecosystem: Environmental > Aquatic > Marine > Unclassified | place: USA: California...
ATGATGACATCAGAGCGAAGAGTCGCCATGAGTCAGTACCTAAAAAATTCGTGGTTTTGCGGGCGTAACCCAATGGCGATCTGGCGTAGCCGTCACACCTAACGCATACATATTAAGCATTGTTTGCGGCGGCCTTCAAACGGTCGTACATATCCCGGTCAGTACGGAATAGGCGGGACTGTTCGGTGAGGTTGAAATGGTCGCGGCTAAACGGGTTTTTCGTGCCGGCAGGAATCTCGCTGGAAGCAGAGCGGACACCGACAGGAGCGCCAGAACCTTTGACGCTGGGCGGGCGAAACAGGTAGCCGCGTTCGGTCTTGAGTTTTTCAACCCATTGATCCATCGGCAATTCGTTGTACCCGTCAACGGCGACAGGATTGCCCGATTCGTCCAGCTTCAGCTGATCACGGACCAGGCGCAAAGTGTCGTGCGGATTATGCGCGCCTTGCTCAGCCAAGATCGCAATCACGCGGTTGTCTAGCTGATTCACGGTCAGCTTCGATTCAAGGTCGCCAATCTTGCGCTTCAGCTCATCCTCACGCTCTGAGAATTGCTGGGCGTATTGCTTGAGGGCTTCGTCGTACTTGCCTTTGGACTCAAGTTCCTCTTGCTCTTTACGGCGCTTGAACTCCACCAGCTCTTTAACGTCCACGCCATCAGGCACGACTGGCGCCTTTTCCTTTTGTTCCTTGAGCTTGCCGATCAGCTCAAAATTTTTGCGTTCAAGGGCTTCAATGCTGCGCTTCAGCGTGTCCAGCTCTTGATTCTCTGCAGTCGGCGTAGCGTCCTGCATTTGCTCTTCAGACATGAAAGACCCGTAGGGTTACGGATGGAGTATATCTCTAATTTCAGTGCAAACAATCAGACTGCAGTTGTAATTTCCGCCAATGATCATGCGGGAGTGGAACACGCCAACGCGGGAACCGTGGAACCCCGTGATTGTGCAGCTGCTGCGTGCGATTGACCTGCATACCCGCCAATACTTCAGCACCGGCGACAAATGGCACGCCGAACAGGCGGATCAGCTGCGGCGCTATGTGATCGACCTGAAGGAATGGATCTTCAAGATGGAAGGCCGTTAGCCCTTTTTGCCTTTGCCCTTGTGTGCCGAATCCTTCATCAGCCGACCATCGGGCATGTAGTGATAGCCCTTCGGTGCCTTCTTTTTGCCGGACTTGGCTGGTTTCTTGCCGTAAGCCATCACCATTTCACCTTATTAGCCCAGTATGCCGCCGACATTTTGCCTTTGGCGATATTTTTGGCGTGGCGCGCTTGAAACGATGCCCTTCTGGCCTTGTTGGCTTCTGATTCACCTTTTCGCGCTGGTGAGCCTTTTACGCCCTGCTGACCAAACCTGATCAGCTTTACTTCGTCGCCTTCCTTGGCCAGGACGACATGGGATTTGCTGGGATGCTTCGGCGTGCGCTTGGGTTTGTTGTAGCCGTCAAATTCCTCGCCGCGATATTTAATCGTCATCCTCGTCATCCTCCGTGCAGGTAATGACCTCTACGCCTTCAGCCAGTCTGCCCAGTAAAGCTCCAAGGATTTCAGGGCTGTTGGGCGTGGGGAACATGAAGCGACCTTCAACGATGCCATCGGCACATTTCAGGTAAGTACAACTGCCTTCCCAGATTCGGCCTTTCATTTGCGTTTGGGCGCTGCCTTCAATTCTGACCGCTTTTTGAGGACTGGGTTACCGGTCGATTCCGATTTGATTCGCAACACAGGGTCATCGGCAGAGCCAACACGAACGACAGTCCCACCACCAGCAGTAGGGACAGAACCTCGCTTGCCTTCCTTGCCGACGACAACGCCATAGGTGCGAACCCCTTGATAAACCCAGCTAACACGGGAGCCAATGCCAATGGCCATCACTTTTTCTTGCGAGGTTTACGGGACTTGCCAGCCTTTGAATAGGCAATGGCCGCGGCCTGCTTGGGATCCTTGCCCGCCTTGATTTCACGGCGGATATTTTCTTGGATCACCTTTTTGCTGCGGCCTTTCTTGAGTGGCATGGATTAAGCTCCGCCCGCTGCCCTTGATTCTATGGACTACCTCCTAGATCGCCCTGATGGTGTAACCGTCCGCGAGCTGCGGAACATGCTGGGGCAAGTGCCTGAAACCAAAGAGGATGGCACGCCCGCAAAGGTGTTTTTGACCTGCGGGAACCTGCAGACATCGCAATTAAAAATCGCCACCCTGGATGAGGATGACGATCTTTTGCTGGTCCCAGATTTTTGGCAGGCCGTGATGGAAGACGTTGGCAGCTGGGAAGACTTTGTTGATTAACGCTTGGTCTTGGCGTTGAAAGCCCTTCTGGATTTCAGCATTTCATTGATCCGGGCGTCCTTTTTAGCTTGCGCCGTGGCCTTGCGCTGCGCCTTCACCTTCGAGCTGACTGGCTTATTAGCCGAACGCTTGCGCTGATAACCAGTGCCCTTAGCCGCCTTCTTGGCCGCAAATTTCTTACCGGCTTGGCTGCCCTTGAAGGTGCTAGATCCGGCAAATCCGCCAACTTTCTTCTTGGCGTTAGTCATGCGACGTGCGCCTTCTTTGGCCTTATAGGCAGCCTTGGCAGCACGGCCAGCCTTCACGCTTGTGCCACCACCTTTGCCAGATTTCTGGAAGGCGACATCAGACTTGCGGGGCTTTTTGGATTTGCCCATGCCACCGCCACCGCCACCAGAGGCGAAACGGCCATTCTTGTCGCGTGAGTACCTGCGGGCCATGACCGTAAGAGATTTTTTTAAAGTTTAATCGGCGCGAACATTCCCGTAACTCTGCTGCAGTTGCTTCAGGGTGACTTCGCTGCCGTCTTCACGAACCATGCGGCTCAGCGCGTCTTGTGGGCCGTATTTATTGGCAAGCTTCCTGAAGTACGCGGCGCGGGTATCGCTGCGGAACACTTCTTTTTGGTATTCCTTGGGCTGATCACGAAGCCAATAGCCATAGCTCTTGAATTTCTTTTCCCCTTTAACAGTGGTGACCGCGCTGATTGGACCCTTGGCGCTGGCGCGCTGTGATGGACCCGTCCCCCAGTCAGGCTCAGGGATGCCAAGCCCTTCGTAGTCAATGATCGGGATCGTTGTGCTGCGGCAGTTGAAGTGAACTGGCGGCTCTGGACCTCTGCCGTATTCAAATTCCTGGCCGTCAAGGCTTTGGCAGATTGCTGAAGTGCGGCTATCAAGCGTGGCGACGTAACGGTATTTCTTGGTGATGTCCTGATTGGTTTGATAGACCTGCGTACTGGCTGCGTTGGCAACCTGTTGAACACTCGTGCGAACAACGGTCAGCACCTGATGGTCAGCCATTTTGGTCAGCTCACCACCGGCTAACGCTTGCTGTCGTGCGGTCTTGGCAAGATCTCCAAAGTCAAGGCTTCCAATCAAGCGGCGTGCGATTTGGGCAGTTGGTTCGCCCGTAAGGATTCCTGTTCTGACTACCGCGTTGAATCGCTGCGCTTGAGATTCGGCAAGGCCGCGGAACGCCTTCGATACAACATCACCATTGGGCAGCGTGATGGCTGCGCCCTGTCCAGCGGTCAAATTGAAAGCGCCAGTCCCAGGCAGCGTGAAATTCAGATCTGTTGGGTCAATCGTGGCAACACTGGCCGCAAAATTTGGCGCCACCTGCACCGTGTTCACCTGGGCCAAGGCGCTGACCTGTGAAGGCAGCAATTCACGCGCATCAGTTATGCCGCCACTGATTGCCAGCCTGATCTGTTCCTGCACAAACTCAGTTTGAAGTTCTGCCAAGCCCTGCAGCTCTTGCGTCACATAAGCCGTACTGCGGCCAGCCCAGCCATCAAGCGATTCCTTCAGCTGCGCCAAGATCACGCGCAACCGCTGAGCCTGAACAGAAGACGGCGCCACAATCCCGGCACCTGCTGTTACTTCACCAAGGTTGATTGCCTTTAAATCGGCAACGGCGCTAAGAACAATGTTGTTGTAGTCCCGCACAATCTGACGGGAAACTGCATTGCTGAAGCGGTTCAGGTCAATGGCATTGCGGTAGATATTTGCAACCGGGTCATTGCGATTGATCCGGCGCTTGAACTGCTCAACGTTGAGAAGGCGAGGCGTTACGCCGGATTGCGTCATTGTTCAATGGCGGCTTGGTTGTCGTCCATCGAAACTTCCTCGGCTGGCATATCACTGGAGATCAGATCCATACCACCGCCCATTTCGATTAGGCCGCCGGCTTGGGTTGCTTCCAGCTCTTCCTCAACGTCGAAATCATCGCCCAAGATCTCGCCTTCACTGAGCTGATCCAGAAGTGTTTTTTGGCTGATGGAACCAGCGGTGTAGAGCTGCAGCAGCGCGAGGATTTCCGCAGGCTCAAGGCGTGCGCCCACAAAATCCCGGTTGACATAACTTGAACCGGCTTGAGGCTGACCCACAAAGTCTGCGTGGAACTGCAGGCAGTTGTCGATCAGATCCTGCACTTGCTGAGCAATGACCATCATCGTGCTGTCGCCCTGGCTGCGATCAATGCGCTTGGCTTCGGCGGTTTCAGCTGAAAGCTTTTGACCCAAGACAGCAGACAGGCCGAGTTCGTTGATCTGAATGGCGAGTTGCTCAAGGCGCTTGAACTGCGCTTCAAAGCTCTTGCCGTCAGGTTCGATGTATTCAGCGCGGCCTTCAGCAGGGAATGCGATTGCTTCACCAGGGCCAGCGGATACTTCCTCAGCAGAACTCGGGAACCCGAAGAACGCCAGCATCGGCACGGCGCTGATGTGCAGCATGTTGTCCAGATCGCTCTGGATCTGATACGCCTTGAGGTTTAGCTCTGCGATGTCTTCCATCGGCGGGCGTGACTCAAGCAGCCCAACACGGTTGGAATAAGCAACGGCAAACGGGATGTAATCAAGGCTTGTCTGGCCTTCGGCTACTTTCTCAAAATCACCGCTTGTTTCACCTTGGCGGTACAGCTCATAAGAGCCAGGACGCAGAACGCGGATCTGTTCAACGTACTTTTCGCCAAACTCACCGTCAGGAACAACGACGCGCTCCATCAGGCGAAGCATGGTCAGTTGCTGTGCGCCGTTCAGGACTTCAGAGCGCCAACCAAGGATGTCCCGCGGGGTGTAGCAAACCCAGTACGGACGAAGGGCGGAAGCATCAACGATATTTTGCGCGTCATCATCGTCAGCCGTTGGGAAGTCAACCAGGACGCCAACGTGGCCATAACGAACAATCTTCCGCGTCAACTCATAGGTGAAGATGTTTAGATCATTCCCCTGCAGATCAACGTCAAACAGCTGTTCACGAATCAGGTCTGGGACGTTATCTAGCTTGACCGGCTTACGGGTCAACATGCCAGCCAGCATCCGCTCAAGGCGCTGGTAATAAGGCGGGCAAACGGAACGGGCCAGACGGTTATCAAAGCTTTCGTCCAGCTCGCGGGGTTCCTGCGGCAGATACCGGCGATGCTTACGGCGCATACCGTAGGTGCCTTCCATCAGGTCTTCAATCAAGACCCAGTGAGGCTCCATGCCGGCCCAAGCGGAACCAGGATCCTGCACCTGCGTTGCTTGGCGCTGAATGCTCCGGTCGTAACGCTTGAAACCGGTGTAAGTCATCTTGCGCGCCTAGCCATGCACAAATTCTATGGTTCTAGGTTAATGCTGAATGTTGGCTGGGCCTCCGATACCGCCACACACGGCGTTCAGCCTTACGGGTAGAACCGACCCAGCGAGTTAATCAGATTCTTCGGCGTGGAAGATTTCTTCGTCTAGTGAGTCGGCGGCTTCGTCAAAGCCCTCTTCGTATAGCCACTGCTGAATAACGGACAGGATGGCCGCGGCGGATTGACTGAAGCTGTCAGCGTCCAGATCATTGGCTGCGTCGTAAGCAGCTTCCATTTCGTGCCAAAGGTAAGTTGCCATCGGATATGTGCGGCGTGTTCACGATAGAGGCGAAGGCAAGAAAAAGCCCCCGAAGGGGCTGGTAGGTCAGAACAGGAGCCCGAGAGTAAAGCTGATTGCAGCTACCCAAAGGGCGAGCGTGGTTTTTTCCTTGGATTCGTTCACTTGGTGCTCAAGCTCTGAAGTGATGGTGACCTGTTGGTTGAGCAGGTCGATCAGCTGCGCTTTGGTGGCGCGAGTGGCGTTGGTCATTTGTCTGGTGTGTTGGTGGGGTCGCCCCCGTTCCAGGAGTATATCCCGTGCGTCCACCGGGGTCAATACAGCCTGATGCCCGTGCCGCGGCCAACGCCCTGATGCAGCGGGTTGAACTCACGCCACACCACATACCCCAGCGCGTCAACCATGTGGTCATGGCCGCCCTCCTTGTCCGGGTCGCCCTTCTCAGTCCAGCTCTGCAGCTCCAAGCATTCGATCAGTCGCCTGCAACCTTCAGCGACGCTGAGCCGGACCTCGCCCTTCCCGTTTTCCAGCAGACCCTGAACAGCACTAACCCGATCACGAACGGCAGGATTTGACCGGCCCGACTGATTGCTGAACCCGTAGCTTTCCAGAATCTGAATGTCGGTGCGGCTGGCATTGGTGCTGCGGTTGCCGCCTGAGGCGTCGGGGTACACATATATATGGTGCATCGGGTAGCGCCGTTTCAGCTCTTGGGCCAGTGCGTCCGTGTCATGCGCGCCGCTGATCTCGTCCACCACCGTCAGCTTGTTGCCGCTTCGCACCGTGACGACTGCCGACATGTTGCCAACGTTGAAGTCAACGCCAACACGCAACGGCTCACCACTGAAATCAGCCACGCTGGCCACCACATGCTTGGCGCGGTCAAAACGGTCATAGACCTGACCCGTGTTCAGGTTGACCCAGAGCCCTTCCAGATACGACTTAATCAGTTGCGGCGGGTAATTCGCCATCAGGCTGTCCACGAACCCAGCGGGAAGGTGCGGGTTGTCCATGGTGCGCGCACGAATCAGTGCCGTGTCTTCACCAGCATTGCGGTCAAACGTGTCAAAGGCCCAGCCGTAACCCTCCGGCGTCGTGGCTGCGTAGAACTGCTGAACGTTGCCATCACGAAGACGGGCAAGCGCCATGCGAGTCGCCTGCTCTGCTGTGCGTTTATTTGCCGTGTCCGCTTCGTCAAAACCAATGGCGCAAAGGTTCTGGCCACGAATCCGGTTCCACGTCTCCATGGTCCGTAGAAGGATGGTGTGGCTGCCCTCCGCGAAATGCAGGGTGTATTCCGGCAACGGGCTAACGCGAAAGTCAAAGGGGATTTCCCACTCTTCCAATAGGTCATCCATCGTGCGCTGCAGGATGTCGCGCAGCATCGGGGCGACAGGCTCAAACAAGGCGCTGACGTAGCCAATGTTCAGGGCTGCCATGTGAACAGCCTTGGCGACGAGGCCATGGGTCTTGCCGGCACCGAATCCACAGACAAGGGCGAGCTTGCGGTGTTCCGTGTCATCGCAAAAGGCGATCTGATGCGGCAGAAGGGTTTGCCGAATGCGGGCCAGGGTTTCCTGAGCGGGCGGGCCAGTGAGCTGAGCCGTTGGCGGTTCTAGAAGATTGCCGCCAGGTGCATTAGCCAGCAGGCTCATAAATCAAAGCCGATGAGCTTGGCTTGAAGTTGAACAGCGTTAAGGGCGACTTGCGTTTGACCGCGTTTATAGGCGGATTGTTCGTAAGTACGAAGGCGTCCTAGGGCTTCAGCGAGCCAAGCAGGGCGGGCCATATCGGCATCTTGCTCAAGGCGAATTCTTGCGCGCTGAATATATTCATCGGCTTGACGTGCTGAACAGTTCCACTGATTCGCTGAGAATTGAACGATCTGACCGCGTGATTGTCCTTCGGTCAAAAGACCGTAAATCGTGTCAACACGGAAGTTCACTTCGGCAGCAGTGGAGCGCGCCAAGTTTGCGGAAAAGTTAATTGCTAACAGGATAAACCCAAATTGGTGATGTGCGTTCTTTTGAGACGCGGATGAGACAGGCGTGACTCAAATAGACGAGATGAGACTGCCGAAATCGTGCGCTGCGATGCTTGCCAGCCAAATTTTTGATGGCTAAGGTCTCTGCCGTGCGTTGCCGCACATTTCCGCACATTTCCGCGGATTTCCGTTTTTTCCCGCACATTTCCGCACAATGCCGCTACGCGCCGACTTGAGAATTCCCGATGATTTGGGGTTCGTTGTAATGCGTCACAAGCCCAGTTACATGTCCCTGTCTGGGTTTTGCCTCCATCTAATCGCCCTAGGGGTTGACAGGGACGTTACGCTGGCGGAGCGACCGGAGGGGAGCGAAGCCTCTATCTCTTCTTCTAGTATTATTAAAGAAGAGTATTTAAGTATTAATAATAAGAACGGTCGGAAAAAAAATAACGAAAACCCCGAGCCTGCCGCAAAACGCGGCAAAAAGCGGCAACGTGCCGCATACAGCGAAGAGTTTGAGGAACTGTGGAAGCTGTATCAGTCCGCGCCTGATCGCGTCTCATCTCAGACAAAGCCCAAGGCGTTCGACGAATGGAAGTCCATCGTTGGCCTTGAAGGCCCGCAGACCCTCCTACAAGCCGTTCAGAGGGCGATTGATGAGCAGAAGCGGAGGAAGACCGCCGGGGAGTTCGTTGGAAGCCTTCCTGACCTGTTCCGCTGGCTTCGGGACGGCAAGTACGAGGTCTATCTGGAACAGCACGTCACGCAGGCTGCTGGGCGCGTGTGGAGCGCCGACCTTGGCTGTTGGATTGAGAACGACTGATCACCATGAAGCTTTATTCCCCCGACGCCAAAGGCAAGTACGTCTGGCAAGTGGCCGACTCCAAGACCAGACAGGTCAGCTTCAGCGTCACCACGACCCGTACCGCCCCGCCTGATGCCTGCTACGGGCACCCGATTGGCAAGTACGACGATCAGGGCGTATTCATGACGTTCTGCCCGAATGTCGGCGCTGACGACCCGAAGAGCCCGCTTGCTGCGCGGTATGTGCTGCACCCGTTGGCACCTGCTGAGCGCGAAAGAGCAGACCGCGAGCGCATGTGGCGCGAAATCTGACTTTTCCTACCTAGACCCCCCAGGACAATGACCCTTGGACCCCTGTTTGATTACTCAGCGGATGCCAGTCAGGCTGCCCGTGATAGCGCGATAGCAACAGTCGGCACAAATGCCGGTGCTGTGTTCATGGATCAGGCAAAGGCTTTGATCGTTGAACGACTTGCCGGCGTGGAGTGTCTGGCTGAAGACATGCGCCGTTTATGCGAGGAAGAGGGCATCAGACCTCACCACCACAACGCATGGGGCAGCCTCACGAATCAGCTGGTTAAGGCCGGCATTTTGATCGACACTGGCCGTTTGGCTAAGAGCAAAAGCGTTCGCAGTCATGCCCGCCGTCAACCTGTCTGGAAGGTGCGCGGATGAAATCAGCCGCTAGACACGAACAGATTCGGAGGCAGGTCTAATGGGTCGCTTCAAATTGACGTTCAATCCTGACGATGCCCGCCGTGTTCTCAGGCAAGGCATTGAAAAGGGTCGCTGGACTCTTCAAGATCTAGACAATCCGCCGCCGGGCTGGGTTCTAAGCGAACTTGACGCCAAGCGAATTCCAGGATTCACACCCCGCCCGTACCGCAACCTTCTCAGAGATGAGCCCGCACCAGCAGAACGAGTCCAAATCACAGACCCCAGAGACTTTGCGGTGGCTCAAGCCCCTGCCAATCACGTTCAACGAGGAAGCGCACCGTTATCAGTGGGAACCAACGGGGCAATGGCTGAACCACTCAGTGACCAAGGTGTGCAAGGGCACGAAGGATCCGTGGGCGATGAAGCGGATCATGGAGACGAAGCACATCTGGGAACCGCGTGGGAAGGCGGTGCATTTGGCGTTGGAAACGTTTTTGACGACTGGTGACCCTGGGGAGTTTCCGGCGGAATACGCGGAGTGGGTCGAACCGCTGATTGAGCATTCTGTATGGCAGACCTATGAGGCTGTGGCGTGTGAATACCGCTTGGCGGACGTGGAACGCTCGATTGCCGGATCGTTTGACTGCTTACTGCGGCGGAAGGATGACCACGGGCAGCTGGTGTTGGTGGACCTGAAGACCCAAGGCAAAGCCGACGCCAGCCCGTATGACGTGAGCACGCAGCTTGGCGGGTATCTGGGGATGCTCAGCATTCACTGGCCGCGGCTGTATGTGCAGAAGGCAGGTGTGCTGTGGAGCCGTCCAGGGGCCACGACGCTGCAGAAGGTTGATGTGGATGCGGCGTATATCGAGTGGCAGGCGGCGAGGGATGCGTTCCTGACGTTGAACCAACCTGAGTTTTAGGGGTTGCGTGGTCGGCGCCTTTAGGGGTATACTCCATCTGTACGGGGGAGACCCCACCACTCACAGGCACATGACCATCAATCTCACCGAGAAAGAGCAAGCACTGCTGAACGAAATCAAAGCTGGCATGGATGAGCCTGGCTGCGGCTGGCTTCACGAGATCACGCCATTTCAAAATGATCACGTCACTGCTGGTGTCCTGGGCTCTTTGATTGAAAAGGGCTTGGTCCACAGCCAGGAAGACGACGAATGCGTTCCTGGATTCCCTCCCGCTTACTGGGTCACACTGGCCGCCTGATCAACCCGGCCCCTACGGGGGCCTTTTCTCATGCCCCGCAAGAAACCCTCTTGGAAGCCCGCAACTGAGTTCAAGCTCACGCGCCTAAAGCCCAATGGACCCAAAGACGGTCAATCCGTTGAGAAATGGGTTTACGGCAAAGACAAGGGCTACCAGGAATTGATCGACGACCCACGCACCAAATTCAACGATCTGCCATGACCAACCCCAACACCCTGCTTGGCGCCATCGCCAGCACCAAAGCCGAGATCAAGCGCCATGAAGACGCCCTCCAGGTGCTCATGGATGATCTGGCGCTGATGTACGCCACCGGCGAACTGGACGACCTAAAGGACGATGACGGCAATCTGGTCAACGGCGCCGTCAAGGTGTCCCGCTGTACCCGCACAAGCTGGCACTACAGCAGTGCCGTAAAGGAGCTGCAACAGCTTGAGCAGTTTGAAGGCGTAGCACTTAAAAGGGAGACGGAGTATTGGCGGGTGACCCTGCCGAAAGCAGAGTTCTGATGCAGCCGACTCCCGTAGATGATCGGATTGAAGCCATCCTTGGCAAATACGACCTATGGGAGCCGGACCAGTACAGAGACGCCATTGCTGAGCTGACGGTGTATCTGCTGACTCTTACCCAAGAGGAAATCAAGGGCAGCCTGTACCACCAACGGCTTGAAGACAAAATCCATCTTGAAAATTGCTTGATGCGTTCTGATGATTTTTCAGGTCCAAGGGATTGAGCCAGCACCACAAGGCAGCAAGCGACATGTTGGCAATGGCCGGATGGTTGAATCATCCAAAAAGGTCAAGCCGTGGCGCTTCGCTGTCAGTCAGGCGGCACTGGAGACCGACTGGGAATTAACGACTCATCCGGTCTATGTCGGCATCACGTTTTTGTTCCAGCGGCCCAAGTCGCACTACAACAGCAAAGGGCTACTGAAGCCAAATGCACCGATGGTCAAAATGACCAAGCCAGACATTGACAAGCTGGTGCGCTCAACCTTGGACGGATGCACCGGCATCTTGTTTAAGGATGACTCTCAGGTGGCAAGCCTTATGGCCACCAAGCAATACGCCAACGAAGGCGAATACGTCGGCGCAATCATCACCATCAACGCACTGTGAAAGGTTCAGGCAAGCGGCGTATCTGCGTCATCTGCGAATCAATTTTTGACATTCCACAGCTCAAGCACGGGCGTGATCGCAAGAGCAAACGAATCACCTGCAGCCAGTCATGTCACTTGAAGTTGATTGGCAAACGGGCGAAGCGTTGGACCAAGGGCGAAATGGACATCATCGAACAGATCAGCGTTTCAATGCCGCCCAAACGGCTGTACCTGACCTATTGCCGCATGGCAGCTGAGCGGGGCTATCCCAAGCGCACGGAAGCAGCGTTCAGGTGCAAGTTGGAGCACATGGGCATACCGCTGATGCCTGAGCTGGATTACTACAAGTTCCCCCAGCTAGCTGAGATGTTCAAAACGACTCGGCACACTGCGTATTCATTGCGTAAGCACGGCCTGAAGGCTGAGAAGGAATCGGACCACGGCAATCAGCCTTGGTTTGTATCTCGCGCAGAGCTGAAGCGGCTTGCCCGTAAGAAGCCTGGGCTATTCCGTGACTTCGACCCTGAGGGCTTGTTTGTAGTGCTTGAAGACCGCGAACTGGTGGATCTGATCCTGGCTCAGCCCAAGGTCCATAAGGCGCACCGCTATAGCCCGACGCCATGCCGCTGCGTTGAGACGGGACAGGAGTTCTTGGGCTTCCGCGATGCGGGACGGTTCGCATTTGTAGACCCATCTGCGATTTACAACTCTTGCAAATTCGGGCATCGGGCAGGCGGCTACCACTGGGTTGCGCTTAGATAAATTTAGGGATATACTCCACACAGAGGCTTCCCTCGTCTCCGATCAAACCGCACACCTATGACCGATTTCCCCAACCTCGGGGCTGTCATCACCAAGGCCGACGTTGACACCAAAGGCACAGGCTCTTACGCCGCCGATTACGTCAACTGGTGCCGTGTGGCTCACCTTCTGCATGAGCACGCACCTGGCTGGCAGTTCCATCTAGTTCGCACCGCCGAAGACAGCCACGTTTGGCAATCGCCTAATGGCACCGCCTACGTCGTCGGTTGCTTCAGCGGCCCCGATGGTCTCCGCACGCCTGACTTCCCTCAGGCAATCATGGACAACCGCAACAATGCGATCCCATTTGAGAAGGTCACTGCTCGTGATCTCACAGATGCTCACCGACGCTGCCTATGCACTGCAGCCGCCGCACAGTTCGGTCTGGCATGGCAGCTCTGGGCGCGGGAACCAGTCGAAAACCCGCACCGCGAGGAAGCAGCTAAACCAGCTATTCAGCAAGACAAACCAAAAGCTGAGGCAGCGGCTAAGCCAGCTGAAAAAGCAAAGCCAGCAGCAAAGAAGACCACCGGAGTGGTTTTTCTGAGTGACGACGAACTTGAAGCAGTCAAAGCATCCGTGAAGGCTTATGCCAAGCGTGATGAGCTGATTGACGCTTTCAAAAAGCACTTCAAGATCATGGCTCCGCGTATTGCTGACCGAATCCAGTTCCCCGAACACAAGCAGTTCATTGATCAGTACATCGCTGATAACCCTGCATGACCGCAAGACGGCCCAAAACTCCTGCTGAGATCAACCGCAAGAAAAACCGCTTTGTTGTAGCGGCCAAGCTTTCGGGCGATGTTCATAAAGAGCTGAGGGCTTATTGCGCCAAAACAGGGCAGAACATCAATCAAGCCCTGCGGCACATCATCACTACCTTCCTGTCAACTCATGGCTGAATTTGCCTTCCAAGCGAAGTTCCGAATTATGGAAAATCGCAACCGCAAAAACGACAAGGCGCCTGAGGAAAACCTCGTGGTTGACTTCACCGCTGAACAGGCCGTCAAGGCTGCGAATTACCTGATGACCATGGCCGAAAAGGCTGAGGCTGACGGCACCAAGATTCGCATCTACACCGGCAAAGACGAGTTCACGGAACAAACCGGGTTCTCGCTGTGGGGCGGCAAATGGGGCAACAAAGGCTCCTTCAGCCCTCTCAAACTTGACACCCCTGATTCTTCCTTCTGATGTCAACCATGATCATCCTTACTGACGCCCAGGTTGTCGAACTGAACAACCGCATTGGTCAAATCCAGCGCCTGATCGAATCCGCCCAGATTATCAAGGCCGGTGGCACTCCTCAGCCTGCTGCTATCACTGAGGCAAAGCCTGCAAAGCCTGCAAAGCCCAAGGCAACTGTTCGGCGTCGTCGTCGTACTTTGCTGAACGAGGCAAAGGTGGTTGAAATCAAAACCCGCCTAGCTGCTGGCAATGAGTCCGCTGCGCGCATCGCCAAGTCCTTTGGCGTTCACATCAGCACCGTCAACAACATCAAATACGGCAAGAACTGGGCGCACATCAAAGTGCCCGCTAATGCCTGATGTCTGCTTGATGATCCATCAGCTGCAGTTCTAGGGCTGCGATTCGATGGGTTGCCTGCTGTAGCAAGTCCTGCTGCATAGACCAGGCGCGGAACAACTGAGCAGCAATGGGGCCTGCGTTTGGGGTGTTCTCCAGGCGTCGGGCCTCTTTTTCAATGCTGAATGCAGACGTGGCATCACGCTTCATTTGCAGCCATTCCCAGGCGGCGTCATCCATGGTTCCGGCGCATAGCACATTCACGCTAGGTCGCTCGTCAAGATCACGAATTACAACTTGCTGAATTTAGGGGTTTACTCCCTGGGGATCACCGCTACCATTCACCCAACCGGAGCGATCCGGCCCCCGCTACACACCACACAAACCCATGAAAAACTTTGTCGCCAACAGTGTTCTGTTCCTGATCCCGACCATTGCCTTTGCCGCCATCTTTTATGACGGCCTGACCTTCCAACCCGCACATCACGGCAAACCCGCCGCACATCACATCAGCTCCATCAAATGACCCTCGTTCCTCTCTCCGCCCAATGCTGCGGCCAAGCAGCTCCCGTGATCAGCCCTAAGCAAAAGGTCTACAAGATGTCCCCCAATCGCAATGGCGTTCGCGCTGAGCGTGAGGTCTGGCGTTTTTGCGCTGGGATGCCCTGTTACGTCAAAGGCTGGCCACAACAGGAATACAAGGTGATCGCCAAAGCCGAAGGGTTCACTTGGCCCACCTACATCGTTCAATTCCAAGACGGAATGCAGTTCACCGTTTCTCAGCTCTACCTATCCAAAAAACCATTGGACCAACGCAAATGACTTCTGAACTTCGCCGCTTCTACTTCACCGTCCCTTCATCCGGCGCCTACGACTGGGTGCTAGCCACCAACTTTGAAGAGGCCAAAATCGCCGCCTTTGAAGAATGGGCACCGCTCTATCACGAAATTCAGTGGCTAACCGCCACCAACCATTCAGAGGTAAAACTCCCGGCCATCTAGGTGAAATTCGCCAAGAAACTCAGCGAGCAGGACGTAATTGAAATCCTGCTATCAGATCAATACAACGAAGTGCTTGCCGAACGCTTCGGGGTCACTCGTCAATGCATCTCAAGCATCCGCAATGGCATCACCTGGAAACGCACAGCACCTGACATCCCACGCATCCCAATCCGCGTCAAGGAATCGGTGCGGCATGACTTCCGTGATAAAAAGCCCAACTGTCAAAACTGCGCAGAATGGGACGGCTCCGAATGTTCCTTCGGCTTTCCTGAGGCCATAGATGAGCCCTATTACGCCGTTGGATGCGAGTTCTACAAGCGAAATCAAGGCAATCCTTGATCAGTGCTTAGACGAGTATTGGTCTGATCGCTTCCAAGACCTAATCATTGACCACCCGGCACGGATGCACGCTGCATTGCAGCCATTTATCCGCTATCAAGCCGAAAGGTGCCCGGTCAGCAATGCCGCCAATTAAAGCTTTCCAGAGCCGTTACAACAGCCCAACACACTTTTGCTACGGCGCCGACTGGACAGGCTACGGTTTGCATTCCGGTTACGAACCTTGGTGTTGGGATGGCACCGCCGTTTGGTGGGGGCCAATCTGTGACACCTATTCACAAGCTCTTGACCTTGCCAAACAACATGCTGAAAGCCACTGAACTTGACCAGCGCCGTGCTGATTTTCTGGAACTGCTCTACCAAAGCAGCGGACGCACAAACAGGCTTTACACCGGCCTTTGGGAAGAGTTTGAACAGTATTTAGCCCCCAAATTTCGTGACCTTGATTATGAAACTATGCGCGACGACATTGTTCGTGCTGTTGGTGGCACTGATAACGATATGGCTAAGCGCAACGCTGATGTTGCCATTGCCGTCATGACCGCCCATCTTATGCAGGATTGGGCAACACAATGAAAGTCACCGCGCCATTCCTTAATTGGATCGAAAATCGTGCTCTGAACATCTTGGCCAATAGCCCTCGTGTTGGGACAATTCAAGTCAGGATGCGCGGTTCGCTGATTACCTACATCGTGCGTGATCACCATGACCCGCTTTGTGAACCCAGCACAGAGGATGAGCTGATGCCTGATGCGTTCAACCTTGAGCGGATCTTCCATCAGCCTTCTTACGGCGAAGACGAGTAGGAGCTGTGATCCACCTCTTCAACAACAGGCTGATTCTTGAGCGGCTCAAGCTGACTGAGAACTGGCGCTGTCGTGTGCGGTTAGGTCCAAAACCTGAACAGCAAATAGAGGTGGATCTCAAAACCGCTGACCTACGGACTGCCTTTATCAGGGCAAACAACATTTATCAGGCGTTCCGCAAGGGCGACCGACTGCAACCCTTAGAAGATCCTGAACCTACCGGCAAACGTTGCTGGGATTGCATCCAATGGGCGCCGACTCTGACCCACAATGGGGGTAACGGCTGCTCGCTTGGTTTCCCTGAGGCCAAGAGTTACTTGCGCGGTCGTTTTGCCAACCTGTGCAGCCTGTACAACGATGGAACCGAAAATTCTCAGCCGGACTGATTTTGAAGATGGCAGTTATATCGACGTTTTAGAACCTGTTGACGGCGGTGAAATGTATTACCGCACTTGTTATCAAGGAATGTGCCGGTACAGCTCAGACCTTTGGCAGGCGCAGGTTTACCAGCATCAGATGACTTCACCCTGATCCATATCTTGCATAATCCAGTCCATAATTCGCGCTTCGCCAACCTCCGACCAGAACGGCAAACCCCTGTACCAGACTCGCCAATCCTTATGTCCTTTTGACATATTGCAGCCAAAGCAACAAGCAACCAGATTGTTTAATTCACTGTTGCCGCCCTTAGCTTTTGGCACAACATGATCAAGCGTTGGCGATCTACCAAGCGGCTCAAAGCAGTAAGCACAATGATGATTGAAGTGATCCAAAACAGCATTGCGAAATCGCCGTTTCGCTTCGTGCTTTGGGATTAACTCCCAGCCGTCGATATGCTCAATCACAAGCAACCGCTTGATTCCTTAAACGGTAGCTAATGCCACTGGTTTGGCTTTGTTTCTTAATTTTGCAGGCAAGAAAAAACCGCCCCTAAAGGCGGCTTGGTCCCTCTGTTCTCCGGTCCAACGCTAGACCGTAAGACCCGTCCCAACCTTAAGCGTTTCCCAAGAGGGCATGACGGTTTCGTGTCGGTTGTAGTGGCCAAGTTCGCGGTAACTGCGGTCGGGATTATCCGAAAGTGGCATGAACACCATTTGGCCAATCAACAACCCTGGCCACAAAGCAACCTTGTGCTTCTGCCTGACGTTCTTCAGCTCAAGTGTCAGCCTGCTGCCGTGCCAGCCCGGATCACAGAAGCCAGCCAGCATGTGCTGAATGCCAGAACGTGCGCGGCTTGACTTCAATACAAACTGTGCAGCAACCGCAGGATCGTCAGGCAGATTGAAGATCTCTTCGGTCTCAGCAAGGATAAATTCACCAGGGTTCAGCCAATACGGCTCTTCCTTGGTGTAGCCAGAAATATTGTGCCTGATCAGCTCTGGAGTCTCGGCCACTTCAATCATGATGTTGGACCCAAGCGCCACGTCGTAAGACGCAGGATTGAGCCTTTCAGGATTGAATGGATGGATCAGAGCGTGCTCAGTGCAGAGCGCACGAATCTCGTGATCAGGCAGCAACATTTAGGTCAATAATCCCAGCGGACTCTAGGCCGTCCAGGGCGAACGCCAAGGTGAATGAAACCTTTTGCTGCGCCATAACCCAAGCTGTAAGGCCAGCCCCCATCAACCCAAGCCTGCACTGTGTAGATGTCAGCGCCGCCCACATAAAAATCAACAGCGCCCGTATCCGGGGCGTCCATCAAATGCTCAGAGCGACTTGCACCGCCAATCCGTGCATTCACCTTGGGCGGCCTGTGACCGCTAGTAATAAAAATGGGGCCACCAAATTTGGCGCGCACCTTTTCAAGGAACGGGCAAATCAGCTCAGACATCACATCGCATTGATGCTGATGCAGGAAACGCCGTTCCTCTTCGTCGTTGCAAAGCTCGCCATAGGTGATATTTGGCGTCACCTTGAAGTAATACGGCTTGTCAGGCGTCAGTTTGGTGTCATCCGTTAGTGCCTTAGTGCCGCACAAAAACAGGTCTAACTCATCACGCCGACGGCGCACCAAGCCTTCAAGAACGCCACCGCCACCTTTGTTCCACCTAGGCAGCTCTTCCATCGCCACCTTCTGCGGGTTCTCGCCGTTATTCAGGCGCTTACGCAAGGTGCTATCAAGCAGCGCCCCAGTGCCGACATTGAAGGCAAAGCTGATCAATGCACACCGCTGATTATTCGTAAGCGGAACAGTGATCTGATGATCAACAGCCTTAGCGAAACGCTCAACATCAGACGCCAACAGGGCATCAGCATCAGCCTGGGTGATCTTCATGCCAACGGTTACGTCAGGGCCTGTATGCCCATAACCAATGGTCGGGACATTGGCGGCGCACAGGTAACCCTCAAGCCTGCAGCCTTCCCATTTGCGGATCAATGCCAAACCTGGCCCTAGATCACTTGCAGGCTGTTTGCCGGCTTGGCTCCACACCTTGAACCATTCCTGATCACGACCCATCAGGTTTTCGTCAGCCTTGAAGATCGCCTCTTCCAGCAAATGCAATGCAGCCTGCTGATGCGGCAGATTCTTGTAATACTTAAAAAGATCAGTCAGACGAACTGGAGCTTTCGTCATTGGTCCAAGGGGCTTTGATGTGGAGATTGTCTAAGTCAATAATTGGCGGCGCGATGCTGGGCGGCTGGGACTTGTGCCATTCCTCAACGGCATTGTCCAAACGCGGCTTCAACATTGCCTTGAACTTCTGAGCAGCAATTATTCGCTGCACTTCGTCCATTCTTGAGCGCGTTGAAAAGCGAAACAGCCACCGAGCATCAGCCGGCAGCCCTAGCGCTTTTTTGCCTTCAGCATGTTCAGCACTTGGAACAGCAGCTGAATCACCGAATTGGATTTCAACGGTGACATGCCGATGATTTCAGAAGCGGCGCCAACGATCACCCAGAAGGCGGGATGGCTCAGAAAGTCCATGTCCATGGTTATTGGGACAACTTGACGCAGCCTAGTTCTATTTCAGGTGATGTTCCAGTGTCCTGAGCCTTAGCTCGTGATCGTCAAGACGTTCTTTGTGATCGCTGCGTAATGCTGTGATCTGTTCAAGGATCAGCGCCATCCGT
>Ga0222714_10002549_pt1 | contig 19166 bp, 16 predicted proteins | sample C33_3DmetaG_FD_165048 | JGI IMG/M metagenome (GOLD analysis project Ga0222714, IMG submission 165048) | Estuarine water microbial communities from San Francisco Bay, California, United States - C33_3D | ecosystem: Environmental > Aquatic > Marine > Unclassified | place: USA: California...
CTTCAGCCACCTCTTCAGTAGTAAGCGCTAACTTTTCAGATATTTTCCCGATTGCTTTCAGGGCTGCTTCATTATCCAGCTGAAATTCCCCGCCCATAAATGACTCAGGTCTTAAGCGCCCTAATATCAGGTTTGCATCGGTTACCGTTGGGCTTTTTCCCCCCAAACCATAACAGGCTGGCCCAGGTTTGGCGCCGGCAGATTCTGGTCCAACATGCAGCAAGCAACCTGAATCAAGGTAAGCAATGGATCCTCCGCCTGCTCCAATGGTATGCATGTCGACCATTGGTACGCCGACAGGAAAGGAGCCTATCGTGCCTTCAGTGCTAAGCACTATGTTGCCTTTGTCCAGTAAGGCCGCATCTGTAGATGTTCCACCCATGTCAAAAGTCATTAAGCCGGGGATCTCCAGATTCTTGGCTAGATAGCTTGCGGCTGCCAAGCCGCCTGCCGGACCGGATAAAAGCATGTTTACGGCTTTATCAGCGGCTTGTCTGGCATTTATAGTGCCTCCAGAGGATTGCATGACTGACAAAGTCGATGGCGCGATCGAGGCTTCCAGCTTAAGCAAATAAGTATTTACCAAGGGGCTCAACGAGGCATTGAGCCAGCAGGCGATGCCTCTTTCATATTCCTTGTATTCGGGCAAAATACTGTGTGAGCAGCATATAAATGGCTGCCAGCTAAGGTTCTTCCTTAGGTATTCTGCTACCCATTTTTCATGACGGCTATCGATAAATGAGAAAAGCAGGTTTATCGCTATTGCCTCTGGATGAAGAAGCTCAAGCTGCTCAACTAAGCTTTGCAGGCTTTGATTATCAGGCTTCTGCAACTCTTTTCCATCGGCACTTAAACGGCCACCCACTTCAAGGCAGAACTCTTCGGGGACAGGAGGCATTTTTGGCTGTGTTTCAAGGCGATAGAGCTGAGGCCGAGTTTGTCTGGCAATAGTTAACATGTCTTTGAAACCACGATTAGTGATAAAGGCCGTTTTTACGCCTTTTCTTTCAAGGGCGGCATTTGTTGCTACTGTGCTGCCGTGTATGATCGCTACTTCTCCTGCACTAACAGCCTTTGCTAGACCCAGTTCATTAATGCCCTGTAGAATTGCCAGCTCTGGTGCTTCAGGGGTAGATAATACTTTGTGGGTTTGCAGCTTGCCCTGATAGACCAGAACAAAATCAGTGAATGTGCCACCGGTATCTATACCAAGCCTTGCGAGTAATTGCGGTTTCATAGTTGTTAATAGCAATGTTGGGAGCTTGATTATACGTGAATGTCAGGTATATATGAGGCAAATAAATACCGGCACCCTTTTGGAACCCTTAAATAAAAATGCCTGAATTACCAGAAGTAGAAACCACCTGCAGGGGTATCCGGCCCTATGTTGAAAATAAAAGCATAAAAGATGTGATTGTTCGTCAGCCTCAACTGCGCTGGCCAGTATCTACTGAGATAACAACAGTTCTGCCAAACAAATGTATTAAGACGGTTACTCGACGTGGCAAATATATATTGTTAGATCTGGGGGCGGGCTATGTATTAATTCACCTGGGAATGTCGGGGAGTTTGCGTATAGCCAAGCAAGCAGAAGAGGTTAAAAAGCACGATCATGTAGATATAGTCTTAAAAAATGGAGACATTTTGCGATATCATGACCCAAGGCGTTTTGGCTGTATGCTCTGGGTCGGAATGCAACCACACAAACATGTTTTACTGGAAAAGCTCGGACCAGAACCGCTTTCCGATGATTTTGATGGCGGTTATTTATTTAGGCTGTCCAGAAAACGTAGCGCGGCTATTAAGACTTTTGTTATGGATAGCCATGTCGTTGTTGGTGTTGGCAATATTTATGCTAATGAAGCCCTTTTCGCTGCTGGCATCAGGCCAAGGCGGCAGGCCGCTAAGGTTAGTAAGGCTTCTTATATTAAACTAGCAGCAGCGATTAAAGAGATTTTATCAGACGCGATAAAACAGGGCGGGACAACACTTCGTGATTTTGTTGGCGGTGATGGCAAGCCTGGCTATTTTAAACAATCATTATCGGTTTATGGTCGAGGCGGGGAAACTTGTGTGAATTGCCAAACAAGCCTAAAGGAGATTAGGCTGGGTCAGCGCTCAACTGTTTATTGCCCTACATGCCAACTTTAGGGCAAGTTTCCTGTTAGCTTATAATATTTCTGAAGTAGTTCATCCTGGCTTTCTTTATGCTCGGGATCTAAGGGGATGCACTCTACAGGACACACTTCCACACATTGGGAGGTTTCAAAGTGCCCCACACACTCAGTACATAAAGCAGGATTTATCTGGTAGTAATCTGGCCCCATAGAGATTGCCTGATTTGGGCATTCGGGTTCACACACATCACAATTAATACACTCATCGGTGATCATTAAAGCCATTAAACGCTACCCTTTAGCATCTCAGGCATGGCTTTAACAATAACAGGATCAACAAACTGGCTAATGTCTCCACCAAGGGAAGCAATTTCCCGGACCAGAGTAGAAGAGATATAAGCCAAGTGCTCCGCAGGCGCCAGAAATACAGTTTCAATGCTGGGATCTAGCACTCGATTCATGCCCACTAACTGAAATTCATATTCGAAGTCAGCGACGGTTCTTAAACCTCGAAGGATTAGATTGGCCTCGCGCGATTTCACAAAGCTGGTCAACAAGCCAGTGAAGCTACAAACTTCAACATTAGGAATTTTTGCCAGCACCTCACGAGCTAATTCGACACGCAAGTCCAAAGAAACATCAGTGGATTTTTGAGCACTGGAACCAATAGCAACAATGACGTGATCAAAAATACGTGATGCGCGTTTTACCAGATCGGTATGACCATTGGTAATTGGATTAAATGTGCCTGGGTATACTACAGTTTTCATAATGGCAATATCTTTAAATAATTGACGATTATACAGTAATTATTATTGCGGTGAGTTTGCAGATAGTCTTTGTGAAAAAAAAATAGCCAGGAATGGCTCTTTCTATCTTTGAGGGAATAAATTAGTCTAGTCTGATAATTAGAGGCGAGGAGCTTTAAATCTGATGCAACAACAAAAAGAACATGAGAATTGGTCCTCTCAGTGGCTATTTATTATGGCGACTATTGGCTCTTCAGTTGGGCTGGCGAATATCTGGCGCTTTCCTTTCACGGCCGGTGAAAATGGAGGAGGCGCCTTTGTAATAATTTACCTTGCTGCAGTCTTTTTTCTGGCCATGCCGCTTTTGATGGGGGAGTTAATGCTGGGACGGAAAGGGCAGGCTTGCCCTCCAGTTGGTTTGCGGGCTATCGCAAAAGAGGCTAATGCCAGCGAATACTGGTCATGGCTCGGTTACCTGGGGATTGCCACAGCGCTGACCATCCTGTCTTACTACTGCATGATAGGGGGGGAGACCATTATATATGCCGTTAAAAATATCAGCGGCCAGTTTGTTAATATTGATGTAGAAGGGTCCTTGGCTATTTCTGCTGAGTTCAACGCTAGCCTTCCCATGGTCGTTTTTGGACATACCCTGTTTATTGGCCTGATGGGATGGGTTTCCTCCAGAGGAATTTCCGGAGGGATTGAGGTTGCCGTAAAGTATTTAATGCCGTCTTTATTTATTATTTTGATCGCCATGGTGATTTATGCGGCTGTGACAGGTAATTTTGCACAATCAGTAAGCTATTTGTTCCAGCCGGATTTCAGCAAAATTAATATTGAAGTTATTGTTGCCGCTTTTGGGCAAGCCTTTTTTTCAGTTGGAGCAGGAGCCACTATTTTGATGGCTTATGGATCATACATGAATCGAAACGACTCCATAATTAATTCATCAGTGATAGTTGCAAGCGCTGACACCTTTGTTGCTTTATTGTCCGGGTTAGCAATTTTTCCTATCGTGTTTGCCTTTGGGCTAAACCCGGCAGCAGGCCCGGGTTTGGTTTTTGAAACAGTACCCCTGGCCTTTGGACATATGCCAGGCGGCCAATTTGTTGGAACCTTATTTTTCATTTTATTAGCATTTGCAGCGATCACATCTGCAATTAGTTTACTGGAGGCCCCTGTTGCCTGGTTGCAATCTAAAGATGGCTGGAGCAGAAAAAAGGCAGCATGGACTGGTGCAATATTGGTATGGCTTTTAGGCATGCTGCCAGTGTTGTCACTGAATAATTTATCTGACTTTTATCCGCTGGGATTTATTGGCGTGGAACGAACCTTCTTTGATTTTTTTGACTACTTGAGTAATAACCTAATGCTGCCGCTGGGCGGATTATTATTGGCTATTTTCATCGGTTGGGTATTGCCTAATAAAATTTCACAGGAAGAGTTAAGTGTATTGGCGGAACATCATTGGTTTAAGCTTTGGATGTTTATGTTGCGATACGTCATAACCTTAATTTTGGCGGTAGTTTTTATTAATTTGATATTGGCATGGTAATGAGAAAAGCACTTATATCGACTAAATTATCTGCCCCGCTATTTCGTTACAGTCAGTTAATACAAGCCGGGCCTAACTATGTTTGTAGCGGGATGATTGCTTTGAATAACGATACCGGGAAGCTAATTGAAGGTGATAGCTACGATCAAACACGCAGAATATTTGAAAATTTAAATATATTGATGGAGGAGTTTTCATTGGGTTTGGAAGACTTGGTTAGTGTCAGAATATTTTCCAGAATGTTTGATCAGTTTCCTTTAATTAATCAGGCTTGGGAAGAAGTTTTTCCCGGCGATGTCGTGCCGCCGGCAAGATCTGCAGTGGGTGTTTCTGCCCTACCTTTAAATGCCCTGGTAGAAATTGAGTTTTCTTTTTATAAAGAATAATTAATAAAATTAATTTTGCTTTTATTTTAAGAAAGTTGAATTGCTAGCCATCTCTTTGACATAAACCATAATAAACATGTCCGGCTTTTTTTTGCTTCACTAACATCCAGTTTTGAGGCAACGAATAGCGTTCTAGGGGTTGATCGGATTCAATATAAATCAGGGCTCTTGTTGTGAGCCAGGAGTTGCTTTCTAGCAAAGCAATACTTGTATCAAGTAAATTTTCTTTAAAAGGAGGATCAAGGAAAACCACATCATATTTATTATTTGTCTTGTTGTTTTTTAAAAATACCAGTGCGTTTTGCTGTAAAAGAATTATTTCATTTGCGTTTAGGCGTTCTATATTTTTTTGTATGCTTGCTGCTGTTTCGGAATCAAACTCTAAACAGGTTGCATGCTTTGCGCCACGCGAGCAGGCCTCAACAGCCAAAGCTCCGCTGCCAGCAAACAGATCCAAACAGGCGGCGCCCTTAATATCAGATTGTAACCAGTTAAATAAGGTTTCACGCACGCGGGCAGGGCTGGGTCTTAAACCCTCATGATCGGGGAAAGATATTTTTCGGCTTCGCCATTTCCCGGCAATTATGCGTACTTGATTCACTTCGTGCCCCTGTGAAAAGACAAGAAAGCAAAACTAAACCATTCATGACACTTATGCCAGAATGATGTGCTGATTTGCCATCGACACAAGCATTTAAAAGCATAATGCTAGCGTAGAATCAGAGCTGCTGTTAGCATAAGCCCTCTCTCTAATGGTGTTAAAAAATCTATGTTTGGTTTAGGAAAACGTTCAGGTATTGAGGCTGGGAAAACAGAAGCTTCATCGGCAGAAGAATCAAAAAAAGGCTCTTTCTTTGCTCGTTTAAAAACAGGGCTTGGACGCACCCGCTCTGGACTAACGGATGGACTTGGCTCTCTGCTGCTTGGCAAAAAAGAAATTGATGATGAGCTACTTGAAGAAATAGAGACGCGTTTGCTTACATCTGATGTAGGAATTTCAGCAACAACGACAATTATTAGTGAATTATCCCAACGCCTTAAGCGAAAAGATCTTGCCGATGCGGATGTGCTTTTCCAAACCCTGAAGGAAGTGCTGCGCGAACAACTAGCGATATGCGATAAGCCTTTAGAGATTCCGACAGATTTAAATAAGCCATTTGTGGTCTTGATGGTGGGTGTCAATGGGGTAGGCAAAACAACAACTATTGGCAAGCTGGCTAAACGCTTTCAAAATGAAGGTCGTTCGGTGATGTTAGCCGCGGGGGATACCTTTCGAGCCGCTGCCGTAGAACAACTGGAGGTCTGGGGAGAGCGAAATAATGTTCCTGTTGTTGCTCAACATACCGGGGCAGATAGCGCCTCGGTAATTTTTGATGCTTACCAGTCAGCGCTAGCCAAAAATATTGATGTTTTGATAGCGGACACTGCTGGGCGCTTGCACAACAAGGATAATTTGATGCAGGAACTGGAAAAGGTTGTTCGAGTTTTGAAAAAACTCGATGATGATATTCCTCAGGAAACGATGTTGGTGCTGGATGCAACTACCGGCCAGAATGCTTTAAGCCAAGCTGAGCACTTTTCATCAGCCGTACAAGTAAGCGGTTTAACGCTCAGTAAACTCGACGGTACAGCCAAGGGAGGAATGGTCTTCGCTATTGCCAATCAGCTTGCTTTACCTCTCCGCTTTATTGGTATCGGGGAAAAACTCGATGATTTAAGACCGTTTAATGCTCATGATTTTGTAGAGGCTCTATTCAGCGAAAATGATTAAATTTGACGCTGTCAGTAAACGCTACCCTGGTGGCCATGAAGCTCTAAGCAACATAAGTTTCCATCTAGAGAAAGCCGATTTTGCCTTTTTAACCGGGCACTCTGGTGCCGGGAAAAGCACTTTACTCAAGCTCATCATGCAAATGGAAAAGGCCAGTTCGGGTCAAGTATTTGTCAATGGCCAAAATTTAAATCGTTTGTCTCGGCGCCAGCTGCCTTATTTCCGGCGCAATATAGGATTAGTTTTTCAGGATCACCAACTCTTGTTTGATCGCAGTGTATTTGAGAATGTTGCACTCCCTCTGCAGATTGCAGGTTTTGATTCAAGAGACGCCGGGCGCAGAGTACGAGCGGCATTGGACAAAGTAGGCTTGTTAAAAAAAGAAAACCAAAATCCAATAGCCCTTTCAGGAGGGGAGCAACAGCGTGTTGGTATTGCCAGGGCTGTTGTGAATAAGCCGGACTTATTGCTGGCTGATGAGCCTACAGGAAATCTCGACCCACTTTTATCTGCGGAAATTATGGAATTATTTGAAGAGTTTAATCGAGTTGGTGTCAGCGTTTTAATTGCTAGTCATGATTTAAGTTTAATAGCAAAGCTGCGGCATCGGATATTAACGCTTGATCATGGCAGGATGATTCAAGGAGCTACTGAAAAAATAGTTAGCGACTCTTAAAATGGCAGCCCCTAAAAAAGCATCCAAATTAAAAAAACCTGTGCAAACAGAAAAGCCCAAGCACCAAAAATCCTTGAGGTCGTCGAACAGGGTGTCAGCATTATTAAGAAGCCATCAGCTCGTGGCTGTTGACAGTCTGGATAGGTTATTCGCAACAGCGGCGGCAAGCGCTTTAACCTGGACCATGATTGCTATTGCTATTGCCTTGCCACTTTTTCTTTTCATTGTGCTACAAAATTTACAACAATTTGGCAGCAATATAGATGAAACGACACAAATATCTATCTACATGGAATTAGATAGCAGCGATGCAGAACTGCTTGCAGCACAAACTGCTTTAAATAGTCACCCGGCAATTTCAGGTAGTGAAATAATTAGTCAAGCCCAGGCCTTGGAAGAGTTTCAGGCTTTGTCAGGTTTCGGGGATGCTTTAAGCGGCCTTAATGAAAACCCCTTACCCGCAGTTATTGTGGTGACCCCTAATACTGACGTCATAGAGCAGTTAAGAGCCTTGGTAAGCGAGCTTGCTGACCTTGATAATGTTGACTCTGTTCAATATGACCTTGACTGGCTGCAAAGGCTTTATGGAATTCTAAATTTAGCTCAGCGTCTGATCATTATGTTGGGCGTTCTACTGGCTTTTGGTGTTGCCTTGGTCGTTGGCAATACTGTCAGGCTGGCAATAGAAAATCGGCGTGACGAAATAGTTGTTGTGAAACTGGTTGGTGGCACCGATTCTTTTGTGGCTCGTCCTTTTTTATATACCGGGCTTTGGTATGGTGTTGGTGGTGGAATTCTGGCAACTGTTTTAGTGTTGCTTGCACAATTTTTCATGCAAGGCCCTGTGTCACAATTGGCAGACCTTTATAATGGAGAATTCAGCTTAATACGCTTGAGTCTGAACGATATTTTCAATGTGATTTTACTGGGTGGTTTTCTCGGGTGGTTTGGAGCCTGGCTTTCCGTTTTACGGCATTTAAAAGCAATAGAACCCAGGTAGCAGCATTTTATCCACCAAAATTAAATTGAAGATTTTATAGAATAAGAAGTGGCATAAAAAACCCGGTCTTGCCGGGTTTTTTAAACAAGCTGGATTTAAAAAGGTAGCCCATGCCCTTGTCCGACCATGCACATTAACATGGGAATAGACAAAAAGGTGTTGGTGCGTGAAGCCATCAGAGCCACGACTTTTCCTTTGGCAATTTCTTCGGCTGAGGCTTCAACAATGCCCAGAATTTTTTTCTGGTTAGGCCAAATCAGAACCCATACATTAAAGAGCATAATGGTTCCTAACCAGGCGCCCAGGCCAATTACTTGCACCCCGGCACCAAAAGTAAAAACATTCATCAGGCCATTAAAGGGTCCAGCTTCAATGGCTGCTGCACCTGTGAGCCAGGTCGCTAATGCACCCCAACGAAACCATAGTAATGCTCTTGGAGCGACATACTTGTTAATTGCAGCAGGTCCCGGACCGCCTTCATCGGCCGCAGCTTCGCCAACTGCCGGGACTTGCACAAAATTAAAGTAATAGAGCAAGCCAATCCAGATTACTCCGGCAAAAACATGTAACCAGGTTACCGTCGACCAAAGACTGAAGGTTCCTGAGCCAAGTATTAAAATTACAATGAGTGCTACTACAAAACCTAGTACAATTGTACCGGTTATAGATTTTAAAGGATTCATAAGCCTCCCGAGTGTTTGAAAGTTATTGATCTAATTTATTGCCATTTAAAGCCTAAAATCCTAGCTTTATTCTGGCATTCTGGGCCAATTTTTCTTTTCAGTGCCTCCCTAAGATAACAGGATAAAGGCTGATGGCAAAGGCTTATTAGTTTGCCAGCATGCACTCGAGTTAAAATGCAAGATTGGATTTAGACGAAATCTAAGGCCTTAGCTGGCTGTAACGATACATAAGCAAAGTTAATTAAAAAAGTTTAATAAATAGGAGTAAAAAATGGCGATAGAATTACCCCCCTTACCATATTCTCAAGATGCCCTGGAGCCTCACATCTCAAAAGAGACGCTAGAATTTCACTATGGCAAACATCACAACACTTACGTGGTTAAGCTAAACGGTCTGATAGAGGGCACACCAGACGAAGACAAATCCCTGGAGGAGATAGTTCAAAGTTCTTCAGGCGGCGTATTCAACAATGCTGCTCAGGTCTGGAATCATACTTTTTATTGGAATTGCCTTAGCCCTAATGGCGGGGGTGTGCCATCTGGAGCACTGGCAACGGCGATTAACGCACATTTTGGCTCTTTTGATGAATTTAAAGCGAAATTTACTGACAGTGCGGTAAATAATTTTGGTTCAGGGTGGACCTGGTTGGTGCAAAATGCTGATGGTGGTCTGGAGATCGTCAACACTTCGAATGCGGCGACGCCGCTTAGTGATGGTGTTACTCCATTGTTGACTGTTGATGTCTGGGAGCATGCTTACTATATTGACTATCGAAACTTAAGACCAAAGTATATGGAAGCTTTCTGGGCTTTGGTAAATTGGGATTTTGCCGAAGGAAATCTTAGTTAAACCTTGGAAATTGACTTGGGAAAAGCGGACAAAAGTCCGTTTTTTTTTGGGAGATATAAGCCTATAGGCCGTTTTTAGCGACAATTCCTCTAGATTTTTCATAATGCTTCAGTATCAAAGGAAAATCTTCTTCATAAGATCCTGAGGGGGTGAAAAATCCGCCAAAACGCACCTCTTTAGCCTCAGCATCAATTACTCCCAACATGATCGGCACCCCCGCCTGATAAGCAATATGGTAAAACCCACTTTTCCATTGGCTGACTTTTTTTCTGGTTCCTTCCGGCGCGATTATCAAGCAAAGCGAGGGGTTGGAACTAAACTCCTTTACCATTTGCGCCACCACATTGAGACGTTGATTTCTGTCTATTGGAATACCGCCGAACCAACGGGATATAGCTCCTAATATTGGAGGGAACAGACTATTTTTCCCCATCCATTTTACGTCCATCTTGGTCAAAAATACGGCAGCGAGCATTAAAATAAAATCCCAGTTGCTGGTATGAGGTGCGCCAATCACCACATAAGGCGGCTTGATATCGGGAGGTGGGATTACTTTCCAGCCACTCAAATATAAGCCCGCGATGGAAAGTCCTCGGCAAATGGATCTAATAATTGGTGTGTTAAAGACGCTAGCTTTCATGTTTCAGCAGCATACCGAAACTAAAGCCAAAAGGCATGATATTACAGGGAATTACTGGGATAATATCTTGATTAATAGTTAAGGGTAGTTTAATTTGTGCAGCAAGATTTAGTGCGTTTTTTACACCCTGTTATTTAAACTGGAACCCGAAAACTTATAAATATAAAAGAGATTTGATATGGCTACTTTAAATATTAATGGTCAAACCATGGATATCGGTGAAATTGATCCATCAACGCCCTTGCTTTGGGTTTTGCGAGATGAACTCGGATTGGTAGGTACCAAATACGGTTGTGGTATAGCCCAATGTGGGGCTTGCACTGTGCATTTAGATGGTGCTCCGGTTAGATCTTGCCAGGTGCCGGTAAGCTCCTTAGGCAATCAGCAGATAACCACTATTGAGGGTCTGGCATCTCCCGATGGGACCTTAAGCCCAGTCCAGCAAGCCTGGATTGAGCTGGATGTTCCGCAATGTGGCTATTGCCAGGCTGGCCAAATCATGAGTGCGACAGCATTACTACGAAATAACCCTAGCCCCACAGATGCTGAAATTGACGCAGCGATGTCAGGCAATATTTGCCGTTGTGCCACCTATATTCGTATTAAAGCGGCTATTAAGTCTGCGTCTCAAGCGATGTCAGGCACAGCATTTTATAATGCTGCACATCAGTCTGAGACTGCATAAATTAATTTCGAAAATTCTTAACTTATTTGCGAGCACCTATGAAGTTTACCAAGCAAAACAACAATATAACTGGACTTAACAGAAGACAGTTCTTTAAGGTATCTGGTATTGCTGGAGGAGGCTTGGTGCTTGGTTTAAGCATGGCCTCTAATAGGCAAGCTAATGCCCAGGCTATTGATGGGGATTTGGTTGAGATAAGCCCTTATGTACAAATCCAGAGTAATGGCCGAGTTAACATTTTTTCTAAAAACCCGGAATGCGGACAGGGTATTAAGACCGGCCTGCCGTTAATTATTGCTGAAGAGCTAGATGTCCGCTGGGAAGACGTTGATGTTATTCAAGCCGATATAGACCCTACAAAATATGGGTTGCAACTTGCCGGCGGCTCCTTATCCACGCCAATGAACTGGATGCCCATGCGTCAGGCCGGCGCAATGGCTCGACTGATGATTCTAGCGGCTGCGGCGCAACAGCTTTATGTCCCTATTGCTGAATTAAGAACAAGTGAATCTAAAGTTATTCATACTCCGACTGGTAATGAATATGGCTATTCCGAGTTTGCTGAGTTGGCGGCTACTATGCCAATCCCTGAGCTTGATGAGCTAAGATTGAAAGACCCCTCTGAGTTTACTTTGTTAGGGAAACGTTACACTGGGGTTGATAACCACCAGATTGTAACAGGACGGCCTCTGTTTGGTATTGACCAGAGTCTGCCGAACATGGTGTATGCAACTTATACCAAAAGCCCTGCCTTAGGTGGAACGGCGCTATCTTTTAATGAAGCGCACATCAAATCGCTTGATAATGTTATCGATGCGTTCATCATTGATCCCGTTGGAGACATTATTGTTCAAGGGATGAACGGAGCAGCTATCTTTGGTGGAGTAGCTATTATCGCGACTTCAACATGGGCGGCGATGAAAGCCAAACAAGAATTGGAAGTGGTCTGGGATAACAGTACTGCTGACACTCAGGCAAGCTGGAGTGGGCTTGTGGAAAAAGCACTCCAGATGGCTGGACAGGATGGACCAATGGAGCTGCTTAATACTGGTGACCCCGATGCGGCTTTTGCTAATGCGTCCAAAATTGTCGAAAGCTTTTATGAGTTCCCCTATGTTTCTCATGTAAACCTTGAGCCCCAAAATTGCACAGCATTATATGAAAATGGGCGCATAGAAGTTTGGGCCCCAAGTCAGACCCCAACCTTTGGTGAGGCCGGTGTTTCTGTTATTGCTGGAGTTGCACCTGAAAATACTGTATTGAATCAAACTCGCATTGGAGGTGGTTTCGGGCGTCGACTTAATAATGATTACGCCTACGAAGTAGCAGCTATTGCGCGTCGCTTGGAAGGCACGCCAGTTAAATTACAGTGGACTCGAGAAGATGACATGGCCTTTGATTTCTATCGTCCCGGAGGCTTCCATTCGTATAGAGCCGCTCTTGATGAAAGTGGAAAAATGATAGGATTTTCTGATCATTTCATATCAGTAGCTCATGATGAAAATTCACAGGGCCCAATGGCATCTGCAGATTTAGGTACAGATATTTTGCCGATGGAACATGTGGAAAATGTTAGAGTTACTCAGAGCCTACAAGCGGCTGCCGTTCAAACAGGGCCGATGAGAGCGCCTGGTTCCAATGCATATGGTTTTACGTTTCAGGGCTTTTTACATGAGGTCGCTGAAGCGGCGGGTAAAGATTATCGAGATTTTTTACTGGAACTGCTTGACCAGCCGGATAAGCCCGCTCCTCCCATGCGGGAAGGCATGCCACCCGGAATCCCTGCCCCAGTTGCATTTAGTAATGCGCGAGCGAGAAATGTAATTTCTACTGTGACTGATCGTGCCGAATGGGGTAGAGCCATGCCAGAAGGGCGTGCACTTGGCCTTGGGTTTTATTATTCACATAGTGGTTATGTCGCACAGGTTGCTGATGTCAGTGTTAATTCTCGAAAACAAGTAACTGTTCATAAAATTTGGTCGGTTTCAGATTTTGGTTTTATACACAATCTAAGTGGAGCAGAAAACCAGGTTCAGGGCAGTATTTTGGATGGATTGAGCCAGCTTATGTATGCAAAAATCTCCTTCGAAGGAGGAGTTATTGAGCAAAGTAATTTCCATCAATATCCTTTACTGAGAATGTCTCATGCTCCAGAAGTTGATGTACACTTTTTACAGCCGATGGATGTTGCTCCATCGGGATCCGGTGAGCCAGCTCTTCCGCCAGCGTTGCCAGCAATTGCGAATGCTATTTATAGTGCTTCCGGCGATCGGGTCAGGAAAACGCCTTTGTCTGAGTTAGGCTATTCTTTGGTTTAATAGTAACAAAGCATTTTTAAAAAGCAGCGATAAGAAACGCTAATCCTAAAAAGCCAGCGTTATGCTGGCTTTTTTTATGCGGATTATTTTTCCACTTACTCTTCGGTGCTAGGTGGTTCAGGTTGAACCGTGTAGTAATATCGAACTGAAAAATCGTTTTCAGAATACTCGGTTCTATCTTTAAGTTGCAACCTGAAAGTAGAGGATCTTATCTTATCGAGTAATGCTCGCTCAGTTTCCTCAGTGGTTCCTTCGGAACGTGAATCAAACCTTATCCTGACAGGTCTGGCAAAGCGGGAAAGCGAAAAGCTGATATCAATATAACCCTGATACTCGAGTGTCTCTTCGGCAGTCAGGCCGTTGCCTTCTCTGGAATAGGGAGAGCCTAAAAAGCTGGGAATAACAACTGGCTGATCAGGATAGTCCAGTCCATTAATTTTCTCTATGCCGTTGGCCTCCATCAAATTAAATGCCTGAGTATAAAGATCTTCCGCGGATGACCACCTCTCAAAAATCAAATACCAATCGGCTATATCTAATAGGGCCTGAATAACTTCGATGGCAGGACTGTTGTTATCCCGTAAATAAGCATAGCGACGTTCAAGGGCGGCTCTACCATTAGTATTACTGTCAAGGAAATAGGTGGTAGGAGGTTCACCGAAAGAATTGACAGCAATGTTGTTTTGATCAAACTGATATTGCAGGAAGTAAGTGTAAGCGAGTTTGAGTTCTGTTTCTGAAATATCATAGTCTTCATCCGGAAAAGCTAAGCTGGCTTTCAATGCAAGAGTTTCCTCAGAAGTCGGGTTTTCATTGAACTGTGCTTCCAGATCGTGCTGGATAATAAGCGCCTGAGTATAGGCAAAAGCTGCAGCAGCTAATGAGTCCTCGGTCTTTTCTGATTGAATATAATTAAACTCATTGAAAGACTGGGTTCGAAAATGCAAAGACTGCAGGTTTGGGCGATAGCCCCTGCTGAGACTCGATGCATGCAGGTTCCAGTCAGCATATTCGAGCAAATCAGCCAGTATTATAGGATGCCTTGCGCCATAAATTTTCTGTTGAATATATAATAAATATTCCTGATTGAGATTAGCAGAAGCTATGTCCCCGAGGTTTAAATAACTATCCACCAGCTCTTCGACAATTGGAATCTGGTCTTCGGTAAATAAGCCATCATTTATTCTGCTTAATTGAAGTGCTTCGTTATAGGCATCAATTGCAAGTTGATATTCACCAACCTGGTCATAAGTATTGCCAAGGCTTAGATATAGTTCACTTAAACGGAAATCGTAAACCCCTCCGTCAAGTTCATATTGCAAAATACTTTCCTGAAATTGTGCTAGCGAGGCGTCACCCAAGTTTTGGTCAAGTCGGGCATTATCAGGAAGAGCTATTCGGGAAGCGTTAGTGCTTGATGGTAAAGAGCTGAGTTCAACTGTATCAAATCTGGGCTCTCCACTATCGTCGGTTTCATTAAGCTCAATGGTCTGAATTAATACGGGATCAAAAATTAGGGGGATGAAGCTGGAATTGAAATTCTGAATATTTTCACTGACGGCTTCCTGGCACCATGCCGATGGAGCCCCTAGGCTTAAAACTAAGGTTAGTAAAATTCTGTAAGAAAAAAACCTAAAATGACTCATTTTAAGGATATATTTATCCATGCTAATTACTGAATCTGGCGGCGTTAACAGCCCCTTTATTTTCGATATCTGGAGGGTATAGTAGCGCATTTTTAATATTAAATAAGGGGTAGCTCAGCCTTTTTTTGCCTGGTTTTACTATCCAGATATTTCAACAAGATACGGTCTATATCTATCGTCAGATTAATATTGCTTAACCTGATGCTGGCTTATTAACTCACTAACAATAAATAATAAAGACAAAAAGTCAGTTCCTGTTTGTTCAAGCAGTGGTCATTTAGTAAGATTGCTCGAACATTCCTCCAGCTAATCAAGGTTGACAAAATTGATCCAATCCAGATTGTTTTTTCCTGCGTTACTTATGGCTGCCTTGCCTGTGCTTGCGCAAAATCAAACACAAAACCAGATCAGCCTTGAAATGATTGAGCATTTGGCAAATTTTGAGTTAGGTGAACTAGGCAACCCGCAGATTAAGTCGGATGCTATACCGCCAGTTTTCAGCACCATTGAAAATCCTCACCGCATGCTGATCATCCCCGTAAGATATGCTGATAAAGGTTTTGACCGTTATTTTGGCGAGCCTTTTGCTGATAGCAAGAATCAGGCATATTTTGATGAACTGCTGTTTGACGATGATTTGGAAAACCCGGAGCCAGGCACGCTTACCCACTATTTCTATCATCAATCAAAAGGGCAGTATATGGTGAGTGGGGAAATATTCCCCATGGTCACAGTCGACCAGCCCTCTGAATACTATGGCAGTCCAGTACAAAACTCCGATGGGCAATGGCGCAATGACTCAAGAGCAGAAATTCTGGTAGAGGATGCTTTGGCAAAAGCCTATGAGCAACAACCCGATTTTCCCTGGGAAGACTTTGATGTTTGGGACCCAATGGACTATGACGGTGACGGGGTATATAACGAAAGAGACGGTTATATTGACCACTTTGTGTTGGTGTTTGCAGGTAAGGGCCAGTCATCCTGTCAGAGTCTATATAGCTTAAATCAGAAATTTACCCCTAATGCTCCCAGCAATTTATATGATTTATTGAGCCCTGATGAGCAGGAGTGCGCCCAGCGTATCTGGCCACATCGCTTTTCTTTGACCAAGAACAATGGCAAAGGGCCCGAAGTGGAGGGCTTTATGAATAGGCGTGGAGGTATTGAGCTAAAAGAAGGCCTGTGGGTTTATGACTACAATATGCAGTCTGAATATACAGAAGTCTCTACTTTCATACATGAATTTGGCCATTCAATTGGATTGCCGGATATCTATGCACGTCAAACCAGCAACTCTACAGCCTCCTGGGAAGTGATGAGCTCAACGGCCAGCCCTGTACCCCAAGAAATGAGTATTTGGTCAAGGATGGTGCTGGGTTGGGCCAGGCCTTGTGTCATTGAGCCTACAATGGCAGGGGGCAGTAAAATTCAGTCGCTTTATTTGAAAACAATGAATGATTGGGATGGTTCAGCAAACCCTGCAGGAGTCTGTGATGCTGCCATGGTAATTCTTCCGCCTAAAATAAGGGAGTTGCGGATGGGCCCTTTAGCACCAAACAATGGGCTGCAAGCAGCATATTCCGGGCAGGGCAATGATTTAAACAACTATCTCAGCAGGCTTTTTGATTTAAGTGAACTGGCGGGTCAGGATATAGTGATGGAGCTGGATGCATGGTTCACTATTGAGGCTGATTGGGATTATCTATATGTAGAAGCATCAACAGATGCAGAAAACTATCAGCGATTAATGCCCACAGATAAAATCAGTCCTGAGGATGCCGAAAGCGTTATGCCCTCTCAACGTGGTCATGATGGTTTTGGCACGATTCCGGGCTTTACCGGGCGAAGCGGCGATCTGGATGGCGATGGCAAAGTTGAAAGTACCTTGGGCTGTAACCCCGATCAGGATGTGGCATTAGCTGAAGAGAGAGTGGGCGAAGATAGTGTAGATCCTTGTTCTATCCCGCAATGGGTTCATGCCGCTTTTGACTTAAGTCCCTATGCTGGTACGGAGCAATTAGACATTCGGTTTCACTATTATGCTGATATGGCTGCCGTAGAAGACGGCGCCTTGATCGATAATATAGAAATAGCGGCACTGGGTTTTAGGGATGATTTTGAAGCACAGACATTTCAAGGCTGGTCAGTGGACGGATTCTCCTTAAGTAATGGCAACCATGATCTAGCAGTACCGCATTTTTATTTGTTGGAATATAGAGACCCCTACCAGGGGTTTGCATCTGCGTATAACTATGATTCTGCCTTGGCCCAACCAGGTTTTTCTTTTTACAAAAACGCAGAAAATGGTGAAATTGAAGCGGTCGATTTTGCTTATCGTCCTGGTGTACTGCTCTGGTACTACAATGGTTCATATCTTTGGAGTCAAAATGAACCGGCTCAGTTTGGCCCAGGTAATGGATTCCTTTTGCTGGTGGATTCCACCGTGCAGGAATTTGAGGTTCCCTTGGTGCCAGCTAACTATTTTAAAGAAGAAAATGGATGGCGTTTTTATGAGCTCAACCAAGACGCGCAACCGGTGCTGAGGGAGTCCTATCTGGATGTGATGTGCTTCCAAAGAAGGGAAGATTATTTCCCGGTTGACCTTAGCGACGCAGATCGGAGTTATTGTAATAATACCAGTGCCCTTCTTGGTGAAAGTCTTAACTGGCAAGGCCGGCCTTTTCGTTATAGCTTTACTTTAATTAATGAAGTTTTGCCCGGAGCGGACAGGCAGGCGTATAAGTCGATGGGCTCACTTTATGACATACGCCTTGGAAGAGAGGGTCTTACATACCGTCTTTATGATCGAGTATTGAGGAATGTTCATTCTGGCGACGCGCCATTTTCGTTGGAAAATTTTGATGATGGATTGCGATTTTATAGAATGGAAAATGATACAATCGTGCTGGACAGGGTTTCTCCATTTTCTGCCGTGGACAGTTTCAGTGACAGCGAATTGTATATGAATCCTATGTTGCAATTTGGCAGCGCTAATATCCCTAATGAAGGGCTAAACTTCCAATTAGCATTACCTGACGCATCAGCACCAGCTGAGGCGGAGGTAAAAGTGTACTTTACCTGGGAGCGCTAGGCGGCAAAACAGATTTACTTGATGTATCTGGTTTAGCCAAAAATATTTGGCTGAAGCCTTTTTGTTTTTAAATAAAACTAAACTACGACTACTAAATGGGTTAAAAAATTGGATTTAAAACATACCTCGCTTTACGAATTACATGCAGAGCTCTGTGCAAAACTTGTGCCTTTTGCTGGTTATGCAATGCCAGTTTCTTATCCTTTGGGAATAATTAAGGAACATCAGCATACTCGAGAACAGGCCGGTTTATTCGATGTTTCCCATATGGGCCAGCTAATAATAAGTGGCGAGGGTGTTGTTACTGCACTGGAGGCTTTAGTACCGGTCGATTTGGGAGCTCTGGAAATTAATCAACAAACCTATGCTTTATTCACAAATGAAGAAGGTGGGGTAATCGATGATTTAATGATCACCCGCCTCGGCGAAAATCAATTTTTCCTGGTTATTAATGCTGCCTGTAAAGAGAAAGATATTAGTCATATGCGTGCGAAGTTAAAAGGTTTCGAAATAGAGGTATTAGAAGAGCGCGCTTTACTGGCCTTACAAGGACCGAGGGCCAAAGACATATTAGCTAGATATATTAATGGCCTTGAGAATCTTGGATTTATGTGGGGCATGCATTCCGAAATAGAAGGGATTGATTGTTACATTAATCGGGCTGGTTATACTGGGGAAGATGGCTTTGAAATTTCCGTTAATAATTCTGCAGCAGAGAAATTAGCCCGACTACTTTTGATCCATAAAGAAGTCGAAGCCGTAGGTTTAGGGGCCAGAGATTCTTTAAGGCTCGAGTCCGGTCTTTGCCTTTATGGCCATGAACTTAATGAAGAGATCACTCCCGTTGAGGCGGGTTTAATTTGGAGCATCAGTAAAAGCCGGCGTCATGGCGGCGCTAAAGCAGGAGGCTTTCCAGGCGCAGAAAAAATATTAGAACAAATACAAACAGGGGCTATGATAAAGCGAGTGGGGCTAAAGATAGAAGGCAGGATTTCA
>Ga0222714_10002550_pt1 | contig 19155 bp, 18 predicted proteins | sample C33_3DmetaG_FD_165048 | JGI IMG/M metagenome (GOLD analysis project Ga0222714, IMG submission 165048) | Estuarine water microbial communities from San Francisco Bay, California, United States - C33_3D | ecosystem: Environmental > Aquatic > Marine > Unclassified | place: USA: California...
CCATGGGGTTTATCGATTTTATCTAGACCCCAATCGAAAGCAATTGAGCTATACGGCTATAGCACTAGGTGCAGTTTTTATTGCTGCCATTATTGCTTCTTTGTTTACCGGATTTTCTGGAGGCTCAGATCCTTTTTATGCTGAGAATTACTCTCAAGAGTTTTTAAATGCTCTGATTGAAGATCGAAAGCGTTTGTTTTACAATGATCTCATAAGGACTCTGATCTTTGGGTTACTTACCCTCAGTGTATTGTGGTTTTACGAGCGTATAAACAAGTACCCTGTCCCTTTTTTCGCTTTAATAATGCTTGTTCTTATCGATTTGGGCGGAGTGGCCAAACGCTATATTCGGGCCGACGACTTTGTGAGTGCACGGCAAATTGAAAAACCCTTTAGTGCGAGTGCTGTTGATGCAGAACTACTTAAAGATACGACCTACTATAAGGTCTTTAATCTTAACGAGGGTCTCAATGGTGCTCGAACTTCATACTTTCACCGTTCTTTGGGCGGCTACCATGCAGCAAAACCGGCGTTCATACAAAATATTACCGACTATCTGATTTACAGGGATCGGCCTGAGGTCTTAGATATGCTTAACGTGAAATACCTAATTACAACTGACCAGTCAGGAGAAGAATCTATCATGCCTTATACCTCTAGCTTAGGCCCAGCCTGGTTTGTGGAATCAACCACTGGCGTAGAAAGCGAAGAAGAGGCTCTTCTCGGCTTGAAAACACTGAATTATAAAAGCGAAGCCCTTGTTCTTGAAGCTCCTTCTGCCGTTTTGTCGAATTACTCCTCCTCCGAAGCCGATTATATCGAGATCATTCAGGCTAATGAGGGTGATATTTCTTTTCAGTACAACGCAGAACGTGCTAGATTCGCCGTTTTTTCGGAATGGTTTTACACCCCTAATCCGTCTGATTGGAAATTAGAGGTAGATGGCGAGCTTACAGCTATTTATCAAACCAATTACGCGTTAATTGGTGCTGTTCTTAAGCCTGGTGCGCATCAAGTGAGGCTGTATTTCGATCCCGAGGTGGTTCAAAAGGCCGATTTATTTAGGCTACCAGCCCAGATCTTGTTTATAGTGGCTTTGCTGTTTATTCCCCTATATGAATGGAGGAGAAGCTGAGAAACGTAATTGTAGTCGCTTATTATTGGCCACCTGCCGGTGGCCCAGGGGTTCAGCGTTGGGTCGGTTTAACACGGCACTTTAAGGAAAATGGTCTGAGGCCAATCGTAGTTATTCCGAAGAATGCAGCTTATCCTCAACTCGATTTCACATTAGAGGGGGAAGCTGACTCCGAGCTTGAGCTCATAAAAGTTCCTATTATTGAACCCATACGCTGGGCTAAATGGCTTGGGTTTTCTCAGGCTAAAGACTATTCTAAAGGGCTGCTTCCGTCTAAGCCAAAGGGCCTGTTACAGCGTTTACTTTTTGCTATAAGAGCTCAGTTTTTTGTTCCCGACTCACGTCTTTTGTGGATAAAGCCTCTGCGCAAGGTGTTAGCCAAACTAATTGAGCAGCAAGAGGTTGAGGCAGTAATTACAACGGGTCCGCCCCATAGTGTTCACCTCGCCGCTCTTGATTTGTTAAATCGCCACAAACCACTAACCCTTAAGTGGATAGCCGATTTTAGAGATCCTTGGGTAGAAATTGGTTACCATAAGACCTTAGGTTTAACTAAGCGCACATTAGCGCGCCACCAGAAAATGGAGCAAGCAGTCGTTCAAACTGCAGATCTTGTGCTTACCACAACCCAGTCTCTTGCGCATCATTACACTCAAAATTACGGGGCAAAAACAGCGTGCGTGACTAATGGATTCTCGTCTTACTACGATGACTCCAGCCTTAAAATTACTGAAGACTTTAACTTACTCCATGTAGGTTCTTTATTTGAACATAGAAATCCTGTTCATTTATGGCGAGCTATTGCCGAGCTGATAGCTGAGGGTGCAGATGGAGCCCATCGTATAAAGCTCGTATTTTTAGGTGATGTCTCTGAGGCTGTCAAAGATTCACTGGCCGAAAATGGGTTGGTGACTAACGCTTGTTTTGAGGGCTATGTTCCTAAACAGAGCCTTGACGGTTATGTCAATGGTTCATCTTTGTTACTGCTTTGCGAGGGTGACGACCGTTCTTATGAATTCGCAGTGCCCGGAAAATTATACGAATACTTGTCTATGAAGGCTCCATTGCTTGCGATCGGACCAAAACAATGGGAAGTCGCTCAATTAGTGGCTGATTTAGAAGGCACGCTAGTCGTTTCTCATGAGCAAAAAGACGAGATGAAGCTATTCGTCAGGGCTCTATTGGATCAATTTATAACTTCAAAGCTTCCCCTTAGAGCGTTAAGATCAATTGAAAGATTCGAACACCAAAGCCTGTGTCAACAATTAGCAACCCATATTAAGGCCTTATGATTGCCAAGCAAATTGAACGAAACGGATGGTTCACCGCCCTAGGATTTTTTCTGGGAGCCGTAAATGTGCTGTTGTTGTACACCCGCGTTTTTACTCCTGAACATTACGGAACTATATCGTTTATTCTAGCCTCAGCATCGCTTTTATTCCCGTTTTTATCGCTCGGGATGCAACAAACCATACTGAAGTACTTCGAAGGAGGCGACGACAAAAATCGCAAACAACTAGCCAGCCTCAGTTTGCAGTTGATCAGTATGTTTTCTGTACTACTGCTTTTCATTATTATAGGGTTTGATCAATCAATCGCCGATAAACTGAGTACATCAAATCGAGTAGACACTGAGGCGGTATATGCTATAATGATCGTAGGGATTCTAATGGCTTATTTTGAACTGTTTTTTGCCTTGACAAAGGTCCATTTTAAAACATCAGCCGGAGTTTTTCTAAAGGAGGTATTTCCAAGGCTGGGCATACTTCTTCTTCTTGGTTCGCATTTTGTTGTACAGCCCCTAGAGCTGAACTTTTTTTTGCTCATGCTTGGTATCATTTACCTCATTCGCGCTATAGTCATGGGAATAATTGCCTATAGACTTATGCCCTTTGATTTGGTGCAAAAGGGAACTCAGAGCGACTACAGAAGACTTTTAGGGTACAGTGGGTTAGTTATTCTTGGCAGTGGCCTAAGCTTGGCCTTTTTAGAGATCGATAAGGTGATGCTACACACCCTATCTTCTGCCTCTAATGTGGCTTTGTATACGGTATTTGTTTTTATGGCAACCACCATAGCTATACCGCTTCGTTCAGTGCAACCGCTGTATAACGCCAAATGTGCCGCTTTGCAACACCAACAGAACACCGAAGGGTTGACTGCGTTGATTCAAAAGACTATTTCTATAAGTAGTTGCTACGGAGTACTCATCTTGGCTGTACTGCTCACCTTACAGCCGGTATTGCGTTTTTTCTTGCCTGAAGATTACCACACTGCCTTTTCGGTCTTTCCGTTATTGCTGGCCTTGAAACTTATCGACTCTAGCTTTACCCCATTAAATGCACCTTTTTATTATTCGAAGTTTTACCAAACCTATTTGCTGTTTAGCCTAGGTTTTCTGCTCATCATGGTGGTACTGAATGTACTTCTAATTCCGGTCTACGGAATTTACGGAGCTGCTTTAGCCACCGGAGCCGCAGTTCTTTTATTTTCACTACTTAAAGTTTGGGCCACCACTAAATTTCTTCAAATTAAGGCGCTTAATGTGGGCCATCTAGTGCCGGCTCTTTTCGGACTGGTCTTTCTAGGAGTGGAGCTTACGATTCATGCCCCCTGGTTGAATGGGGTGCGAGTTGGTGTGTTACTTTTGCTGTTGTGGGTGTTCTGGAAAAGACGTGTTTTTTCAACAACCTTTTTAGGATACAGCTAGCTTTTCGGCCAGGTAAGGTGCAGTGATCGATTGAGGATCTGTTGCAATTTCTTCTGGGGTGCCCTTGCTTATGAGATATCCGCCAGATGTACCTCCAACCGGTCCTAGTTCAATAACGTAATCTGCGCATTTGATTAAATCGAGATGGTGTTCGATTAAGAGAATGCTGTGTCCGTTTGTAATCAACGCATCGAACGCTTTCTTGAGGGTCTTTACATCTTCGAAATGCAATCCGGTTGTTGGCTCATCGAAAATAAAGAGTGTCGGGGGGCTCTGAGATCCTTTCGAGAGAAAGGAGGCCAATTTAATACGCTGGGCCTCTCCGCCAGATAGGGTAGAAGATGATTGACCGAGGGTGACATACCCCAAGCCAACATCTTTTAAGGGTTGCAGCTTGTGGGCTAACTTGGATTGCCCGTGGAGTTCAAAAAATTCAATGGCTTGGTCAATTGTTAATTGCAGTAGGTCGTAAATTGATTTTTCATGAAACCTAACCTCAAGAATCTCTTCTTTAAAGCGCTTTCCTTTGCAGTCTTCGCAGGTCAGAACTACATCGGCCATGAATTGCATTTCTACGGTAACCGTACCTTCTCCCTTGCAGGTTTCGCAGCGCCCAGCCTCTACGTTGAAGGAAAAGTGTTTCGGCTGTAGGCTAAAGAGTTTGCTCTGTTTTTGACTAGCGTAAAGCGATCGAATATCGTCATAGGCTTTTATGTAGGTGACCGGATTAGAGCGAGAAGAGCGGCCTATAGGATTTTGATCAACAAATTCAACCGCTTTGATTTTTCGAAGGTCACCCTCAAGAGAATCAAGATGCTTAAATGGACCTTGGTATCCACCCAAATAATGCGCTAATCCTTGAAAAACAATGTCTCTGACCAGCGTGCTTTTGCCGCTACCAGAAACTCCGGTAACTGCAGTTATGGCGTTCAATGGAATGGTTACGCTGATATTTTTAAGGTTGTTTAAGCGCGCCCCTGTAAAGGTGATGGCGTGTGTTGATCGTTTGCGTTTAGCGGGAATTTCAATGCTCAAGCGATTGCTCAAATACTGAGCCGTTAAGCTTTCCTTCGTTACGAATTCAGTATACGTGCCCTGAGCAACTACATGTCCGCCGAGGGCTCCAGCCATAGGGCCTATATCTATTATGTGATCAGCTTGTTTCATGATGTCCTCATCGTGCTCAACGACGATCACTGTGTTTCCTAAGTCTCTCAAGGCTTTGAGTACACTGATTAGATTCTCAGTGTCTTTTGAATGAAGACCAATACTGGGTTCGTCTAGTATGTACATAGATCCAACCAAACTGCTGCCCACCGAGGTGGCTAGATTGATGCGCTGGCTTTCACCACCCGACAATGTATTCGATTTTCGGCTTAAGGTCAGGTAAGCCAAGCCCACTCGGTCGAGATAATCCAAACGGGTTCGTATTTCGATCAGAATGCGTTTGGCTACAGACTCTTGGTAGGCGTTTAAAGACAAGTTGTCAAAGACCACTTTAAGTTCTTTAATCGACTTGTTCATTAGGTCAGTTATCGCGTATCCATCAATTTTTACATAGGAGGCTTCCTTGCGCAGTCTGCTGCCTTTACAGCTCGGACATTTTGATTTACCTCTATAACGAGACAGCAGCACTCGGTTTTGAATCTTATAGGTTTTTTCTTCGATCTTGTCGAAAAAGTCGTAAATCCCTTTATAACCAGGTCCGCCATTCCAGACTTTTTCTTGCTCTTGTTCGCTAAGTTGGTGCCAAGGTTTGTGAACCGAAATACCCTGCTTGGTGGCTACCGCCATCAGTTGTTCTTTGTATTTTGAAAACCGCTCTCCATTCCATGGGGCGATAGCCCCTTCGTAAATGCTTTTTCGCGTATCTGGAATAACGAGTTCGGGGTCTATTCCGAGCACATCGCCATAGCCCTCACAGCGCTTGCAGGCTCCAAAGGGATTGTTTGAATTAAAGAGGTGGATGCTTGGCTCGTCAAACAGTATTCCGTCTTTCTCAAACCGATCATTGAAGGCTTTCAATTCGTTGTTATCTAGATTGAGCACCTCACACTGTCCTCGGCCCTCATAAAAGGCATTGTCAACGGCGCTAGAGAGCCTGTTAATAAAGTCTTCATCTGGTTGATTGATTACTACCCGGTCTACAACCAAGCTAAAAGGTGCATTGAAGTCGGGTGTGAGTTGGTCTATACGCAAAACCTCGTTGTTGCAAAAAATACGCGCGAATCCGGCCGAGCCAAGCAACATGGCTTTGGTATACGGCTCTTGTTGTGCTCTTAACGCTATGGGTGAAAGCAACAGTAGCTTGGTGTTATTTTTCTGGCCAAGTATGAAGTCAACTACGTCACTTACCGTGTCGCGTTGAACGGCTTCATTGCTTACGGGAGAGTAGGTCGTTCCTATTCTAGCAAATAACAGTCGCAGGTAATCGTAAAGTTCGGTGCTCGACCCCACAGTAGACCTTGGGTTGGTGCTATTAACCTTTTGTTCTATAGCAATGGCCGGAGAAATACCTTGAATGGAGTCTACATTTGGTTTGTCTAATTTTCCTAAAAATTGCCGGGCATAGCTAGACAAACTTTCTACATAGCGGCGTTGCCCTTCGGCGTAAAGCGTATCGAAAGCGAGTGAAGACTTACCTGAACCCGACAAACCGGTTATAACCGTTAGTTGATTTCGAGGTATGCGTACATCGATGTTTTTTAGGTTGTGAAGGCGTGCTCCTTTTATGTGTATTGCGTCAGATTTCACCCTCGTTTTTTCTTTTTGAAATAGGCTTCAATAACTGATTTTCGGCCAATGGTTTGAGTTATTTTATCGCGATCTAGTACCCATCCTCGGGCTGGAGAGTATTCGCGTCCGTACCAAATCATTTGAAGATGAAGTGTGTTCCATTTTTCTTCTGGAAATAAGCGCTTGGCATCTCGCTCGGTTTGAACCACGTTTTTACCAGACGAAAACCCCCATCGGTACATTAAACGATGTATGTGAGTATCGACCGGAAAGGCTGGGATACCAAAGGCTTGAGAAACAACCACACTGGCCGTTTTATGCCCAACTGCCGGAAATTGTTCTAATTCTTCTATGGTCTGGGGAACCTCACCCTTATACCTTTCTACCAGAATTTTAGAGAGCCCGTAGATTCCCTTTGCCTTCATAGGTGAGAGACCCACAGGCCTGATGATTTCTCGAATTTGATTTTCGCTCAATAAAACCATATCGTACGGGTTGTCAGCCAATGCAAAAAGCTTGGGGGTGATTTGATTAACGCGAACATCAGTGCTTTGAGCCGATAAGAGTACGGCTATCAAAAGAGTGTAGGGGTCTTTGTGATCCAATGGGATAGGAATCTCTGGGTACAATTGATCAAGTGTTTCTATACAGAAAGACACCTTTTCACTCTTCTTCATTTAGCGTAACTTTAAAACAAAAATAGGTATGAATATGCTCAAAGTAGGAGATAAAGCCCCCGAATTTTCGGTCTTAGATGAACAGTCAAACCTGCGCACAAGCGAATCGCTAAAAGGCAGTCGATATATCGTCTTTTTTTACCCTAGGGCTAATACACCTGGTTGCACGGCTGAGGCCTGTAGCCTAAGAGATGGATACGCTTTGCTAAAGGAGAAGGGCTATAAGTTATTTGGTGTGAGTGAAGACAGCCCAAAGAAGCAATTAGCCTTTAAAGAAAAATATGAATTTCAGTATCCGCTGCTTGCCGATACGGAACACCAGTTGATCAAGGGATTCGGCGTTTGGGGTCCAAAAAAGTTTATGGGTAAAGAATACGATGGATTACACCGAACCACTTTTATTGTTAATGAAGGAGGGATTATTACCCACGTTGTCGAGAAGGTGAATACAAAGGATCACGCTAACCAACTACTGGAGTTGATTGGGTAGAATATTTTTGTACGGAAATACATCTTCAGAAACTTGAGTGTCTTTAAATAGATTTTTCTCCTTTATCAGTTCGGCTATTCCATTTGGAAGCATCTGTTCCCACCCTTCGGTTTCACTCGCGATCATCTGAAGCACCTCCCTTGAGTAAATTGACAGGTACGTCTCATCGTAGTCCTCGATGTCTTTGACTTTCTGGTTGTGCTTAAAGAATTTGTACAAATCCTTCATTTGCTCGCTTACTATGAGGTTGTCGCTGTTTATGATCTCTCCGGTATTCGGATCTTTCATAGGGTAGAGGTAGACCTGTACATTCTTGAAAAACAGTTTTCCGAAGGCTTCTAAGATTCCACCGCTTAGGTGGCGATAGTACTTTTCGTCGAATATGTCTACTAAGCTATTGACCCCCATACTAAGGGCAATTTTGCTTTTGGTGTACTTGTCGAAATACTCGACGAGCTTATAGTATTCTTTAAATTTAGAAATCATTACGATATGCCCTAAAGATCCCAATAGATCTACACGGGCAAGAAAGTCGTTTTCGTCTATGTCACCGTGGGCCTTCAAATTCTCTAGGGTGATTTCAAAAATGACCTCTGTATTCGATTTAGTTACTTTTGACGTGTTGCAAAACAACTGCTGCGACTTGTCTAGCATGTCGATGTTGATTTTGGTAACCGGTCGAAAACTACCTCTAAGTGCCAAAATATTCTTTTTGTAGAGCAACGCTGCGGGCAATAAATTGTTGCCGTCGGGGCCGAACATAACCGCCTCGGTCATGTCGTTTTTAATGAGCTGGAGGCTCATTAATCGATTGTCTACTTCTTTAAAATGAGGCCCTGAGAAATTAATCATATCAATTTCTAAGGTGTCTTTGTCGATGTGGTCGTATAAGTATCTAAGTAATTTTTTGGGCTCATGGTACTTATAGAATGCACCATAGATTAAATTCACCCCAACTATGCCACAGGTTTCTTGTTGAAGGCGGGCTTCAGTTTGTTTAAATCGCACGTGTAATACGATCCGATTGTACTCTTTTTGGTCAGGCTCTAATTGAAACTGAATGCCCAGCCATCCGTGTCCTTTGAAACGCTTAGAGAAATCAATTGTTGCAACTGTATTAGCATACGTGAAGAAACGGTATTCGGGGTTGGTTGAGCGGTCAATGCGCTCTTCTAGTAAATTTGTCTCGTGATCGAGCATCTTATTCAATCTCGATTCGGTGACGTAACGGCCATCTTCTTCCCGCCCATAGACCGCATCGCTAAATGACTTGTCGTATGCGCTCATAGCCTTGGCTATAGTACCTGACGCTCCTCCGGCTCTAAAGAAATGTCTAGCGGTCTCTTGACCTGCTCCAATCTCAGCGAATGAACCGTAAATGTTTTTGTTCAGGTTTATGCGAAGGGTTTTGTCCTGTATAGAGGGTAATACTTCGTATTCATTTTCTCTAAAAACAATTTTACTCATAGGTGCACTTCTAATACAGCTACAAAGGTAAGTGTTATGAACCCTTAAGTCTCAGTAAAACACCTATTTTTAACCTAGAAATGAACTTAGCATTAACCTTTTTGGGCACAGGAACTTCTCAGGGAATTCCGGTTATCGGTAGCGACCATCCTGTCTGTAAAAGCCGTGATCCTAGGGATCAAAGGCTTAGAAGTTCTGTGCTTCTCACTTGGCCAAAGGGCAAGCTTATCATTGATTGCGGTCCAGACTTTAGACAACAGTTGCTTCGTAACCCTATTGAACGCTTAGATGCGGTTCTGATCACGCATGAACACGCCGATCACACAATGGGGATTGATGACATACGCCCGTTCTTTTTTAAGCAAGGTGACATTCATTTTTACGCTACTTCACGCGTTTTTGCTGCCTTAGCCAAACGATTTGATTATATTTTTGACCAATCATTCAACTATCCTGGAATACCTGAAATATCCGAACACATCATTCATAAAAATCAACCCTTTCAAGTGAATGATCTCTCTATTTTACCGGTTGAGGTAGATCACGCAGGAATGCCTGTAACTGGTTTTAGATTTGGAGACTTGGCCTATGTAACCGACATTAAAACGATCGGTAAAGAACAAATGTCGCTGCTCATGAATTGTAAGGTTCTGATCATTAACGCGCTTAGAGAGGAGCCCCATCATTCACACCTTTCGTTGAGTGAGGCCATAGAACTTTCACGCGCCTTAAATGCAGAGAATACCTATTTTACGCATATCAGTCACACCTTGGGGTTTCATGAAGAAGTGCAGCAAAGGCTTCCACAGAATATGTTCTTGGCCTATGATCAATTAACCATAACCCTTTAGCCTCCCTTTAGCTATGCTCAAACGCTCGATATTCACCTATTTATTTGTTTTCACCGCCTTAATCTTGCTGTATCAATTAGTTAATTCTAATCGAACGTTTACGTCCTTAATAGCCAAAACACAGCAGCAAGAGCGTGAAATTGCAGCATTAAATCGAACCATAGATTCGTTGCAGTTGCGTTTACAGGATAAGCCTTAAAGGTGGCGTATAAAGTGTACTAAGTCTTTAAAGTTGTCATAGGAGACCGTATGGCCTGAAGGATATTCATGCCAAGAGACGTCTAATCCTTGTTCTTTTAAGAAGTGCACTGACTCCAAAGCCCAATTAAAGGGGATGATGGCGTCTTCACTTCCGTGCGACATAAAAAAGCGTGTGCGTGTTGAATAGGTGGTAGAATCTAAAAGAAGATCTTTATTCAGATACCCGCTTAAGCCGACAACCGCATTGAAAAAGTTAGGATGGTTCAGGGCAAGAGCCAAACTTAAAATACAGCCTTGACTGAAGCCCATAACCACTAATTCGGTCAAGTGGTGAGTGCGTTTAAGTTCTTCAATATTCAATTTAATTTTCTCGAGTGAGCTCCGAGCTTGGTCTAAATCGTTAAACTTATTCTGATCCTCGTCGAAGTGTATGGCGTACCAAGCAAATTGCTCAGCAGTTAAGGAATAAGGCCCTTGAAAAGAAAAGATGTGTAAATCAGACGGTAAATGTGAAGCGAACTGAAACAGATCGTGAGCGGAGCTGCCGTAACCGTGAATTAAGAATAAAGCCTTGCTACTCTGCTCTTTTGGTGCGCGGTAGAGGTGTTCTAAAGACATAAATTAAGGGGTTGAAGACAGCACTAATTCATTGTTGGCAAAAATACCTATGCCACGATGGGAAAATGAAATTCCGTGAAACAAATGCGTTTGGGCTTCTTTTTCGATTATTGTATGCTCTAAGGGTCTGAAAAAAGACAAGTGCGCCCGACTGTGCTCTTTTATTTCTGCACGGTCTAAGTCGTAGACCTGATAGGCTCTTTTTAAAAGTTCGACAGTTTCATCTGCGCCGTAAATGGCGCATAGCGCTGGAAAAAGGGCAGAGAGTGTTCTACTGCCAAAAGAAGCCTCAGAAAATTCAATGTCTTTTTCTTCTACTGAAACGTTTTGGTGATCGGCCGTTACGTAATCAATCACACCTGATTGTACCGCCTCAACAAGTACCTCTCTGGTAGCCGAATCGGTTAATCCGGGCAATGTTTTGTAGCGCGAATCAAAAGATTGAAGCCTTTCTTCGTCGAAGTAAAGTAGACCTACACTAACACTACAGCTCAGATCAAGACCTTCTTTTTTAGCGTGTTCTATACGTGTTAGAGAACTGCGATTCGAAATTCCTGAAAGGTGCAACTTTCCTCCAGTATAGCGTAAAAGTGAAATGCTTTGTTGAACAGCGAGTTCTTCACTTAAGTCGGGTATAGCCTTTAGCCCTAATGTGCTATTCGCAATACTTTCGCGAATCTGACCGCCTTTGCTCAGTGAGGGGTCTTGACAGAAGACAGCAAGTCGTCCGCCGAAATTCTGGCTGTATTGAAGGGCTAGTTTCATTAAGTTAGGCTCCAGTAGGGGCCTTTTATAGTCGTAAAAGGCGAGCGCTCCTTGATCGAACAAATCGTACAGCTCGGCAAGTTCTTCTCCTTTATTTTTTAGTGTTAATGACCCAAATGGATGTAAAGAAACCGGATGACGGTCGAAGCCTTTGTAAAACGATAAGGCACTTCCATTGTCAGGGTGCGGAAGCGTGTCACTCATAAGGCCAACAGAAGCTATTCCCAGTTGAGCGGCTTCGTTTAAATCATTCACCAACATCCCCTTATGCTCGTAACCGGGTTGACTAAAGCTCACCTCTGGGTCAAACCAACCGTAAGAGACGGAGGTGCCTTTCAACGGAACCACGGTGTCGGTAGGTTCGACTGTTAGTTGCTCTTTAATGGCCGCAATAATTCCATTACTGATGCGGATATCTACAATCTTGTTGTGAAGTGGATGGGCTTTTTCGTGCAGGGTGACCGATTGTAGTAGCGTGTTCACGTTCAAAAAATAAATCTTACAAACTTACAAATTCAAATGCACCAATCCCAAAAAGTGCAAAATCGTACTTAACGGGGTCATTGGGGTCCATAATTCGGAGTCTTTTGTCTAACTCTTCTAACGTCTTTTGATCGTTCTGTTGCCGATGAATCAAGCCTAGTGAACGCGCTATCCTTCCAGAATGCACATCGAGTGGGCACGACAACTGTGAGGCAGAGAGCGTTTTCCAAATACCCAGATCGACTCCTTTTTGGGAACTTCTTACCATCCATCTCAAATACAGGTGAAGCCTTTTTGCGGCGCTGTTTTTGGTTACATCGGCTAAGTGCTTTTGGCTTCTTTGCTGATGGGGGGTTTGAAGAAAAAAGGAGCGTAAAGCTACTATTCCGTGATTCAGATTAGGTATACCCGGTGAGAAAAGTTGTTCTAGGCTCTTCTTTTCAGTGTAATACCGTTGCAGACTCAGGCAAAAGAAAACCAAATCGTCAGCGTTGAACGTGCGGTGCACAAATCCCTTTGCTAGGCTGTTAATCTCTTTTTCTGTAGCCGTTTTGATCACCTCATACGGGCTGTTGTCTAATCGTTGAATAAGGTTTTCTCCGCTTTTTATGATGGAGGCTCGATTTCCCCAAGCTATTGTTGCGATTAATAATCCAAAAATTTCTTGATCTATTGGAGTAGAAAATCTGTGAAGTAGTCCGAGCGGATCTGCGTCTAAAAAGAAAGGTTTCTCATACTGCTCGGCTTTTTCGTCTAGATAAGATTTAAGCTCGTTAGTCGACCATTCTTCCATCTCGAAGCTTTAAAATTCGATGTGCCTTGCTCGCCAGCTCTTCATTGTGTGTTACCACCACGAAAGCGCAGTTCAAACTTTCAACGAGTTCATAAAAGAGCTCGTGCAGTTGATAAGCATTGGGGCTATCGAGATTTCCACTAGGCTCATCAGCCAATACAAGCTTAGGGTTGTTAATCAGTGCGCGCGCTACGGCTACGCGTTGTTGCTCCCCACCAGACAAGGCTTGAGGTTTGTGCGTCAAGCGGTGCAAGAGGCCTAGGCGTTCTAAAAGATAGTGCGCCTGCTCCTTGATCTCTTTTTGGGGTTTTTTAGCGATTAGTCCAGGTAGCATCACATTCTCAAGGGCATTAAATTCACTCAATAACCCGTGATGCTGAAATATAAAGCCTATAGAGCGGTTTCGAAGCTGCGCTAAGGCACTGTCAGATAGACCAAGTAGTGAGTGGTCTTCCAATAAAATTGAGGTGTTTTCTCGAGAATCTGGAGGCTCTAGCGTGCCAAGGATCTGAAGTAAGGTCGATTTTCCTGCCCCTGAGGGTCCAGTGATGGCCACAATCTCGGCCGCAGAAACAGTTAAGCTTATGTCTTCTAAAATGCGCACATTTTGTTTGGTTTTATATACATGTGACGCTTTAAGAACCATAAGTGAACCGTTAACTTTGCACAAATTACGAAAGAAAATGAACGGCAATCAAACCATTTATTTGGCAGGGGGGTGCTTCTGGTGCACAGAGGCGGTTTTTTCTAAGGTCAAGGGTGTTTTAGCTAGTTATTCTGGCTATTCGGGCGGATCTATTAAAAACCCTTGCTACCGAGAGGTATATAAGGGAATCACGGGGCACGCAGAATGCATAAAGCTTGAGTTCGATGCTGATGTGATCAATCTGAATAGCATATTGGCTATTTTCTTTGCAACTCATGACCCCACCACCTTGAACAGACAGGGCTATGATGTCGGAACCCAATACCGAAGTGCCATTTTCTACACGAATGAAGCGCAGAAAGCAATCGTAAAGAATTTCATAAATCAACTGGTCGATCAGGCCGTGTTTGATAAACCTATTGTAACAGAGATTAAGCCTTTTGAGACCTTTTACCTAGCAGAGCCGGAGCATCAGCAATACTATAAGCTCAACAGTAACGAGCGCTACTGTACTGCTGTGATTTCACCCAAACTGAATTACTTGAAAAATCAGTTTGCTGACCTGCTTTTATAATTTTACTCCCAAACGTCGGAGCATTTTCTTTTCAAAATTCCAAAAGAAGCGAAACTGTCCGAAGAGCGCACCAAAGAAAACAAGTAGTAATTGGTATAGCGGAAAAATAAGCCCTATTCTAAGGGGCCAATAAATAACCGGGTGCAGGCTTTCTATAGATAAAGAAAACAAATCCATTACGGGTCCAGCTAATCTAGAAGCAGCACTTCCGGTCAGCGCAAAAACGATAAAAATCAGCGTTAGCTGAACGTTAGAGGTAATACCCCACTTTTCTTTAAGGCGTGTAAAATAGTTAGGTCTAGACATGTTTATTCACTTCTTCGAAGGTGTCGGTAAGCCGTTTAACACTTTCAATAGATAACGCATTGTACAATGAGGCTCTGTATCCACCGACCAATCTGTGGCCTTTCAGACCGTGAATATCGTATTTATTGCAATAGTGGTCAAAAAGTGCTGCATGATCGCTGTTGTCAATTGTGAAGGTAACATTCATGATTGATCGGCTTGAGGGGTCGGCAAAGGGTTTAATCCAATCAAAAAGGTCTATAGTTTTGTAGAGCAGGCTGGCCTTCTCGTCATTAGCAGCGTAAATCGCTTCTAGTGTATTAGATTTTAGCCATCTAAGGTTTAGTAAGCTGGCATAGATCGAAAAGACGGTAGGGGTGTTCAGCATGCTGTCGGCTTTAACATGCTGAGCGTAGTCGAGTATTTTAAATCGATTCACTGAATTCGTCGACTCTAAAAGGGAGCGCTTGATTACTACAATTGTAGTTCCAGCCGGTCCAATATTTTTCTGGGCTCCTGCGTAGATAAGGTCAAACTTGGAATAATCACGAGGAGTCGAGAAAATATCCGAACTCATATCGGCAATAAGCGGAATAGGAGCCACCTCAGGGAATTGGTGAAATTGGGTTCCGTAAATGGTATTGTTTGTGGTGAGATGTAGGTAATCAAATTCAGCCGAGATAGGGGGGATGGGCGGAATGATTCGGTATCCCGATTCTTTTGACGAGGCCAGCACCTCAACCGCGGCTATTGTTTGAGCTTCACTGATCGCCTTTTGACTCCAAACACCCGTATCCACATAGGCCGCCTTAGAACGTAAAAAATTATAAGGAATCATGGCGAATTGAAGGCTCGCCCCTCCATGAAGAAAAAGAGCCACATATTCAGAATCGCTCAATCCCATCAGCTCTAAAAGGAGTTGCCTGGCCTCATCAATTACTGCCTCAAAAGACTTTGAGCGATGGCTGATTTCTAGAATAGAAAGCCCATCACCGTTAAAGTCAAGTACAGCCTTAGCTGATTCTTCGAACACCGATTGAGGCAATATGCAAGGGCCAGCGCCAAAATTCAATTTCTTCATTTTAAAGTGCTAATAAAAAGTCTAATGTATCGATTTGGTCGGCATAATCTCCCAACCTCGGTTTTTGTGTATCACCGAATTTTAGATGCCTATCTGATGAGCTGACCACACATTGAATGGCGTTTTGTTGTGCCCTAATGTAGGCGGCGGCTTCTTGCTCGTCATCAACCCATTGGTAATGTATGACACCAATAGGAGAACTGATCAACTGGCTTTCGACTAGTAGAGCGGTGCCGGCGTCTTTAAAGTTTTGACCGTTCATGATGAAGACCGATCGATGGTAATCCACGTTATTCATGTACTTGTTGTGGGTTAGAAGCTCAGTGCATCTATTTAATATTTCTATTAAGCGATTGAGATCAAAGCCCTTTTGCAGCAGTAGATGGCTTACATTTCTGCATCCCAGTCCGAAGTAGTCGAACACGTCGTTGCAGAGCAGTTCAAGGTGCTCCTGCCGCTCAGATTGCTCTAGATAGGCTAAGCTATTTCGGTTTCTGCGAATGATGTGGGGATATTTCTTAAAGTAGTAATCAAAATAACGGCTAGAATTTGTTGATCCTGTGGCTATTACGGACTCAAAATCAGTGGTAGTATTAGTTGTCCAATCAAATAATGATTTGGATTGTGGAGCTATATCTGTCAGCTGGTGAAGAAGATAGCGAAGCAGTACACTGTCTTTTTGAGAGGCCTTAATTACACTAATATGGCCTGATAGGTAGGTGCAGAGCACATCGTGAAATCCGACCAAAGGAATATTTCCGGCCAAAATGAGCAGTACGCGTTTAGGACAAGTTATTTTCAATTCATCATAACGGCCAACCCATTCACCCAGTGATTGGGGGTTCAATTGATCAGCCCAATAGCTCAGAGCTTGTCTCATCGATTCGTGCGTAAACCATCTGTTTTGAGCCATGGCTTGGTCCAAAATCATAGTAAGCTCCAAAGCAGCAGGGCCAGTTGGCCTTAGTGCATCAGTTAAGAACGCCCCTAATTGGCTAATACTTTGAATCCTTTGCTGTATTGGACTGTTTGGCATTTGTTTTTGAGTCAAGTCAGGAGTACTTTTGCAAAAGTAAAGAAAGACTATGGCAATCATAATTACAGATGAATGTATTAATTGCGGAGCTTGTGAGCCTGAATGCCCAAACACGGCTATTTATGAAGGAGCAGACTCGTGGAGGTACAGTGACGGCACGAGTCTAAAGGGCACTGTAGACCTGCTTTCTGGAAAAACTATTGATGCCGATTCGGTTAATCAAGCCGTTAGTGATGAATTTTATTATATAGTGGCAGACAAGTGTACAGAGTGTATGGGTTTTCACGAAGAGCCTCAGTGCGCCGCAGTATGTCCTGTAGATTGTTGTGTTCCTGACCCCAATACTATTGAAACCGAAGAGCAATTGCTGGCTAAGCAACGGTTAATGCATCCAAAATCTTAGCATTTTATACATGAAAGCAGGTATAGTTGGGTTACCCAATGTGGGCAAATCAACCCTTTTCAATTGTTTGTCTAATGCCAAGGCACAAAGCGCAAACTTTCCATTTTGCACCATCGAACCCAATGTTGGGGTGGTGAATGTTCCTGATCCGAGATTAAAGCAATTAGAGGGGCTGGTAGTTCCAGAAAGAGTGGTTCCGGCCACCGTTGAAATTGTAGACATAGCTGGTTTAGTTAAAGGGGCTAGTAAGGGTGAAGGTTTAGGTAATCAATTTCTCGGAAATATTAGGGAAACCGATGCGATCCTTCACGTGTTACGCTGTTTCGACAACGACAATATTGTGCACGTAGATGGTTCAGTAGACCCGATTAGAGACAAAGAGACCATTGATATTGAGCTACAGTTAAAAGATTTAGAAACGGTTGAAAAACGCCTAGACAAAGTCTCTCGAGCCGCTAAAATTGGCAATAAAGAGGCACAGAGTGAAAAAGCCGTACTCGATCAAGCGAGAGAATGGCTTTTACAAGGAAAATCGGTGCGTGCGTTAACACTTACCGAAGAAGAAAGACACAGTTTTATTAGTCCACTCCATTTGATCACGGATAAACCAGTTCTTTATGTTTGCAACGTAGACGAATCGGCTGCGAGCTCTACGAATGCTCATGTCGATCGCGTTAAAGAAGCGGTGGCGGCTGAACATGCACAGGTTCTTGTGCTCGCTGTTGGGCTTGAGGCCGATATCGCCGAGCTTGAAAGCTTTGAAGAGCGGCAACTGTTTTTGGAAGATGTCGGCCTAGATGAGCCCGGTGCGGCTAAACTCATCCGCAAGGCTTATGAGTTGCTCAATTTAGAAACGTATTTCACCGCCGGAAAGAAAGAGGTGAGAGCCTGGACTATTCCCGCGGGTAGCACTGCTCCCCAAGCTGCGGGAGTTATTCACACCGACTTTGAGAAAGGCTTTATTCGGGCAGAGGTGATTGCCTTTGAAGATTTTCTTGCGTTGGGTAGTGAGCAGAAAGTTAAAGAAGCCGGAAAAATGCGCGTAGAAGGAAAAGAATACATCGTGAAAGACGGAGATGTGATGCATTTTCGCTTCAATGTGTAAAACTTCACTTTCTATTGTTAATTACTTTCAGCCACCGTCTTTACTTTAAAGGCCTTTGGTCAAGTATCTTGTACCCTCAATTTGATGGCACCCCCTTTCCATGAACGAAACGACCTATACAGAAGATAATATACGGTCTTTAGACTGGCGTGAGCACATCCGCCTGAGGCCCGGTATGTATATCGGAAAGTTGGGCGACGGTTCTTCAGCCGATGACGGAATCTACATTCTACTCAAAGAAATTATTGACAACAGCATTGACGAATTTGTAATGGGGGCTGGAAAGACCATTGAAATTGCCCTTAACGAACGGTATATGAGTGTAAGGGATTACGGCCGTGGCATCCCTTTAGGAAAAGTGGTTGAAGTGGTCTCTAAGATGAATACTGGAGGGAAATACGATAGTCGGGCCTTTAAAAAATCAGTCGGATTAAACGGAGTAGGAACTAAGGCCGTCAATGCGCTCTCTAGCGAGTTTAAGGTCTATTCGTTTAGAGAGGGTAAAGTCAAAACAGCTGTGTTTGAGCAGGGCCAATTGGTTAACGAATCAGAAGAGGAGAAGCAGCAACGCAACGGCACGCTGATAGAGTTTACGCCGGATGCCGCTATATTTAAGAATTACCGATTTAGAGACGAGTACGTTGAGCGAATGCTTAAGAATTACGTCTTTTTAAATCCGGGTTTAACCATTGCCTACAACGGTCAGAAGTTTTTCTCAGAAAACGGTCTAAAAGATCTTCTCGAAGACCAAAACGCTAGCGACGACTTTCTATATCCCATTATTCACCTGAAGGGAGACGATATTGAGATCGCCCTGACACACAGCAAGTCGCAATACAGCGAAGAATACCACTCGTTTGTCAACGGTCAGCATACCACTCAAGGTGGTACGCACCAATCGGCTTTCAGAGAGGCGATTGTGAAAACCATTCGCGATTTTTACGGTAAAAACTACGAAGCTTCTGATGTGCGCAAATCAATTATTTCTGCCATCGCCATTAAAGTGATGGAGCCCGTATTCGAGAGTCAGACCAAAACGAAATTGGGTTCTACAGATATGGGTGGATCGCTTCCGACCGTGCGCACCTACATTAATGAC
>Ga0222714_10002551_pt1 | contig 19152 bp, 22 predicted proteins | sample C33_3DmetaG_FD_165048 | JGI IMG/M metagenome (GOLD analysis project Ga0222714, IMG submission 165048) | Estuarine water microbial communities from San Francisco Bay, California, United States - C33_3D | ecosystem: Environmental > Aquatic > Marine > Unclassified | place: USA: California...
GCTTACTAACTTTAACATATCTGTAGCCATCACTGATCGTTTCGTAGAGGCTTGCGAGAATAATGAGGAATGGTACTTCACATTTAACAATCGCAAGTACTACATCTATCAGATGGATCGTGTAAGCCCAGACGGCAATAGCACGACCATCAATGTTGTAGGTCTTGATGCCGATGATGCAATAGCAAGAGCAAGAAATCATCAACTACGTCATCCTGATGATAAGTTTGAGAATGTAATGCGTTACACTCTCATGGCTAAGGATCTATGGGACAAGCTTTGGTACAATGCTGTAAACTCTGGCGATCCCGGAATCTTTAACATTGATCTTACCAACAGAATGACCAACGTTTCATACTTTGAGCGTATGAACGCTACCAATCCTTGTGGCGAGATTCCACTCCCTGCTTATGGCAATTGCTGCCTAGGTAACATCAATCTTGCTAACATGGTTGTGGATGGAGAGGTTGATTGGAGAAGGCTTGCTGCTGCTGTAAGAGGTGGTGTACGTCTTCTGGATAACGTCCTTACTGTTAATCACTATCCAATTACTGAGTGCCGTGAGGTTGGTCAGAAATCTCGTCGTATCGGTCTTGGTGTAATGGGTCTTCACTACATGCTTATTGATTTAGGTCTTAAGTATGGTTCAGAGAAGTGCTTAGAGTTCCTAGAGAGATTGTTCGCCACAATCCGTGACGAGGCATATAAGACTTCAGTATACCTTGCAAGAGATAAGGGTCCATTCCCTGCTTTCCAATACAAGGCATTCCTAGATGAGGAGTATGCTAAGACTCTACCAGCCAGAATCCGTATGATGATTAAGGAGCACGGAATTCGTAACGCAGTAATGCTTACAGTTCCTCCTACCGGAACTATCAGTATGGTGATGGGTGTATCCAGCGGAATCGAGCCAATCTTCTCTGCTATGTACAAGCGTCGTTTCCGTGAAGGAAATACTTGGAGAGAGACGGTTGTTCTTGATCCTCTATTCAAGAAGTATATGGAGCAAAAGAAGTCTCTTGAAAACTTCGTAGGAGCTTACGATGTAACTCCTGAGGAGCATATGAAGGTACAGGCTACGATTCAGAGATACATTGACAGTGCAGTTAGCAAAACTATTAACCTTCCTAACAGTGCAAAAGCTGAAGACTTCTCTGAGCAAGCACTTAAGTATGCCCCATATCTTAAGGGACTCACAATTTACCGTGCTGGCTCTAAGGGCATGGAACCTCTAGAGGCTATTGCTCTAACTGAGGAGAATATTGAGAAGTACGCCAAGCCATTGATGCAAGCTCCTGTAGCAGAAGAAGTTGCAACAGCAGAGGTTTGCAAGATAGGCGGAGAGTGTGGAGCCTAAAAACTCCCACTCTTCTACCCTATCTATAATGGTGATATCGTATGCCTTTATATCAGTTTTATTGTGAAAAGTGTGATAATGTTTTCGACGAGATGGTACACTTAAATGGCAAAAAGCCACCATCTCGTCGCAAGTGTCCTGAATGCCACAAATCTGCAAAAAGATTCTACAACGTAGACATTGGTGTTAAGATTGGTGGAATTACAGAGAAGACTAAAAGAGTTGGTCGTGAGTTTGCTGAAAAGGGCTTTAATAAGCAACAAGCTCATGAGTTCTATGAAACTCACATAGAGGCATCCAAGCAAAGACAAAAGACGGGATGGCAACACTACAAATCTTATGAACCAAATTTTCAAGTTCTTGAGAAGCAAGGTGTCGTAAAGAGAACTAAGGATAAGGAAGCTAAAATGAAAAGACAGGAAGGCTTGTCAAGAGAGTTAGCAAAACGTGGGCCAAGAAACCCTCACCCTCAGTGAAATATGCCTTTTTACTTGATCAGATGTGATAAATGTGGTATAGAGTGGGATGTAAAAGGCTCTATGAGCAAACCTCCCACTAGAGCTAAATGTAAGAAGTGCAAGAAATACGGTAAGCGTGTGTTGACCGCTAACCCTGTGCATTTCTACGGACCCGGCTTCTATTGCAACGACTACAAGAGATAATATGGCTTACACACTTTCAGAGAAAATTCAAAAAGGTATCCTCTTTCTGGTTAAGTACGATCAAGACTTCTTCTCACAGATAGTAAGTCTTATCAAGCCAGAGTTCTTTGATTATCCATCCTATGCAGTAATTTTCAATGCTGTAAAAGATTACTACAACGAGTATAAGAGGCTTCCTTCTGACGATATACTTATCGAGTTCATCGGTAAGGATCTTCCTAAGAAGGAATCAATCTCAGATTATCAGGATGATATTGATGGTGTAAACAACATCGACAAGTCTATCCTTGATAATCGTGAGTTTGTTCTTGATCTTGTAGAACAGTTTGCAAAGAAGCAGGCTGTGAAGGAAGCTATCAAGAAGTCTATTAAGTATCTTGAGGAAGATAACACTGCTGCTATCGAGGAAGAGGTTCGTAAGGCTCTTCTCGTAAGTAGAACTCATAATATCGGTCAGACTTACTTTGATGATATTGACGAGCGTTTTGTTCGTTTCCATGTTGAACGTGATAAGAATAGATACAAGACAGTATTTGAATCTTGCAGCAACTACCTTGAGGGAGGTAACTGTGCCAAGGAGCTTTGCATGGTCATTGCTCCTCCCGGTGTAGGTAAGTCCTTATACCTAGTAAATCAGGGTGCAGTATCCTTGATGGAGAATCGCAAAGTCCTTTATATCTCGTTGGAGATGTCCGAGGACAAGATTGCACAAAGATTCGACTCTATTCTAACCTTGGTTCCTAATGCCAAGATCAAGGATCAACAAGGTCTTGTAAAGGATAGGCTTAAGATCTTCCAGAAGAAGTTCGATAACTCTCAACTATTCATTAAGGAGTTCCCTACCGGACAAATTAATGTTAATGATATCCGTGCCCTCCTTGTCCAGTTAAGGTTACACTATAACTTTATCCCAGAGGTTATTATTGTAGACTACCTAGAGCTTCTTCGCCCAAACCGTAATATCGATGCCGAGTATCAGGCTCAGGAGCGTATTGCTCAGGAGTTAAGAGGGCTGGCAGTAGAACAAAATTGCCTAGTCTGGACTGCTACCCAAACTAACCGTATGGGTAGAAAGGTTCCTATCATTACGGATGCCGAACTTGGCGATAGCTACGGCAAGATCAGACCAGCCGACTGGGCTATCAGTCTTAATCAGAGCCAAGAAGAGTATGATCAGGGCAGATTAAGAGCCTATGTAGTAAAAGCCCGAGACTCCAAACAACACTATCTAGTTCCAGTATCGGTTAACTATGTTAACCTGAGAATGGAAGAGTGCCAAGGTGGTATTGAGTTGGACTCTTCGGGGGGCTAAATTGAAAGTTAATGTTAAAAATATAGATAAAGACGTTAATTTTAGCTTAGTTAAAGATAAACATCATATTTATCGTTTAATTGAGAAGGCTGACATAAAGGCAGTAAACCTAGGACATAAGAGATTTGTCCTATACCTGTCTACAAACCTGCATAGGGACGCTACCAAGTGCGATGGGGTGACGTACCTAGACGAAGGAAAGATCTTCCTAGAAGCCACCCTAGACGATTCTAGGGCTAGGGAAACCTTGATCCATGAGATCTTCCACTGTATATTGCATCTGTGTGGTTTAGATGACGAGGATGAAATTAAAATTAAGAATGAACCGTTGACCGAAAGATTAACGACTGGATTAATTTTATTTATGAACTTGAATCCTGAGCTAACCGAGCTATTATACAGGGGTCAAAAGCTATGAAATCTAAAGTATTTTTAAATAAGGATACCGTACTTAAGTTAGACTTAGATCAGTATAATGAAATAGCTGAAAGTCTGCATAAGTATTCTAAGTCTAATCTTGAGGATGAGTTAATGCATCACAGCATACTTTATGCCCATTACCACGGCTTATTAGTTTATGTGAAGCGAATTTTGGACAGAATGACTGTTGCATTTGAACAGTATTGTGGTAAAACTAAGAACGATGAGTTGATTCGCAATAAATCCTCAGGATCTAAGGCGACAGCTACATACCTAGAAGATTATATCAAAACTCAACCCGAGTACATTGAGTTGAGATATAATCTGATAGACGTTGAAGAGGTTTACGGTTGGTTGAAAGCACTGTGTTTCTCCTTAGAACATAAGAAGGACATGCTGGTTCAACTATCTGCAAACCAAAGATCTGAAACAAAGATGTACTCATAATTTTAAAAACAACTATAACTAAAAAGAGAAAAAACATGGCAACACTAGAAGAACTTCGTAGAAAGCATCAAGAACTAATTAACAGCACTAAGGGCGGAAACTCCTCCGGCTCTGGTAACGCACTGGATAAGTATCTTAAGCTGGAGCAAGGTAAGAACGTCATCAGAATCCTTCCCGGAAAGAAGGACAAGATGGAGTTCTATGCCGAGTCAGCTATCCATCGTTACGAGGATGCCGAAGGAAACATCCGCAACTATCACTGCAGGAAGGTGCAGAATGAGCACTGCCCTGTCTGTGAGTTCTATTTTGATCTGTGGAAGATGCACAAGGATCTTGGACTTGAGAAGGGTAAGAAGTCCAAGTTTGGTGATATGGCTACCAAGATCAAGGCTAACCCACGTTATTACATGAATGTTATTGATCGTAGACTTCAGGAATCTGGAAGTGATCCAGTCAAGATCTTCTCCACTGGTAAGAAGCTCTTTGCAAAGATCATGGCAGACGTTCTTGATCAGGATTACATGGATGATAAGGATCCAGAGAACTCACTGATTATTGATTTGAAGAACGGCAATGATTACATTGTAGATCTTGGAAAGAACGGAGAGTACAACTCTTACGACAATTCCAAGGTTCGCACCAAGAAGAGTCCAGCAGGAACTAACGCTGAGATGGCAGCTTGGATGGAATCTGCAATAGATCTTAGCACTCTCATTCAAATGGGAGACTATGATACTGGTAAGCAGATTGTCGCAACTCTTCTGGCTTCACTAAGCCCTTCGCCTAGTGTAGCTAAAAAGGGTAACGATGTTAGTGATGATGATTACGAAACAAGTTTAGAGGCATGATTATGAATAATATGAATAGAAACATTTTAGGATTTTTTCTAGCATTCGCGCTATTGTTTGCCGGATGCGCTGGTTACCCTCCATATCTTGAGGGTAAGGTTATCACCACTTCAGAGTGGGTTCTCCCTGATTACAAGGGAGAGGTTGGATCAGTTCCTGTGGAGAGTCTCCCGCAAGAACTACAAGATGCTTGGGAGGGAAAGACTATAGTTTTGGTCCCTAAGGAAGCCGTGATGGCAGAAGCCCCACAAATCCCACTTAAGCCCAATGATAATTGGCTCGGATTTGCTGAGGGAGTTGCGACGATTGGATGGGATGTATTGTCAGGACTCTTTCCAAGTTTGGCAGCATACGCAGGTATAATTGCGTTGCTATTCCGTAGACCTAGACAACACTTTGCTGATGCTTTGAAGGCAGCACTTCCACTTGACGGAACAGTAGATCTCAAGGGTGCTATAGTTAGTGTTGCTAAGGGCCTAGGTATGCTGCATACACAGAAGGTCGTGGAGGAGCCACTAGAGAAGCCTGTATCAAATGGGGACGAAGTTCCCGAGGTTAGTGCTCGTATAGACGAGACCAAGACTGCGTGAGATAGAGAGAGTATCTTGTAGTTCGGTCCCTGCTAGGAGAAAATCCTAGCAGGGATTTTTTATTTTCATCTATAATATGCCGTCCTTTATGTCTGACAAACTTAAAATATTGGTAGTGAAGGCTAACGACGGCGGTTGTGCATACTATAGAGCAATTAGCCCCTTCTCTAAGTTACAAGAGCTATACCCTGATAAGGTAGAAGTTATTATTGAGGAGAATCCTCTTAAGTGGCCTGAACCCGGAAAACCCGCTCCACAAGGATGGCAAGAAGATCACAGCATGATAAAAAACACTCATGTGGTCTTCATAAACAACCTGAACAACAGGGGTGCTCAATACACCGCTAGATTAGTTGGTTTAGGAAAGGAGTATAAGAAGTTTGTACACTTCGATACCGATGACTTGCTAACTGAATTATACGATGAGCATAAATTAGCTGGAGTTTATAAAGATCAAGGACTATCTGAAATTACCAAATTTATTTATTCTAATTGTGATTTAGTAACTGTAACTCAACTTAAGTTTGCAGAAAGAATAAAACCGTTTTGCACTAAAGTATTAGCTGTTATTAAGAATGCTATAGATTACAAATTACCCGCATGGAACTTTCAAAAGCAATCATCTAAGCAAGTTCGTATTGGCTGGGCAGGAGGGATTCATCACAATCCAGATGTAAAAGTGTTTGCTGGAGTTCCACACTTGGTTAATCAAAAGGTTGGAAGGGAGAACGTGCGTTGGGACTTTTATGGGCATCCTCCAATGCCCGCTCCCGGCCAAAAAAAGGACTGGCAGTTTGAGGCTTGGAACCACTATAAGACCGAACTTCTGAGGGGATTCAAGGGTCAAGCGAACTGGGGAATCCATTTTGCTCTACCTCCCAACGATTATGGAGCCTTTTATGCCAACATGGACATAGCCATAGCTCCTCTAAAGATGAACCCTTTCAACGACTCCAAGTCCGATATCAAAGTCGCTGAAGCTGGAAGGTACGCAGCCCCTCTGGTAGCCTCTAATGTTGGTTGCTACCACGAAACCATTATCAATGGAAAGACTGGTTATCTATTAGATCCAGATGCACCTAAGAGTGAGTGGGCAAGAATACTTTCAAAAGTCTGCAAAGATCATAAGCACAGAGAAGAAATTGGAAGAAACCTAAAAGCGGTCACAGACGAACTTTTTGATCTTAACAAAGTTGTAGGACAAAGAATTAACGTATACGAACAATCTTTTAAAATGTTAGGTTGGGATCCTAGGAATAATTTATGATAAAAATACTTACAGGTCATTCTGCAGTTGGTGGATCAACAATTGCTTTGGCAAATTTGTGTAATCTATTCAATGAAAATAATTTACCTTGTGAATTTTATGGTCCTCATTCTTGGGTAAAAACCAAACTTGAAACCGATTGTTACAAACCTATAAGATCTTTTTTACCTAATAAAGATGATGTTATAATATATCATTTTGTGGGTCTTAAGAAAAAGCCACTATGTAAAAAACTTATACTTTCATGTCATGAAACTAGTATATTTCCTGTTAAAAATCAAAAATTCTATGACTCTGTTCATTATGTTTCAAATTATCAAATGAATTGGCATAAAATTCCCGGTGTAGTAATTCCTAATGTAATTAAAAAATATAAAGCTTTACCAAAAAGAACAGAAAATAAGGTTGCTGGAATCATAGGGAGCATCGACCCTAATAAAAGAGTAGACCTATCAATCCAAAGAGCTTTAAAAAATTCTTTAGTTTCAAAAGTAGAGATTTGGGGAAAAGTAACAAATGATATGTATTTCCTTGAAAAAGTATGCCCTTTACTAGGAGAAAGAGTCTCTTATCATGGAATCTCAGAAGATATGCAAAAAGTATACGATAGATTAGACATCGTTTACTCCTCATCTATTAGTGAGTGTTTGCCTACGGTTCAAGCAGAGTGTTATTTAGCTGGTATTGAATTTTACGGAATCCCCCAGAGCAGTAGAAATCTAGATGATTACATATTTGATGATCAGGAGATACTAAAAAAATGGAAAGAGTTATTGTCTTAACAACTATTTATAATTGCGATAAATATTTAAACAAATGTTTAGATAGTATAAAATCTCAAAATTATAAAAATTGGATTTGTTATTTGTTAAACGATTTATCTACTGATAGATCTAAAGAAATAGCAGAATCGTACTGTTCCTCAGATCCTAGGTTTGTACTAATAAAAAACTCAATTAAATATTATCAACCGGGAAATTATGATCAGATTTTAAGATCTAATTTAGTCAGCGATGAGGATGTTGTTGTAGAGGTCGATGGAGACGATTGGTTAGCAACACCCGAAGCTTTATCAAAAGTCGTGGAAAAACACAAAGAAGGATTTCTAATAACTCATGGAAGTTTCATCTATTCTGATGGGAGGCCGGGGTTTTCCAAGCCATTTACAGTTGAGCAACTACGAGTATCCATAGCTAACGCAACTCATCTTCGTAGTTGGAGAGCAAAATTATGGAAGAGCATCAAAGTAGAAGATTTGTTTGTTAATGATTGGTATGCAGAAACAGCAGGGGATGTCTTCTTTATGCTGCCAATGCTTGAGATGGCAGGGAATGATCGGATTTGTCACATGAAGGACATCTTATACATCTATAATGAATCTAATCCAATAAATGACCATAAAGTTAATTTGCAAAAACAATTAACTTTTGCAAATATTGGAAGAGCAAAAAATAAATACGCGAGGAAATTTTAAATGAGTATTCAAAGTAAATATATTGAAAAATGCAATACTAGCAGTGATATAAATGAGAATTTGCCTTATTTAATGGAGTATGCTAGTAGATATTCTACTATTGTAGAAATGGGAGTGAGGTCAATAGTTTCTACTTGGGCATTGTTAGTAGCCAAACCAAAGAAGTTAACTTCAATTGATATAGCACATCCTAGTAGCTATGGAGCCAATTTAAATGAAGTTTATCAGTTAACTAATGAAGAAGGAATAGAGTTTAATTTTATTCAAGCTGATACTCATAACATTACAATAGAAGAGTGTGATATGTTATTTATTGATACCATTCACACATATGCTCATTTATCAAAAGAACTTGAGTTACACGCAGGCAAGGTCAAGCACTGCTTGGCATTTCATGATACTACTTCTTGCCCAGAGGTTTACACCGCAATATTAGACTTTATACAGAAGAATCCAAGTTGGAGAATTGATTCACATCGAGAAAAGAATAATGGACTTTTATTCTTAGTAAAAGATTAAAATGACTTTATTATCAATTTGTATTCCTACTTATGTAGATGAAGATGACTTTAGATTAATAGATATAAAAAATTTATTAAATTCAATAAAACTTCAAGATTATAAGAATATTGAAGTTGTAATTTCAGATCATAGCAGTAATGACAAAGTTGAAAGCATTTGCTCAAAAGACTTTAAAAATATAAATATTATTTACCTCAAAAATGAAATAGATAGAGGCTTTTGGGGATCTAATATTAATAATGCAATAAAAAGTTGCTCTGGGCAGTTAATAAAACTTATGCAACAAGATGATATTTTCTCTAAAGAAACTGTATTTTCAAAAATTGTAAGAGAATATGAAAATAAAAATTTTGAATGGGCTATTTGCGGTGGAATTCATACGGTAGATTATAAATTATTCTATCATAGAATAATTCCGACATACACAAATGATTTACATAAGGGCAATAATAGGCTTGGGGGTATAAGCTCGGTTGTAATAAAAAATATCCCTGATAAATTGTATTTTGATAATCATTTAAATTGGATGGGGGACTGTGAATATTATATAAGAGCATACCAAAAATTTGGTATTCCAAAAATATTTGAAGATCCTTTAATAATTTACAAACAATCGGAAAGACAACTTACAAATAAATTGTCTGATGAAATTAAAATTAGAGAAGTTGAATTAGTTTCTAAAAAATATTCAAATAAGGAATCTGTAGATAATTATGACGCAAGTTAATCAAATAGATTTAGAGTTTGTTAAAAATAGAATATTAGCAAAGGGTGGAGATTTTAATTATTATGCAAATAATAAACTTACGATGGTAAGTGAAAATGTTTTAAATAATGTGCAATATTGTATAGAACAATGTGCATTAAATAATATCGAAGGTGATTTTGTTGAAACTGGAGTTTGGAAAGGTGGTTGTGTAATTTTAGCTTATAATACTTACAAAAAATTAAATCAAAATAAAAAAGTATATTGTTTTGATTCATTTGAAGGGTTGCCACCACCTAACGCTGCGGCATACCCAGTTGATGCAGGAGACATTCACCATACTCATAGGGAACTTGCCGTATCTTTAGAAGAAGTTAAAAATAATTTTCAAATTTTCAGTCCTTTAGATGAAAATGTTGTTTTTATAAAAGGATGGTTTAAAGATACTATACCTTATAATAATATTAATAAAATTTCTGTTCTTAGGTTAGATGGAGACATGTATGAAAGCACAATTTTAGCGTTAGATTATTTGTATCCAAAATTATCTATCGGCGGTTTCTGCATTATAGATGATTATATACATCGGGGAGCAAGGGCAGCAGTTGAGGATTACAGAGCCAAATTCAAGATAGATGATCCTATAATTCTTGCGGATAATGCCCCAAAGGCATACCCAACCAGCTACTGGATTAAAAGTAAATAAGATGTGCGACCGCGATTATTACATAAAATGTAGAGAAATTTTTGGAGATCCGTATATTATAGAACGTCCTTTAATTGCATACACTCATTGCAAGTAAAATTAAAATATGAGAAAAAATAAAATTAGAGAATTTTTAGATTTTATTGAATCATCTGAAGATTCATTCATACCTCAATTTTGTCACAATTTAAAAAATGATAAAAAAGTTTATTATGGTGGACCTTATTTTGATAAAGAAGAACTAGTTGAAGCAATAGATTCTTTACTTTTTGGTAAGTGGTTTTCTAGTGGACAAAAAGTAAATGAATTTGAACTCAAGTTTTCTAGTGAACTAGGAATCAAGCATTCATTGATGGTTAATTCAGGGAGTTCGGCAAACTTAGTTGCCATTTCAGCAGCAAAAAAATATTACGGATGGGAAGATGGAGATGAAGTAATCTTAGCTGTAGTCGGGTTCCCAACAACTTTAAATCCAATATTACAAAATAATCTAAAGCCAGTATTTGTTGATATTGAGTTTTCCTCTTTAAACTTTTATTTAGACCTTGTGGAGAAATCAATCACTCCCAAAACAAAGGCAATATTCGTAAGCCCAGTTCTAGGAAATCCCCCAGATATAGATCGAATTGTAGCTATTTGTGACAAGTATAAGATAGTTCCAATTTTAGACTGTTGTGATTCTTTAGGTTCTAAATGGAAAGGTAGACATCTATCTGAGTATTTTGATATATCCACATTCTCATTTTACCCTGCTCATCATATAACTACAGGAGAAGGTGGAATGGTATGTTCAAATAATGAAGAACTAATAAGAATGGCTAGAAGTTTTGCATGGTGGGGAAGAGGATGTTACTGTGTAGGAACTCAAAATTTAGCACCAAGGGGTGTCTGCGGAAAACGATTTAGTAATTGGATTCCTGAATTAGATTATGTTATAGATCATAAATACTTGTTTAATCAAATAGGTTACAATTTAAAACCATTAGATATGCAAGGGGCCATAGGTATTGTTCAACTATCAAAGATTAATATCATACATAAAAAGAGAGTTGATAATTATAAAAAAATAGTTTCGATATTATCTAAAATAAAAGGAATATCTTTTGGATCTGTATTGCCTAATTCGGAAGTTTCTTGGTTTGGTGTACCTATCATATGTGATGATAACAAGATAAAAACTAGGCTTGTAGAGCATTTTGAAAAAAATGGAGTACAAACTAGAAATTATTTTGCAGGAAATATATTATTTCAACCAGCTTATCGTGATCTAGGACAACCATTTAATTACCCAGAAGCAAACAAAGTTCTTAATTTAGTATTTTTCTTAGGGTGTTCTCCAACAATAGATGACGATAAACTTAAATATTTAGAAAGTGTTGTAAATGAATTTAATTAGTGTTTTTGGTGGGACTGGATTTATAGGATCTACTTACTGTAAAAAATATAATTCTATAATAATACCAAGAAATGAGTTAAACTCAAAATCTTCTGAAATTTTATATTTTATAAGTACGATTGATAATTATAATGTTTTAAATAATACTACAATTGATATTGAGACTAATTTAATTCACTTAATGAAAGTTTTAGATGCGAACAAAAACAATCTGACTTGTATAAATTTTATAAGTTCTTGGTTTGTCTATGGTGACACAGATCTTCCTGCCAATGAAAGCTCTCCATGTAACCCAAAAGGATTTTACTCTATAACAAAAAAATGTGCTGAGGATTTACTAATATCCTACTGTAAAACAAATAAAATTAATTATAGAATTTTTAGACTTTCTAACGTGTATGGAAAAAATGATTTAAAAGTCTCTAAGAAAAAAAATGCTTTACAATTTTTAATAAACAAAATAAAAAAAAATGAGCAAATAGAACTATATTACGCAGGGAAATTTTATAGAGATTACATGTTTGTTGATGATGTATGTAGAGCCATAAATCATTTACTTTCTTATGGTGAAGTTAACTCGATATACAACATCGGTAGTGGGGATAAGATAGAATTTATAGAGATAATAAATAAAGCTATACACTTAACCAAATCTAGCTCTAAAATAGTTACTGTGGAGCCTACTGAATTTCATAAAATAGTTCAAGTTAAAGATATAATCTTAGATATCTCTAAGTTAAATAATACAAACTTTAATAAAGGAAAATCAATATTAGAAAATATTGTAAATTTAATATGAAAGTAGAATTAGTAATTTCTGTTTTTGATTATGATCCTGATTGGATAAAATTTATAAATGATAATGTAAAAATTTGTTTATACAGAAAGGGAAATCAAAAAAATAGACCTAATGAAATTTTACTAGAACCGAATGTAGGAAGAGATGTTCATACTTTTTTTAATCATATATTGAATAATTATGATAAATTATCTGACATAACTTTTTTTTGTCAAGATTTTCCTTTTGATCATTGGGAAAATATTATTCAAACAATAAATGGTAATTTATCTACTTTTTCAAAAAACTCTCAATTAATAATAGGTGGATATTTTGGATATCATTACAATACTTACCGAGCTTTAGGGAATACTGGATTTATTCCCGATTATGAAATAAAAAAAATACGAGGAAGTGGTATGTGGAATATGATTCCTAGTGTACATCATTCTGGGTTGTGCATTAAATGTGACCAAACAGGAATGCCTCAGCATGAAGAAGATCTAAATTTAAACAAATGGTGGAGTGAATTTTTTGAAGGACCTCCTCAAATTTTTTATGAATTTATTCCGGGAGGACATTTTGGTATAACATCTAATCATGCGAGAATAAGAGATAAAAATTTCTATTCTAAGATAGTTACATTTTTAGAAAAAGATAGGGTAGCCCCGTGGGTGATAGAAAGATTTGAACCCTATATATTTAATCCAAAGTACAAGGTAAAGATATGATAGTAACTGAAATTTATAATGGGCAAGGATTAGGGAATCAACTAGCTTGTTACATAACTACCAGAGTTGTAGCTTTGGATAAAGGATATAAATTTGGAGTAATGAACCCTCACAAATTTAAATGCTTAGATTTTATGGATTTAGATTTCGGAGAACAAGTCATAGGTGGTAGTGGACCTGAAGGCGGGCCTCCAATAACGCTTCCTGTAGGTATAGACAAATATTATAAAGAGAGATATATTATTCACTCAAATGGATCAAACATTACAATAGATGATCCTGCCTTGGAACTTGTTGAAGACAATACTAAATTAGATGGTTTATTTCAATCTGAAAATAAAATCTGGCACAGAAAAGAAGAAATAAAAAATTGGTTAAAAGTTAAAGAGGAGAAAGATTGTTTTGATTTCTGCAACGATAATGTGTGCATAATCAATTTTAGAGGTGGAGAGTATAAATATGTCCCAGAGTTCTTTTTGCATAAAAAGTATTGGGAAAATGCCATATCTAAGATGAGAACAATAAATTGTAATTTTAAATTTATTGTAATTACAGATGATGTCGCTACAGCAAAACAATTTTTCCCTGAGTTTGAGGTATACCATTTCAGTATTAGTAAAGATTATTCCATTATAAAAAACGCAAAGTATTTAATTTTATCTAACTCTAGTTTTCCTTATTTTGCAACTTTAACTAGTGAAACAATAAAGTATATTATTGCTCCAAAGTATTGGGGAAGGCATAATATTTCTGACGGATATTGGTCTCTGGGGTATAATATATTTAGAAATCACAACTATCTTGATAGAAGTGGCAATTTGTTTACCTATGATGAGTGTGTTAAAGAGTTTGATTACTACAAATCACAAAACGAGTATTTATATGCCAACAAGTAGAGAAGCCCATATTCATTACACAAGAGATGAATTTTAATGAAAAAAATATATGATTGTTTTTACTTTTTTGACGAGCTAGATCTTTTAGAAATTAGATTTGAAATATTAAATGATATTGTAGATTATTTTGTCATTTCAGAAGCAACAGAAAGTTTTGCTGGAAAGCCTAAATCTTTATTGTTTAAAGAAAATTACAGAAGATACGCTAAATGGCATAGTAAAATAATATATGTAAATCCCCCTAATTACAAAGAAGATACCTTGCTGTTTGAGAAAGCATTATGCAGCCCGAACACAGGACAAAAAGAGGAAGTTTGGCTCAGAGAGTTTTATCAAAAAGAAAGTATAGATTATGCATTATCATCTTGTAGAGAAGATGACATTATATTTGTTTCAGATTTAGATGAAATTTGGAATCCAAAACTTCCCTTATCTGTTGCTGATGGGATTGTATATCGACCAGTACAGGAATGTCGCCCGTTTTACTTTAATTTAAAATCTGATCAATCAATTACTAAATGGACTGGAACAAGATTTTCTAATTATAAAACTTACAAAATTTTTGGCCCTAATCATTTTAGAACAGAACGAGAAGTAAATGGACAATTAGTAGATAATGGTGGGTGGCACTTTACATGGCTAAATAAGAAGCAAAACAAATGGGAAGATGAATACCCAGACAATTACACTAGATTGGGAAACTTAAAAAATTCTAATATAATTAAAGATGAAACTTCTTTGCCAGAATATTTATTAAAAAACAAAGAAAAATGGAGTCACTTATGGCTTTAGTAAAAAAAATAATTATTTGGGGTCACAAGCTTCATTCTCATACTCATTCTTATATTCATAATGGATACTTTAATGCTTTTAAAAAATTAGGATATGAAACTTTTTGGTTCGACAATAACGATGATGTGAAAAATTTTAATTTTAATGATTGTATTTTTCTAACAGAAGGACAAGTTGATAAAAAAATACCTTTAAATTCAACATCAAAGTATATCCTTCATCACTGCGACCAAGAAAAATATAAAAGTTATAATTATATAAATATTTGTAACTATGTTAATGATTGCACTCTTGGTCGATCTTATAATTATCAAGAATCAACGGTGGAAAAAATAAATTATTTTACTTATTTTGATCTAAAAAACAAAGCTTTATATCAACCTTGGGCAACCACTTCTTTTGAAAATGAATTTGATGACTTTATTAATTTTGATCCAACAATTAAAGAAATTTATTATGTTGGTACAGTTTGGAGTGATAATATAAACGAAATGAGGCAATTTCACGCTGGTTGCGAAAAAAGTAATAAAAAATTAATAGTTTGTAAAACTAAATCTGAGGCTGATACTAATAAACTAATAAAACAATCTTGCGTTGCGCCAGATGTTAGGTTGAAACATCATGTTAACGTTGGATATATTCCTTGTAGAGTCTTTAAAAACATTAGTCATGGTAAAGTTCCTGCAACAAATTCAAAATACATTCGTGATTTTTTCGGGGAAGGGTTATTACCTTACACAGAGAGCATAGAAAACTTGGTAGATTGTAATATGCAATTTTACAATCTACCAAATGCTAAAGAAATATTTTCTTTCTTGTCTAATGAGGTAAAAACAAATCATACTTTTATAACCAGAATTAAGCATATATTAGAAGTTTTATGAAAATAGCTTTGATTACTGGGTCTGCTGGATTGATTGGATCTCAATGTGTTTTATTTTTTTCAAAAATGGGCTTTAAGGTTGTTGGTATTGACAATGATATGAGATCCTATTTTTTTGGGACAGAAGCATCAACTAAATTTTCTAGAGACAACTTAATAAACACAATCAATTTTTACGAACATAATAATTTAGATATTAGAAATTATCATGATGTGGAAAAAATATTTAAAGAGTATTCTAAAGATATAAATATAGTAATACACACTGCAGCACAACCATCTCATGATTGGGCATCTAAAGAGCCACTAACAGACTTTACAATAAATGCATTAGGTACACTAAATTTGTTAGAATGCTGTAGACTATATTCACCAAATTCAACATTCATATTTACATCAACTAATAAGGTGTATGGAGATACCCCTAACAAATTAAAATTAGTTGAACTCGACACTAGATTTGAACTTATTAATGAAGATGGCACTCTTGGATCTATTAATGAATCCATGTCCATAGATAACACAAAACATTCAATTTTTGGAGCATCAAAAGTTTCAGCAGATATTATGTGTCAAGAGTATGGGAAATATTTTGGAATGAATGTAGGAATATTTAGGGGCGGTTGTTTAACTGGACCAAACCATGCGGGAACTGAGCTTCATGGATTCTTGTCTTATCTTGTAAAGTGCATTGTTAATAATAAACCTTATACTATTTTTGGATATTCAGGAAAACAAGTTAGGGACAATATCCACTCGCTTGATCTTGTTAAAATGTTTTGGAGTTTCCATAACAATCCTAAAAAAGGAGAAGTTTATAATGTTGGGGGAGGCAGAGAAAATTCAACTTCAATCTTAGAAGCAATAAATCAAATAAATGAAATTAATAATTCATCTTGGAAAAACTACACGATATCGGACGTTAATAGAGTAGGTGATCATATTTGGTATATCTCTGATTTATCTAAATTTAAAAGAGATTATCCAGACTGGAAAATAAGTATATCTTTAACGGAAACTATAAAACAAATGATAAATTTTGAAAGGAATAAAAAATGATTTCTGTAAAGTTAATGGGTGGGCTTGGGAATCAAATGTTTCAATATGCTTTTGCTAAAAATTTATCATTAATTTGTAATGTTGAATTAGAGTTAGACTTATCTTTTTTAAACAGAAGAGATCTTGGTCATAATTTTACTTACAGAAATTATGATTTAGATGTATTTAATATACAGGAACCTACAATATTTCGAGAAAAAAATTACAATATAATTAAAGAACCCCATTTTCATTTTTCTTTAGATCTTTATAATTATATAAAAAGTTTACTCAAAACTGGAAAAGATATTTCACTAGAGGGTTATTGGCAATCTTCAAAATATTTTAAAGAATCTGAGGAAGAAATAAGAAAATTGTTTGGATTTACAAATAAAATAACTGAGGACACTTCTTGTCTTGAGCTTATTAAAAAAATAAAAAGTTCAAATTCAGTTATGATAAACATAAGGAGAACAGATTACTTAAACAATGATTTTCATGGGGTGCTGGGCTCTGAATATATAACCTCAGCAAAAAAAATTATAAAATCTAAAGTTGATAATCCAAATTATTTTATATTTTCTGACGATATAAAATGGTGTCAGGACAACTTAAGAGACGAATATTCCGAAGTAATAACTCATGAATTTTCTGGCTTCAAGTTTTCTAAATATCTACAGCTAATGACACTGTGCAATCATTTCATAATACCCAACAGTACTTTTGCTTGGTGGTCTGCTTATTTAAATAATAATCAAAATAAATGTGTGGTTGCTCCAAAAAAGTGGTTTAACAGGGAAAACGTAAAAACATCTGATATTTACTTAAAAAATTGGAATATAATTTAAATATTAGAATGCTATAATAAAGCCATGAAACCAGAGACTCTTTACGAACGTTATTATCAAGCTTGCTACAAGCCTTCTGACATGCATGAGCACATGCCTAATTTAAAGATGTATGCTGATCAATGTGAATCAGTTACAGAGATGGGAGTTAGGGGAATTGTTTCCACCTATGCATTTCTAATGTCTAAATGTAAGAAACTTACATCGATAGATATTGTTAACCCAAGTGTTCATGGAGCTAATATTCAAGACGTTTACGATATCGCATCAAGTGTTGGTATGGAATTTAAGTTTATTCAAGGGGATACTCTTAAGTTAGAAATTGAACCAACGGATCTTCTCTTTATCGATACACTTCATGCTTATGATCAATTGAAACAAGAATTAGCTTTACATGCTGGTAGGGCTAAAAAATATATCATCATGCATGACACTGTAACTTTTGGAGAATTTGGGCACACAGTAGAAGATCCAGCGAACAGGTATGCAAACGTAAGAGGTCTTAACTTCGCTATCCAAGAGTTTTTAGAAGCTCATAGAAACGAGTGGGCTTATGATAGGATTTACTACAATTGTAACGGTCTTACGGTGCTAAAAAGAATTGGTGGACAAGTAGGACCGATTATGCTACAATCGGGTAATGCAAACGTTTCTTCCGTACCCTGATTTCGCGCAATCACTCAAAGTCTTAGACAACAAGCGTTTAGGGAAGCAGCGTCTTGAGGCTATGCAACTTGTCAATAGCACTCTCAAGCTCGCTGCTGATCCCAATGCCAAGCTCGGGTGGGCAAACCATCCAGCCAGAACCATGTGGAATGGTTATCTTGATGCACTAAAGTTGTATCATAACCTGTCAATTTTAGAATGGGTTAGTCGTGGTTTTAAGAACACCATGAAACTGTACACCATTCCTTTTGATTTAGATATTCCTATGCCTCCATGGCTTGGCGACGAGAAGTTTCATGCAAGCCACAGGGCTAACCTTCTTCGCAAGGATTCTGTGCATTATGGTCAATTTGGTTGGACAGAAGATCCTTCCTTGCCCTATTATTGGCCTATACAGATGATGAGGACTGCATGAACTTAAAGATAATGTACTTAGATGGGGCTACTTTCCCACCTAGACAAGCCACTAAAGGGTCTGCTGGCTGGGATCTTTATTGTAACGAAATTAAAATCCTTCAACCAAATGAAGTAGCTTTTCTTAGATTAGGTTTTTGCTTACAAATACCAAAAGGGTACTATGTAAGTATTGTCTCTAGGTCCAGCATGGCTAAGAGAGGAGTAATTATTCCAAACTCTCCGGGTATCATAGATTCCGATTATACCGGAGAGATTATGGTTATGATGGTTAACTTAAATCCAGACTTTTCTATTCAACTGGCTCCGGGTGATAGGATTGCACAAATGTTACTTCACAAGTACGAGGATATCAACTTTGAGGTTGTTGATAAGTTAGATAACACTGACAGAGGCTCT
>Ga0222714_10002553_pt1 | contig 19147 bp, 16 predicted proteins | sample C33_3DmetaG_FD_165048 | JGI IMG/M metagenome (GOLD analysis project Ga0222714, IMG submission 165048) | Estuarine water microbial communities from San Francisco Bay, California, United States - C33_3D | ecosystem: Environmental > Aquatic > Marine > Unclassified | place: USA: California...
AAGCACAATCGTATCGAGCGCAGAATTTTTATGGTGGGCTGTTTAGCGGTTATGGTTATGGCTTAGTTCAGCCGTATATCGGTGCTTCTGATTCAACAGATCAGGTTGCTAGTGGTAATAACACACCTACGGCAGTTCAATTTAATACCCTTGATTCTGGTTTTGGTTGGACGTTAAACCCACCGGGGTCTGCCACCGCGCAATACGCTGGTGTTTATAAGATTACGTATAGCCTTCAGTTTATTAACACGGCTAATGCTATTCATTACGCAACTGTTTGGCTTAAAGTTAATAATAATAACTTACCAAATTCAACGACAATTTTTACTGTCCCAGCACGTAAAAGCGCCTCTCCGGGTGAAGAGGGGTATGTTGTTGGGTACTCTGAAGTTACTTTTGAAGCAGCCGTTGATGATGAAATTGAGTTGTATTGGGCTACAGATTTGGCTGGCGACCCAACGACTCCGACTAATGGTGTCTATATATACCATGATGGCCCTCAGACATCTCCCTACAGCCGACCAGCCGTGCCGTCGGTTATTGGCTCAATTACGTTTTTATCAGCCTTCCCCACCCCTACCGTGACTGGAGTATCTGGTTCTGGGGCGTTGGGGGCGGTATCTGTAACCACTTCCTAACTCTTGACAAATCTAGGATAATCTAATTATGTACTCAGCCCCCGCTACCCCCCAATACGCATACGCCCCTCCCATGCCTGCCTTTGAAAAAGGTGGTCGGGTTAAGGAAACCTACGGCCTAGAGAATGCCGCTGAGATGATCCGGCGTCGAGGCCGGGAAGGCGATACCGTCCTTGCCCACATTAATCCCCAAGAGGCTGGGATCCTACAACTCCTTGGTGGGTCAGGGACTATCAACCCATATACGGGTTTACCCGAATTTAAAAACCCATTTAAGAAAATTATCCCCAAGCCAATTTACAAACTAGGCTCTGCGATTGGCAAAGGGATTGAAAGCGGTATTGAGTCTATCGCCAAGGCTCTTGGCCCCGTTGGTCAGATTGCTGCTGCCTACTTTGGTGGCCCGATTGGAGCCGCCTTATACGCTGGTTTAGCCCCAGAGGGTAGCAGTTTTGATACTAAATCCGCGCTTAAAGCAGGCGCTTTGACGTATGCCGCAGGGCAACTTCAAGGTATGGGTAGTGGTGCAGAGGCTGGTGGAGGTGCTGGTGCTGGCGCTGGCGCTGGTGCAGACTTTGCAGCCCAACAAGCCATTGATGCGGGGATAGATATTGTTAGCGCCCCCAGTATGTATCCAAGCGTCAGCCAAGCGGTCTCTATGTCGGGGCCGGGTGCTTTTGAGGGTGCTGCTTCAGATGCTGCAACTTCATACTTCAATGCCCCTGTAGAGCCAATTACTTATACTCCAGACCCTAGTTCTTATGTCAGTGGTGCTGACGCAACAAGCCAATATGCAAGTGCAGGGACGACCACAGCAGACGCTGGACTTGGTAGTTTGCCAACAGAAGCATCCACTCCTACTCAGGCTTACGATGCAGGTCAGGGTCTTGAAGTTATGAATACCAATGCCTCCCCTGAACTAGATCCTTATGGGGTAGATAATTCATATAATGTTTCACAAGATCAGATCTTAAGAGACACACGTAATCCATTAAGTCAAGGATATGACGCCGCAAAACAAGGCTATGCCGACGTAAAACAAGGTATTACGGATCTTATTCCAAAGCCAATACAAGAGGCTTACGGGACTGCATCCAATTATGTTAAAGACCTTATCCCACCAGATTACCGTGAGATGATTAGCACCGCTAAAGATGTGGCGTTAATTGGCTCTGGTGCCGCAACTGCCTACGGAATGTATCAAACTAAGAAAGAACTTGACGCCGCTAAAGCCGAGGCTGACCGCATTATGGCTGACCGGGAAAACCGCAAGAAAGAAGAGATTGAGTGGGCACAGGGTGTTCTTCGTGACTATCCTTATAACTACCAGCGGCTAACTGAAGAAGATGTCCGTCGTGAGCGCGGCATGGCGATGGGTGGTCGGATCGACTCTTACGACGATGAAATCGGTGGCGATGACAATATGATGCAGGGCGGGATTGCTTCCCTAGCCAAAGGTGGTCTGCCCCCTCGGTATCTTCGTGGCGGTGGCGACGGAATGAGCGACTCCATCAGGGCTAATATTGAGGGTAAGCAGGAAGCCCGACTGGCTGATGGTGAGTTTGTAGTCCCCGCTGACGTGGTATCCCACCTTGGTAATGGCTCCTCTAATGCCGGGGCTAAAAAGTTATACGCAATGATGAATCGTGTTCGTAAGTCACGCACAGGCAAAACCAGTCAGGCGCCTGAAGTCAATACTCGTCGCTTGATGCCTGTTTAAAGGATAGATCATGGCAACTACCCAACAAGTCGTAACCTCGGCACTACCTACCGCGTTTGAAGAGTTTTATAAAACCGGTGCCCAAGGCGTCCCCGGCCTAATCCCACAGGCATTTAAACTCTACGGAGCAGGTTCTCCTGCCGAGTATCAAGCCAATATCAAAGGCCCCCTAGAAGCGGCTAACCTCTATACCGGAGCACAGCGAGTAGCGGGTCTAACCCCCGGACAACAACAGGTAGGCGCACAACTCTCTGCTATGCAGACCCCCGGGCAGTTTGCTATGGGGACTGGCGCTCTTGGCTCAGGCTATGCCGCAGCCACCGGGCTTCCAAGTATGTTGGATCAAGGGGTGATGCAGCAGTATATGTCTCCCTATGCACAGGGCGTTATTGACGTTCAAAAACAGCAGGCTTTAACAGATGCTCAGAAAGCCCAGTTAGCCACTAACTTAGGTGCAGCCCGTCAAGGTACTTATGGCGGAGCACGGCAACTGCTTGCCACCACAGAGCGTGAGCGCAACCTCCAGAACCAACTCGGTGACATCCAAGCCAAGGGACTTCAGGCCGCCTATGAGGCCGGTCAAAAAGGACTGGAAGCAGAGCGTACTGCTCGTCTGCAACAGGCACAAACTTACGGCACACTAGGCCAGCAGTTCGGTCAATTGGGCGTTCAGCAACAGACAGCAGACATTGACCGTCTTAAAACTCTTGGCGCTTATGGTGACTACGAGCGTGCTCTAGCACAGCAGAAGACAGATATTGACTACCAGAATCTCTTAGAGCGCATCCAGTATCCTGAAGCCCAACTTGACAAACTGAGCGGCTTTATCCGTGGTATTCCGTTGACAGATAAAACTCAAACTACTACTGCGCCGCCGCCTTCCTTTGCAAGCCAGTTAGCCGGTCTTGGAATTGCCGGTCTTGGCGCTTTCATGAATAAGTAAGGGATAACTAATATGTCATTTAAGGGAATAACCGAAAGTTTAAGAGTTCTAAACGAGCCAATTGCTGCGTTAACAGCGCTTAAGCAAGAAGAAATTATGGCTAGGGCGCAACAACCGGCTAATTCACCCACTCACATTCCGCCTTCATATGTGTCAACTATTCTTAATGCAAAAGCACAAATGATTCAAGATGCTGCAAATAGAGCGGCTGCCCAAAAAGTTATGCCCCCTTCGGTAACTGAAAGAAACATGGCTACCATTGCTCTAGCGGAGGTGCCTCAGATGCAACAAAGGACGGAGCCTGATATGGACGCAGGAGTCGCCTCATTGCCAGTACCTGAAGAAATGTACAGTGATGAGTATGCAGGTGGCGGCATCGTGGCGTTTGATGAGGGTGGGTTGGCTGGTACGTTTGACCCGTTCGTATCTCAAGAACCAACCGGAACTGGGAAGCCTTTTGTAGGACTGGATGTACCAGAAGAATTAGTAGGCAAAATAGGACTTCCGCAGGTTTACGGTATTAGAGAGGGGCGCTACGGAAGAACTAAAGAGGAAATTTTAAAATCTTTTGGTTTTAAGCAACCAACTGCTAAATCCGCGGTTACTACTTCCGAAGAAATTGCTCCTGCTCCTACTCCTACTATTTCTTCTGCGCGTGCTTCTGTTGCTGATTCTGTAGATGCGCCTAAAGTTTCAGCGCCTACCCCAAAAGAAAGTATTGATGATCGGCGTAGACGTATGCTTGAGCAACTGGGCGTGACAGATACTACCGAAGCAGAACTTGCCGCCCTAGAAAAAAACAAGGGCAAACTTGCCGATGATAAGTTTGACGCCATGAGGATGGCAATAATTAGGGCTGGTCTTGGTATGGCTGCTGGTACGTCCCCTTATGCTCTTAGCAACATAGCCAAGGGTGGATTAGAAGGCTTTGAGTCTTACGAGCAGTCTATTAAACAAATCAAGGCTGAAGAGAAAGAATACTCAAAACTTGCACGGGATCTGCGTAAAGAGGCTAATGCGCTCAAGCGTAGTGATGTTGACAAGGCTCTTGCCCTTGAGTATCAGGCTGCACAACTTGAAATTGAAAGAGAAAAACTTATAGCCACCCGACAAGCGGCTAATAAAACGCCCGCTGAAATCCAACTCATTGAGCGTTACGCTAAAGATAGAGGTATAAATTTCTCACAGGCTATGCGTGAAATTTCTGGATTAAAGGCTGAACCTAAATCTAGAGACGAAGCAATGAAGAAATGGGCTTCTAGTCCAATACTTCAAAGAAATTATCCTAATTTTGAAGATTTTTACAGTTCCACACGTGTTGACGGTGGCGGTGGTGGGTTTAAAGTATTAGGTAAGGAAACGGGTTAATCCGTGGCTATATTTAGGGTTCAAGGCCCGGATGGAGCCATCTATCGAATTGAAGGCCCTGATGATGCTACTGATGACGAAGTAGCGGCGTTTGCTGCTAGACAGTTTGCGCCAAAACCTGCTAAACCTGCTCCTGAACCTACAGTCGCTGGACAATTCAAAGAAGCCGTTAAAGGTTTAGTCCCCGGCGCAATTGGGTTACTTGAAACGGCTGGCGCTGGTGCGGCTGCTTTGTTACCTGAAGAATACGAGACACCAACCCGGGAAAAAATTAAAGAATTAGCAACTGCCGCTAAGAAACCCTTTGAAGCCTCTGCTGGGTACGAAGATACCGTAGGACGTAAACTGGGTGAAGCGGTTGGCTCAACTGTCCCGTTCCTTGCTGCTGGCCCATTTGGTTTGGCTGGACGTGCTGCGGCAGTAGGTCTTGGTGTTGGCGCTGGTGCAGGTGAGGCTAGAACACGGGCTGAAGCAGAAGGGGCTACGGAAGAACAACGGGCTGCGGCTACTGGGCTTGGAATAATCCCCGGTGCGGCTGAAGCCTTTGCTCCACTACGCATCTTGGGTCGTCTTGGTGATGACATCGTGGGTGGTGGGGTTGCATATGTAAAACGTGCTCTTGCTGCTGGTGGCGAAGAAGCCGCACAGGAAGCCGCCTCCGGGTTTGCCCAAAACTTAATTGCCAAAGGCATCTACAAACCCGAGCAAGAATTAATTGAAGGTCTTGGAGAGCAAGCCGCTTACGGTGGCGCTACTGGTGCGATTGTTCAGGGATTACTTGACTTGGCTATTGGTCGCCGTGCTCGTGGGCCTGCTCCTGAAACTCCACCTGAGACCACTGTTCCTGCCCTTCCCGCTCCTACTTCTCCTCCTACGGCCCCTACCAATGCATTTGAGATGACGCCTGTAGATCGGGCAAAAGAGATGGCGTCATTGTTGAGTGGAGATCAGACCCCCGATATTCAGGCACGGATTGAAGAGTTACGTGCAGCCGACATTCAACAGGTTGAGCAAGATTTAGCCCGTATCAAAGGCACTGAGCCAACCACGCTGGAAGAACAGATTAGGACTCAAGCACCGACTCAGATGGCTATCCGTGAGGCTGGTATTCAAGAGACTGGGTTTATACCCGGAGGTGAGTTTGCTGGGCCTGTTCCTGAAGCGCAGTTCCCCACAGTGCTTACGGCTGACGTTTTAGACCAGACTGGTTTAAGTAAGCGTTCCTCTTTCTATAAAGAACTTGAAGGTAAAGATCTAACTGACCCAGAAGATCAAGTTGCTGTTGGGCAAATCCTTAATCGTGTACGGGCTAATTCCAACCTAAGCGAGTCTACTAAGTCTGGTGTTGAACGCATCGCTATGCAGGGGTTTGGTGCCGCAGCCAAGCAACAAGATTTGTTTGTGACCAAAGGGAAGAAAAAAGACGAGCCAACGCCGGGAGCATTACGTACCGGGGCTGTCGAAGAAGAGGTTGCAGAAGAAGCGATACCAGTTGCCGAAGGTCGCCCTATCACGGAGCAAGACTTTAAGGACATGGGCATAGCCTCGTCTAATAAAGAACTAAGGGAAAAGATTTTAGGTAAGGATTTATCTGACCCTGAGCAAGCGGCTACAGTTAAAGAAGCGCTTGATGCATTTGGTAGTGACCCTAAACGAAGCCCCAAAGTTGCTCAAGGAGTAGAAGATTTCCTGAACAAGATGGGCTTCAGAGGAGAACAAGATGTCGGAGTTGATAGCGAAACTGTCCCCGGAACAGATGAGTCAGGCATTTCTGGCGCTGGAATACCCGGAGGAGAATTGGCCCCTGCCGGAACCCCTGAACCAACTGTCGGAGAGGGAGTGGAAGATACTGTCACTGACGCTGGATCACTTACTGCTGGAGAAACAACTGAGCAACGTCCACTAAGACAGAAAACTATAGACGAAGCCAATGCCGCCTTTGGTGAGTACGTTGCCAATACAGGTTCCGTTAACGCCGCAGTTGACCGGATGGCTGGCGAAATCGCCTTTGAAACCAAGTTAAACCGTGTTAATAAAGCCGCACAGAAAGCCCTCTCTCCTGAATTGCAGGAGCGTCTAAAGGAGAAGGTTAAGCAGTATCGATTCAAAGCCAAGCAAGGTGAGAAAACCGCTCAACGCTATCTGAAGTACCGCACCGCCCCGAAGGGTGTAAAAGGCAACTCACGAGATATGGTGGAGAAGCAGGTTCGTAAGTTGATGGCTGGCTGGGCTAATGCACCTAAGACCGAGGTTGTGCAGTCTATTACTGAACTGCCCGACTATATGCAGAACGAGATTCGTGACGCTAAGGTTAACCCCAAGGGTGCATTTGATCCTCGTACTGAGACGGTTTACCTCGTTGCTGATAACTTGGTGGGCTATAACGACATAACGATTACGGTAGCGCATGAGGCTATTGGGCATTATGGTTTGCGGTCTGTCTTGGGTGGTACGTATTCCAAGGTTCTAAACAACCTATACCGTACCAATGATCAAGTTCGTGCCAAGGCCGACATCAAAATTAAACAAGGTTTAGACAAAGACACGGCTATTGAAGAGGTACTGGCTGAAGCGATTGAAGAAAAAGTCCCGGCTGACACCATGATGGGTAAAGCCCTTCAGGTGCTTAAAAACGCCATACGGCGAGTCATGCGTGCATTTGGTGTTAGCACTCTCAATGACCGTGACGTGCAGGACTTGCTAAATAGTTTCTCTGACTATGTGGTGGAAGGTAAGGGCACACGCGGTGAAGGCGTAGCCGGTGCTAAAGAAGCGGTATTTAAGAAAACCGCGCCAAATTTAACCCCTGAAGGGCAAAGAGCGCAAAAGGCTGTAGACGACATGAAGGGTATGTCCAATGAGAAGCCCAAGGTTCCTGAGAAGTCTACGACTGAGAAGGTTGGTGCTTTCTTCTTTGACCCCTCCTATCGACAAGATCAGATCGATAGACTTCGTGTACAAGTAGCCTATAAAGGTGCTTCCGTTGAGCGCAAACTAATGGACGCTTTTAACGGCAAAGTGCGGGATGCACTGGGTAATATCCGCCCAGACTTATTTATGACCGCCGCTGAACATTCGGACACCATGACCGTTGCCGCTATGAAACAGGGCACGCTGTATCTAAACAAGAATATCGGTTGGGATGTTAAGAAAGGCCCGAACAGTTTGCAGGGCGCTATGGATACGGTGCGTAAGTTGGGCGATAAGTTGGGCAGTCAAGATCTTGCGTTCAAACTAGCCAACGATGCTTTCATTGCCCGTCGTGCTAACGCTTTAAAGAACCACCCAAACAAGGATGTATTTAATCTACCAAGCCAAGACAAGATCGACGCTGGTTTAAAAGCATTTAAAGATTTTCCTGAACTTGAGACTGCGTTTAAGGAGTACACAGGCTTTAAGAATGGCCTAATTGATGCGATGGTAGAGGGTGGGCGTTTAAGCAAAGAACAGGCTCAGACTTGGAAAGATGCTGTTGACTACGTGCCTTGGAACCGCATCAAAGAGTACGAGGAAACTGCACAGACTAGCCCCAAAGGATACTTCAAGGGCTTAACGAACCTTGGGCAGATGGGCAAGTTGACGGGTAGTGAGAACGAAATCAACAACGTCTTTGACAATATGGTTGGTCTGTCCTTCTGGATGACTAATAGTGCCATCCGTAACCATGCCGCCTTAAATCTTGTTGACACGTTTAACCGTCTTAACCTTGGTATTCGTCCGGTGCGTGAGGGACAGTCTGGCGTTGACCCCAACAAAGTTATCTATATCTACCGCGACGGTAAGCCTGAGTCTTATGAATTAGATTCGATTGCAGACGTGTATGCATTTAAAGGCGTGGAAAGTCTGTCCATGCCGATGCTTAAGTCTCTTGCGTCATTTGCCAACTTTTTGCGGAAAGCCACGACAGCCACACCACAATTTGCTGTTAGTCAGTTGTTCCAAGATTCATACCGAGCCACGGTTATGTCGGGCACGAATAGCCCTTTCCGTACTGCGGCAGGTGTGTTGGCTGGGTTTAAGAACGCTTATTTTGGTGATCCTACCACTCAACGTCTTGAGCAGTTAGGCATTGTGGGTATGTATGACCTGATGCCGGGACGTATAAAAGAAGATATTGAGAAAGAATTTGGTCTAAAGCAACGTGGCAAGATGGAAAAAGCGATTAATTTTATGGAGTCGTTTTCTATTGCTTCAGATGCCGCACTGCGCAAATCCGTTTTTGAGCGCACACTGGCTGAGACTAAATCTGATCAGTTTCCTGAAGGTGATGTATTACTTGCACGCTATCGTGCTCAAGAGATTATTAACTTCAAACGGCAAGGTGCTAACCGGATGGTAGGTCTGTTCCGGCAAATCATTCCGTTTATGAACGCCTACATTCAGGGTATGGATGTGTTCTACCGGAGCATGACGGGTCGTGGTATTGCGGCGGACGAGCGTGCGGCGGCTACTAAACTCTTTTGGTCTACAGGTGCGAAACTTGCCACCCTGTCTATGGTTTACGCCATGATGGTTGGGGACGACGAAGAATACGAGGGCCTGCGTGATTTTGAAAAAGACAAGAACTTTATTGTTCCTTTTGCTGGTGTAAAGATCCCAGTAGCCCCTGAAGTTGGATTTTTATTTAAAGTTATTCCTGAGCGTACCTACAACTACATCACTAGCCAAGGCACGGAAAGCCCACAAGACACAACTGCACTACGCAAAGCCATTGCCACGGCAGGGTTTGATGCCATCACAGGACCGAACTTAACACCACAGTTTATTAAGCCTTTAATTGAAGTATCGCTTAACCAATCATTCTTTACAAACACCCCAATCGTGGGCCGTGGTTTAGAGCAACGTGAGTCATCGCAACAATTTACGGCTAACACGGCTGAGTTGGCTAAGATGTTTGGTGAACTTACTGGGCTATCCCCAATGAAGTTAGAGTATGTGTTCCGAGGTTACACAGGTATTGCGGGTGGTACGTTGCTTGACATGACCAACATGGCGTTTACTAACCGTCCTGACCGCCATGTGTATGAACTGCCGGGGTTCAAGACGTTTATGTACGACAAGATTCCGGGCGGCTACAAAGAGCAGTATTACGATTTGCGAGATAGAGTGACCGAGGTAAACGCAACCATTAACGGAATAATTGCTGATGGTCGTGTAGATGAGTTAAATTCTTATCTAACCGACGAAAAGATAAATAAATATGGTCTTATGCAGACAATTAACGAGATTGACCAACACATGGAAGATTTTCGTGCATTACGTAAGGTTGTAGCAAGTGACCCATCCATGAGCGGGGAAGAAAAGCGTAGAGTAATTAGTGAGATTGAGCAAACCGAAAATGAGATGCTTAAGTTCTATAACATCCCGGCGATACGTAAAAATATGGCGGGGCTGTAAAAAAGACCCCCGACTGGGAGTTAGCCGGGGGTTAATCCTATCTGAGGATAGGAGAGTGAGGCCTAAGAATATCACTCAACCCTCCAGCAGCGCAACCCGTATCTATCACCTTCAATAACTTGTTTACAGATAACTCTATACCTGAACCGGCCCGCTTCCCACGTAAGTTGCTTAACAGCGTTATCAGTATCTAGGCAGGGTATAAAAAACGACATACCGGGTTCAATCGACTCCCAAGGTATCTGCACCTTCAGGTTTAATATCTGCATTTACAATCGCGTCCTCAGCAAAAAAGTCTAGTTTCGATGTATCGAATGTCAAAGCCATAACCCCATCAGATGCCCCCATTGCTGTACCTGCAAGCATCCGTTTCTTCTTAAGACCTATATAAGCCTTGCTCTTGCGGTAGGGGTTCAGGGTGTCCTCATAGCCCATAAAGGATTTGGCACAGTCATCTCGCCATTCCTTGTTGACCACAAACAGCATCTTTGTATCCGGCTCGTAGCGGACTACCACCTTGCCACGGGGTTCACGGATCGGTGCTTGCTCTAATCCCGTCCGGCTGTGGGTCTTGCCATTTATGACCAAAATATCCTGATAGTGACGCTGTAGGAAGCCGCCAAGGTAATCAGCCACGCTTGAAAACTCTTCGTTATTTTTGTTGCGGGTGTTGTTAACTAGGTTTACAGCGTGGTCAAACACGGGTTCGATTGGGATGTTATGCAGCCCCAAGTTACGAGCGATGATGCCCCCCGTTATATCAATAGCAATACCTGCTGACCAAAAGCGTTCGGTGTTCGTGATGTTCGCGGCACGGTCTAATTTCCTATTTACGCGCCCCAGTAGTTCAATAACCGTGGGCAGGTTGCTTGCTACGTACTTAATGTAGGGGTCTATGGCGTGCCCGTAGTTGCTAATGATTCGCCCAAAATGAGACTTTGACCACGTAGGATCGTCTTGGGTATCGGGCAGAATCTCGTCCTCCAGTATCCGTAGCAGTTCCGCATCGGGGAAGGATTTGAGGGTCATCAAGGCGTCTTTAACACGGCGGTTAGATGAGGAAACCACCGGGATTTGCCAAGTCGTGAGGTTAATCCGCTCGACGTTAGCCTTACCGCTCATGCGGTTCTTGCCTTTGCCGGAAGTTATGTCATACACAAGGTTTGACATGATCTTGACTTCTAAGTTAGTTAACTCGTCAATCGTAGGAGTCATTGACTGCATCGTGCCCATCCGTTGCATACGATGGTTATGTGTATCTTTATAAGATAGCATCAACTGCTTGGGGTTGCCGTAGATTGAATTGATGGCGTGTAGCAGGGTAGTTTTGCCTGATCCACCACGTTGACTGACTAGATTAAGGAGGAATCCATCTAGGAAGCCTTCACCTACAAACTTCATAAGAGGCCCACCAAAACCCATGAAGAACGCAAAAGCACGTTGCTCCATCCCCGGTCTGCCATAGGCATTGATAATGTCTTTCCAAACATGGAAGTCGCCTTTGGGCTTAAACGCGGGTATGGTAGGTAGTGTCACAACAGTTGGGGGGCTGTATAGCACCTGACCATCAGCACGAATCTCTCTGTCTCCAACGATGAATGCGCTGTCATCTTCTAACCAACCAAACTGTTTACGAGCGATTTCTGATTTGCCCATTGCTTGTAGTTCCTCTACCCATCTTGTTACGTATGACATAAGTAGTTCCTGTCTTTTCCCCAGTATGGCTATACCCTGCTGTGCGACTGCATTAATAAACTTTTCTTTGGATAGCGCAGAAGTAAGCGGCACTATAAATTCACGAACACCGTCTTTGGGTAAGTGCAACCGGAGCAGGAGCGTTTCCCCATCATCAGGGTCGTGGATGCGTTTCACCACATACACATCGTATGGGTAAATTAATTCGTCTTTGTCATCTTCTTTGTTGGGATCAGCACGGCGGTACACCCCACCTACTTTGCCTCTAAAGTATGGAAACGGATACGTTGGGATGTTATAGGTTACGGCTTCTTTAGTGACTTCTTCCACTTGTGTAACTACATTATCTTCTTCGGCGGCTTCGACAATCTCTCTTCCGATTTGGATTGGGGACGTTACTTTAAGCGTGCACCCCTCGCAGGCTGATGGATTAAGCGTTTTGAAGGTTGCACAGGTGTACGGCCCCTTAGTCTCATTAGCCTTTTTAATAGTCCGATTTGCTGAGTATTCAGGGTGTTGTTCTGATATTTTATGGATACCCACGCTTCCATCCACGCAGGCGTTTGCGATGGATAAAGCGGCTCTCCATAGAGGTTCTTCGAGTACGTCTTGATTCCTAAATGCATTGGCAATCTGCTCACAGCCTTCTCCATTGACTGATTTAATAAGAATTGTTTTGAATTTGGATTGATAGTTACCCATTAACGCCAAAGTCATTGGATCCATCTGACGTGTAAAAGGCTTCTTACCCGGAATGTCGAGGAGATCTATTACAGGTAACTTCTCAGAGAATGCGCCAAGACTAACCCGCTTGCCTGCTTTTAATACTTTAGTTGGCAGGGGGTTGTTCGGGTCTTTAAAGTTTAGCGTCTCCGGTATGCGTAGAATGCGTGCCACGTCTGCCGTGACTGCGGGGTCGGCTTCAAACTTGTGCTCTTGGCATAGTGCCTTAAACCGCTCGGCTATAGGCTTCCACTCTTCACGTGTTATGGGTTGTTCTAGCACCCAGTATGCGTGTAGGCCGCGCCCCGAATTAACAACTACGGTTGGCTTGGTAAAGTCGGTGCTCGCCAAAAACTTTTGTAATGCTTCGATACCTTCCGTCTGATCGGCGTAGGCTTTGTTCGTCCCGCAGTCTATATCTATAAAGAACGAGTTAAGTTCTTTTGCATTGGAGACTGTACGTCCTTCGTCTGATTGGAAATTCGCTAGAGCAAAGTAAGCATCGTAGCCTTTGTGCACCATCGCATCTGCGTAGTCGCTTACTTCATCAATAGACTCTACAAAGACCTGCTTTGGTTTCTTGTCTGTACCTAAACCCACTACACAGTATTGTCCTGTCGGGGGTAAGACGAGAGATAGAAATTCTGTTTTTGATACCATAGCCGCCATCAATCAATGCGCCGTCGTTAAAATAAGGTAGGCAGGGATAGGACGGCGGACTACCCTTTTCGGGTGCCCCCTAGCCTCCTTAAACCGTTTACGTATTCAATTTCGCAAGCAACTTCTCAACTACTTCTTTATGCTTATTGATTACGTTTGTTTTACCTTTAAACCAATGGTAAACCGTCATACGTGTAACTTTTAAAAACTCAGACACGTCTACAACCGGAATGTCGTTCTTGATGCAGATCTGCCCAAGTTGTACTCCTAACTTAGTTTGATCTGCTTCATTCACGGCTTTGATGAACTTGGTGGTGTATCCACGTGACATAACAACCTCCCGTTAGTCGTCCCACTCTTCAAGAATCTTGTTGAGATCCTTTTTCGGTGCAGGGGCTTCTTCTTTCTTGCTTGCACGTTTGGTAGGCTCTTCTACGGCTTCGGGCGTCACTTGTGGTGTTTCCTCTTTTGCTGTTACCTGAGCGGGAACTTCTGAGTCTACACCATCAACCTGAGCAACCGTCATGGTAATTGCCTTGATTGCGTCTCCGGTTTTACCCTTACCCAAAGCGGTATTGAACTCGTTAGTCTCCAAGAACCGTACTGGTTTGAAAGTCAATTTTGGAGTGGCACTGTTAGTGTCAAATCGCATCTCGGTAACAACCGACGTGATGGGTACGCCTTTACTTCCAATCATCTTGGCGTATGTTTGTAAAGGCCATTTCCCCGGCTCACCTTCACCAAAGATTGACTGGCTTGGTAGGGTAAGTTGGTATACGTCACCATTAATATCGTTCTCAAGCACAACTGCTAGACGCTGAGAGAAACGGCACGCACGGCTGTCACCCTGACCGGAACCTTTGATGTTCTGAGGGCAGTCTTTACAGGTCTTGGCCTGTGGTGCTTTTGCTTTTGCGTCGGGTACTTCGCCATCAGCAGACCAACAATCGGGGGCAGATGCTACGCCCTTCTTGTATACACCTGCATAGAATGTGCGAGATACCTTTGGTGCGGCGGCAACGATAACAACATTCATCACACGCTCTTCATTGCGTGCAATTTCTTTACCGTTAACCATCATGCGCCATACACCACCCTCGATGGAAATACGCTTTGAACCACCCCCGCCACCCATAAGGGCTTTGGTCGTCTCATCTATCTCGACTTCGCGCAGGTGCGCAGGTAGATTCTGATTCAATAATGCTAAGTCACTCATTTGGTAAATCTCCTTTTAAAAATTTATAAACAACATTAGACGCACCTATTAAATCCTGTAGATCAGCGTTACTTCTTTTGTAAAAATCTACGATTATGCGCATCGCCTCCAACCGTAAATTAATCTCTTGCTCTTCACTCATGTTTTTCTCCTGATAGAGATCGTGTATTTGCTATCCACATTTAGCCCCGGTGGAAGCAAATCGGGGTTTTCTTCAAGGAACGTAGCCATATTGGTTTGCGCAATACGCTTCTCCAATAACTCCGGCATTTGATGTTCCAATAGAAACTTGTGAAACGAATGCCAATCATTTGTCCAAAACCTTTTTGAAACGCGGCGACTCACCGTGCCAAACTCAGTCTTGAACCCATCAGCACCCATTGTTTTGCAAACGTCTAGAAGTTTCTCGCTAATCATATCTTGCGATTCTTCTAACTCTTTGTCTTGCAATTCGTACTCTTCCGTAAGTTGCTTACGCTTATCACGGATTTTGATGTACGCCTTGACTAACTTATCGGCAGACACATTGTCCATTTTCACTCTCCATATAGTTATGTTTGATAATACTAATCACAATCTTTTACTCTGTCAAGCCTCTTCCAAAATATTTTTATAAAGGTCTACTACTCTAGTATGAATATCGACTTTCGCTTCGAGCATTGCATACATTCTTTTTTCAACGTGAGATCCCTGAAGATGTACTACGGTGCAAGGATTACGCTGACCAGCGCGGTGGACACGTGCGTTCGCCTGTAAATAAGTTTCTACAGACATGACGGGCGACCAATACACCACCACGTTTGCAGCGTGCAAAGTAACTCCATGAGATGCCGCCTGTGGCTGAATCACAAGCACCTTGGGATTGGGTTCTGTTTGAAATTGGTTGAAGATTTCCGTGCGCCTATTAACTGATACAGCACCGTTGATAATCTCTGAGGTGTACCCGTCCCTGATAAGTTCTTCGTGCACGATTTGAATGGCATGGCGGTACGGCACGAATACAATCACCTTGTGTGATGCCTCGTCTATAACTTCTTTTAGGGCGGCTAGTCGGTTAGATGCATCAAAGGCTATGACTTCTCCACTATCCGAATAGACCGCGCCTCCTGACAGTTGTAGTAATTTGTTAAGATTTGCCGCCGCATTTACCGTAGTAATTTCCTCGCCTGCCGCTGTTGCTACCATATGTTTACGGATGGTTTCGTAGTACTTTTCTTGTTGAGGAGTCAGGGGTATTTTCCGAGTTACATATGTCATGTCCGGTAGATCAAGGCATTCCCCCTTCGTAAACCTAATTGCGGGTTGTAAGACTTGATGGATGATGTCTTCTGCGCGGGGGCGAGGAACCCACTTAAATTGCGTTATCTTTTGCATCACCTGATCTTTAAACGAACCAAAGAATCGAGGCACGCCTGATGGATTGACTATCTTTGCAAGCCCATACGCATCGGTAGGTGCTTGAGCCGCAGGGGTTCCCGTTAGCATCCACACCCACGTGCTAGGTTTGATAATTGAGTTCAGGGTTTTCCAACGCTTTGTTGCTACCGTTTTGTACGCATTTGCTTCGTCAACTACGATCAAATCAAAATCACTTTCGTTGACTGCATCCTTGACAATCTCAAGCCCGTCAAAGTTACATATCACAAACTCAGCGTTAGACTTTACCGCTTTGATTCGTTTGTCTCGTGAGTAACTGTGTGCGACCTGCACCGTGCGATGCATAGCGAATCTGAATAAGTCATTGACCCACGCAGACTCCATGATTGACAACGGGCATAGCACTAGCACACGTTTGATCATTCCCAATTTCATCAGGTAGTCAGCCGCCCATATCACGCTACCTGTCTTACCTGTACCTTGCTCGTTAAAACAGAATGCACGGCGATGCAACGTGAGAAACTCTGAGGTAGTTTTTTGATGATCAAACGGTTTGTACAGACCGGGCCAGTCGTAATGCGCAATGATGGGTGAGGGCACGTTTCGAATACGCAAGTTCTTTAATACCTGCGCTTCTTCAAGCCCCCACTTCACTGCTACTTCACCACTATCAAGCACACGGCTTTTTGGTATCACCGTGGTAATTCTGTTTGGTTCTTTTACTTTCAACAGCAGAACCTTATTATTTAATATCTGCATCTTCACCCTTAAAGTATTTATTAGCCAAAATTTCTAAGGCCATTTCTTTATCGTGGCTAGATGCCCAACGCTCCATACTTGCGGTTCCATCTGCGGTCACTAATTGCACCGTCCAAACTGTTTCCGGCTCAACTACTAACTTCATTTCGTTACCTTGCACTTTTAGTAGTGCTTTAAATTCTTCTTCTGTCATTTCACTCTCCACAAAGACGCCGATAGGCCGAAAGTGATGTTTTCACTTTCCGCCCGAAAAACTACAACTACTGTAAAACTGATTCTACTACTTCTTACGTTCTTTTTTGCTTGTTTCTGATACGAGTTTACCCTGAGAATTACGCTTGAACGAACGATTTTTTGCAGGGGTAGTTACATAAACGCCGTGCTTGTTTGAACCGCCGTTGCTTAACGCTTTCTTGTGGGCTACATCCTTACCTTCACGAGCATCGGCTTTGCCGTTCCCGTTAGCATCTTTACCGTCTTTATCTAATTTACGACGGGCACGTTGCCGTTCCATACGATTATCGTGCTCACCCCGAGCCTTCTGCATCTGATACTCATGCTTGTAGGGGCGTGGCGATTTAGTGTAAGGCATCGTATTTCTCTTTATCCATTTTGGCTTTAAACGTACCAAGGCTAAATAATCTTACTATTGTTTGCTTCGGGTTATCTTCTGCAAACCAATCATGTACTAACCACACTCTAGGCGAAAGATACTCGTGCATCCTAACTTTCTTACCTTCGGGAGCAGGGGTAGAAAACACAATCACCCTGTGCACCCAAACTTCAATCTTTTCACTCAATGGTTTTTCCCATTGTGTATACAGTTAACTACCGCACAATACTGTTTGCAAGAGAAGTTAGGCTTGGGATTCCAAACCTCGTTCTCGTAGGCGGCTTCCAACTGCTTGGTTTCATTTAGCCATTTTACCCACGGTTCGGCCTGTTGGCTACCCTCATAGTTCACCTTCACAAAGTCATTGGCTACGAGAAACAGCAGGCCAGCCTTAACAAGTTTGATTTCAGGGCGGTGTTTGAATAGCGCCAAGGACAGTATCTCTAACTGCTTGGTATCGGCATAGCGGGACGATTTACCCGTCTTGTAGTCCACCATGTAGGCTTTATTATCTTTTATAATTACTAGATCCGCTACCCCTCTCCACCAAACATCTTTAGAGAAGAAGTCACATGGCTCCAGATCCCGAGTCAATCCCATGCGGTATTCGCACAGAAACTCCCCGCCTTCGCCTAATGTTTTTAAGAGATCAAGGGATTCTTTAATAAACTCAAACTTAGGTGGTAGGGGCGTACCCTTCCTAATGTAAAACTCAGCCGCTTCGTGCAACTGCGTGCCATACATCAAGGCATCGGTTTCAGGCTCTTTGTGATCCTTTGCCACCCGCAGGTGGTAGTACTTTTTAGGGCACTGTTGGAATAAAGAGAGGGACGAGTACGACCAAGTGTATGGTTTCATTCGGGTATATGGCTGTTGATAGCCGCCTTCATCATGCGCATCTCAACTATAACAAACTCCACTTTACCCGCCGCTTCTGCAAACTTCTTTTTATTAATCAATTCAACGATTTCCTTAAGATGTTTCCTTGCCTCAAGTTCGTGGCAAGCATAATCAAGTTTCACCATAACTCTCTCCGTATCCTACTTCACAGTTTAGGGGTAGATCTTTACACCAATCGGGTCGCCAACGCATACATTCTTCCACGTATTTTACCGCTTCTTCACGCTCCCCCACGGGGGCTAGGCACGCCACAGCATCGTGCACCGTCAGGACTACTTTGTATTTCTTGTTAATCTTTAGCATCTGCTCCGCTATGATGCACCGTGCTACGGCTTGACATACGTTCTCAATTACTTTACCCCCGTAGATTTTGGTAAATCCCGCCCTTGTCTTATAGGCATATTGACCATCTGAGTCTTTGGTAAGTTCGGGGTATCGTAGAAGCAACCCGGACGGTAATCGAATCCCGGCACTTCCTTCGACACTAAGAACCTCGGGGTATTCACCAAGTTCAGCAGTGAGATCCGTGAGGATAGCATCAAGTGCGCTTTGCGCTTGTTTCCATAGCGATGGGATCTCGTTGTAAGTTTGTCGATAAACATCAATGATCCGTTTTGCTTCGGCCTCGTCAACGTCAACCCCGAACGTCTTAAGTTGTGCGCTAAACTTGTTAGCCCCCATGCCATATCCTGCACCAAGGATAGTTGTCTTTCCGACAAACCTTTCATCCTTTGTAATCCCGTCAACCTCTTTCGCGTAGATAGCCGATGCCATAATTTTGTATACATCTTCGCCTTTCTCAAACGCATCTACTAAATCAGTCTGACCCGCCAACCAAGCAACAGTCCGGGCTTCGATCTGTGATGAGTCTGCATCAATGAGTATGTACCCCTTGGGGGCACGGATAGCACTCTTAAGTTTGCCTGCGTTGTTACCACGTGCGGGTAAGTTCTGTAGGTTTACTTTGTCATCACCACCCCACCTACCTGTGTGCGCCGCATAGTATTTCAACGGGACGGGCATACGCCCACGTTTAGCAATGTCAATAAAGCGTTGTGTGCGTGTTTCCTCAAGCGTGGTTTTGTTTCCAAGCCTAGCCGCAACCAACGTCTGCACTCGGGGATCGGGATGCGAAGCC
>Ga0222714_10002554_pt1 | contig 19142 bp, 7 predicted proteins | sample C33_3DmetaG_FD_165048 | JGI IMG/M metagenome (GOLD analysis project Ga0222714, IMG submission 165048) | Estuarine water microbial communities from San Francisco Bay, California, United States - C33_3D | ecosystem: Environmental > Aquatic > Marine > Unclassified | place: USA: California...
GTCGAAACTCGCAACACCCTTTTGCTCGACTTTATCAGTACCCAGGTCTCTCCATCCACCTTGATCGTCTGTATCGCCTTGCTGTGTGTTGTGGGTTGGCTCTCCGAGACCTGCAGGAATGTCTCTAATCGCTGCCTGATAGACACGCCCATTGCTTGCAATAATCTTGGAAAATCTAGGATACGCAGTAGCGTTATCGTAAACGGTGAAAGATGTGCCATCCTTTGCGCCCTCCCTTGCCGTAGCAATTGGTGAGGTGTTAGCATAGATTAGACGACCATATCTGTCAACCTGGAAGTTGACAGTATTAACAGTTTCCTCACCTGTAGTTGCAGAGATAAGAGGATCCACCAGGGGATCCATTGCTGAGATGGGGTTATACTTACCCACCACAACTGTAGTATCTGCCAGGTCAACGAATGGATTGGAAGTTTGTGCGTTACCATTCTGCACAACAATACGACCACTACCACCAGTAATGGTGCGGTTTACCAGAGTGCCTTCTGCCTGACGAGAGACGAAACCAAAACCCGTCATATTGGCGAGTGAGGTTAGGTCAGAGTCTAATGGTTGTGCGTCACCGATACCAAAGTCTGCCAGAGTTGATGGGTTATCGGCGTTAACAATACGACCACGAGAGTCAACTGTAATACGAGTATATGTGCCAGTTGCACCCAAGTTTTCCTCGTCATAGTGAGGAAGTGCAGTCACATAATTCAATTCTGCAGTAATGGTCAGGTTTGAGGATCCATCAAACGTGCCACTACCAGACATGTCGCCACCCAGAGCGATCTGTCTAGCGTTTGCCAATCGAGTTGCAGTTGCAGCATTACCAATAAGAGAAGCAGTAATAGCACCTGCTTCAAAGTTACCGTCAGCATCTCTCTTAACGAGAGTGTTAGCGGTATTGGATTCGGTTTCCAGTGGTCTCTCATACTTCAGAGAGTTCCACGCAGTAACACCATCACCGATCTTAATACGCGACGTATCAATCTCGATCCCCAATTCTCCTTGGGCGAGGATGGGGTTGACGTTTGCCCACTGCTGAGCGCCGTCACGTCTTAATTGGATTCTATTTGCCATTGTTTATAAGGATCCTAGCAACCGACAACAGTCTTTCTTGTTTATTTATGCGTAATAAAAAACCCCCTTGCGGGGGTAGGGGTCACTCAGCAACTTCCTCAGTTGCTTCTTCTTCCTTGGGTGCCAGATACTCAAGGGTCTCAATAGCACCAAGGAGTTTTAGAGCAGTTGCTTCATTATCTTTGATCTTCTTAGAAAGCTCAGAGTTTTCACGAAGGATGTTTTGATAACGAGTTTGGAATTGTTGAAGCAGCTCTTCTTGACTTGCAGTTTCAGTCACGTCAGCGGGCATTGTTTACTCTCCTTTAACTAATGATTTCAGTAACGATTTGATTTCAGACAGGTCTGATTTTAACTCAGATACCTCGTTTTGTAAAGTCTCGAATTTCTGATCCTTTGTCTGGCGCTTTCGATAAGCAGCCATGTATTCATCATACTGCGTTTTATTGCAGTTGACAATTGCATTTGAATAAGGATCCCTAAACCATCCATCCTTTCCCTCAACGGGGATTAAATCTCTGGAATAGGGCTCAATATGATCTTGAGGTTTTGGAATTGAGCTTGACATAGTATCTAATAATAATTATAATCAACCTTGTGAGGGTTGAAAAGAAACAGCTTTAAGTAGCTAGAGCAATTGCTCTTAGATCAGCAAGAAGAGGTACTCTTGCTTGATTTTTAGATCTCATAACAATCTTCAACTGGAATGCGTTGAAGTTGAGACCTTTCTTCTCATAAGCATAATCTTTCCACAGATACTCATCTGTAGGAGTTGAGTCATATTGCTGATTCTGTGTAGTTACAGGTTCACCAATCATTTCCCAACCGATTGTATTAGGATCTGCAGTATCACCTGCCTTGAAGGCGCGATAGTAAACACGGACTTCTGTAGCGGGGTGACGAGTGATCTGGAAGTCAACCTTCAGAGATCTTGCTTCACTACCGAGACGTGCCAGACGTGTGACATACACAGCATCATTTTGATCACCAGTAGGAAGTGTGGATACATCCTGAGTCCTATCAATCAATGCTTGCTGACCGTATGGAGCGGGACCACCTGGCCACCAGTTAATACGATTAGTAGTTGTAATGATCGACAGTCTGTCAAGGTCAATGCAGGGAGACAGTGTGGATTTCTCCGTTGTCATCTGCAATGCAAGAGTCATAGACTTATTGCCATCCAGTTTGTTTTGCTCATTGATCTTAGAAGCCACCATCTGAGGAGATGTGAATGCATTCTCTTGATTGAGCACAACGTCAAGAAATTGACCATTGTTGATGAAGGATGCTTGGTCGCGAGCAGCAGATCCGCCTTCGCCACCACCATCACCAACTGACGTTGCTGTAGTAGTATTTACACGAGCAGTAATCTCGGTTTCTGGCAATACCATTGTCGAGATAGAAGGTGTCACAGTTTCAAACTGGACATTCTGCGAAGCAAATACATCGGTGCCACCGCCACGAATACCATTGGATGCCACATGATCAACAGAAAGCATATATGTATCAATCCAAGGGCACTCAAGGTGATCGTGGACTCTGTTGATCTCCGTTAGAGGAATGCCATCAAGGTTATAGCATTCAACGATTGTACCTGAAGTATGAGCAACATCTGCAGTGCCATCAGCACCCCTACCACCAGTTGCAACTGTGATAACCTGACCGTTTGCTGAGATTGCAGAGTATTGAATGATCTCATCACCAATCTTAAGATACCCAGGATTGAGGTTACCGATGTTACTACCACCAATAATGGTATGGAATTGAGATGCATCTTGCACCTGAATTGATGTAGATCCTGCCGATAGGGAAGTTGTCAGAGTTGTTGGGGGCACTTCAGAGATAACACCCTCAATTTCCACATTGTTGGTGCGCTGGTGCATACCATGGTTTCTGTGGAAGACTGCAACTTCTTTATCATCATCGGGGAAGGAAGGTGCCTGAGTGGGATATGCATCATATGAATCACCCGAATAAGTAATCGAAGTGATAGTTGCAGAGGTGCCACTCTCATTTGTCAAAGTATCGGATGCATCAAATGCATATGACAGATAATTAAGGATCAGTGTGTTTGTGCCAGCAGTGTAACTTACGACAACACCTGTAGATCCTGAAGTGGATCCACTTACAGTGTCACCCACATCAAACGTGCCGTTGTAGATAGCAGATAGGACAAATGTGCCAACTGCCTGAGAAGATGCAAGACCTTGGAAGGGCACGCTGTTAGCATCAAGGAAACCTGCAGAGAATGCACCTTCAATATCCGTGATGGTGATCTTCTGAGGATCTGACACTGCATCAAACTCGGTAATTGTGCCAGCAGCACCAGAAGGCGACTGGACAATTCTTGCACCGATAGTAAAGTTGTATGTATTACCAACGGGGAGGAGCAGAGACTGCTTGGGTTTAATAGTCAGGATGGGATTCTCAATCAAGTTGTGAATACCACCATTACCTTTACCAAGATCAGCATTGTTGAAGATTGCTGTGCCAAGTTTTGCAGTAAACTCAGCACGATACACAGTAAACTTCATATCCTCATACTGGTCTGCTGTCCAAGTCGATGCGTTTTGTGACTTGAAGAGGACACCAGCATAGGGTTGCTCAGAGATTGTCCTTGTGCCAGACACATCAATGTCACCCATTCTGGAGATCCAAACGTTATATTCGTTGGAGTCAGACAGAAGCACAAAGCAGTATTCAGTGGACTGCTTAATATAAACAGGAGATCTGAAAGTAAATCTGGTGGGGACTGCTGCGTTATCCGACAACTCAACTTGATCTGGAGAAATAGTGACATCGGAGAAAGGAAGGATATCCTTTGTAGGATAACCATTCTCCATGGTCCTGATCTGCATTGAGATTGGGATGTTTGCATCCTTTGTCCTGAAGAAGACATCAATGCCAGTCAGGAATACACCACCTTGCTCGTCAACAATAAAGGACTGTGCCAGAGGGTCATACCAACCAATCTGACGTGTTTCTGTCCTGGTTGTAATAACTGTGCGACGGTCGCTAACAGTATCTCTAACAATCTCAGCATTTCTAACTGCCAGGATATTTTCACGGACTGTGCGAAGTTGACCTGCTGCAGTGTATGTAGTTTCTGCAGAAGAATCGACTTCACCAGGAGTCCTACTGTCAGTTTGAGATGTTGAGAATCTAAAGGTCCTGGTGCCAGTTGCCCATCGGGGGTTTGAATCGTTACCAGGATTAGGAATAAAGAAGGATCCCTTGAAGCTGCCGATATTATCAGTCAGGCAACGGCGATCCCTCACAACTGCACGAGCACCAGAAGTTTGACCAACCAATACCTCACCAGTCTGCATGTTTCCGAAGAAGTTGGGGTTAACGCTAGTTGCCAACACCATCTCATCAATATTCAGGAAAGGCGTGGTAGATGCATATGATCCAGACAGAGCGGCGGTGCCAACACCATAGGGATCGGTCTTGTAACCATCGTCTGCAGGAGCAACTCTAAATCTGCATCTTGAGTTTTGACCAACTACAGTCTCGCCAACGACAAAGGGAGTTTCGTTGGAGCGAGGATCTGCAGTCGAAGACTTAACGAGCTCAATAACTTTGGGGGTGATGTAGTTAGTAACATTAACTCCATCAAAGAATGCATAGATTCTTGTGCGAGGCTTCATTCTTTCAACGTTGAATGAAACGTTACGGGAGCGAATCCAAGGCACTGCGGTTTGCGACAGCACGCTATCACCCAGAGACTTACGCTCAATCTTAGGTGTTACGCGAGTCCTGATACCTTGACGTGCCTGGTTGTTAACCACACGCCATGTGCGTCTCTCGTGGACAAACAGGGGCTGACGACCCTGACCGTGACCCAGACGACCCAGACGACGACCACCAGCAGAGAAACTACCAGATCTGTTTCTAAACTGTGTGGTAGAAATCAGAGATTCGCCAGTCCAGTTGGTGCGCCAGGATCCCCACTGAATAGGTGCAAAACCATTCTGGTCAATTTGAAGATCTCTAGCGACAGATGAGAAATCACCTTCAACGTTTTCCACACGAGCAGGAAGACGCTTGGTATCCAACCAGTCGTCTGATGCAGGTGTCAGGTCGATGCGACCAATGAAGGTAAACACGTTGAATGGGTTAACATTCTCAGTCCTAGAAGCATAAGGTTGCTTGATGATCTCAAGATCTTCATATGGCAGGATTGCCATGTTGCCATCAGTCCTGATAACATTAGCAGATGCCGCAAGATTCAATTCCAGAGGCACATTAGTTGTATAGTGTGAAGGACGGAGGAAACCTTCCTTAAAGTCCATCGAGCACTTATAGTCAACGTTGAGCACATCACCAATTGTGTGGTCGGTGAAGTCATCTACAACGTAACCATTCTTCAGACGATCGAAACCGTTATCATCATATGTCTTGGTATTTTCTGCTTGCACTTCCAGCAAGGACAGTGAAGTATAATACTCAACGTGTGAAAGACGGGTTTCCAGATCACCAATGTCCTTCATTGTGTAACGACGAATGATCTCAGGATAGATCAATACATCGCGATCAACATCATAGGTGTATGCACGACACTCCAACTGCGCCAGAAGCATTGCGTTTTGAATGTTATCTGGGGGTGGCTGATCCTCGGAAGATACACCTTTACTAATCTTCAACTCATTTTCATGAGTCAGGAAGATTTTATCTGCACGGGGCAGATAGTAGGTGTAGTCCATGCGGATCTCTGTAGCAATCTTTGGAATGTCAAAGATAGTCGATCCACCTGCACCACCAGAAGTATCAAACTGGCGAGCAGCAAAGTCGAGTGAAGCACAATTCACATAGAATTCGTTAGTGATGGTGCCAGCACCAGATGCCAACTCACCAACACCAGGACGGAAGTCAATCTGGTCCTTAAGGAAGTTAATAGATCCGTCTAGTTTATATTTGGGAATATCCTTATAAGTAATACCTGTGTATGACTGAGAAGCGAAATAATCACCTGATGATTCATGCACAAAGTAATCGAAGATCACCAGCAGTTTACGAATTGGGGGTGTAAACTGTGGGAGTCTAGTCATCTTACACACATCATAGAAGTGTGCTTTCTGCCCTGGCTCTAATTCAAACTGAGTTGTAATAACTTTACTACCTTTTGCGACTGATCCGTCAGCGTCATCGATAATTGCAGTCAGAGGAATTCCATCGTCATCCACACCATCGATGGTTTCACCAGGAAGGAATGGGACCTCATTCAACTGCACAATATAAAGTCTCAGTGTGCTGTTAATAAACTGAATTACACGACCACGAGCACCTGAAGTCCTACCAACAACAACGGTGCCATTGTCAAAGAAGGTGGACTCTGTAAGTGTCAGATAGGGAGGCGTTGCATCAGTATCAGTTTCAGATTCGTATACAGCATGAATCTTATAGACATCATTCAATGCGAATGAGATCTCTTCATCTTCAATACGGGTGCCATACAGATTACCATAGGCAAGACCATACTTCTGTTGGTCATTATTGTTGCGGGTCCTAATGACCTTCATCGCACGCATCTTAGATGCTGTCTTAATCTTCTTAGATACGATATTCTTAGATACCAGAGCAGTCAGTTTGACAGTTGTAACACCTGTCAGACCGTCAATAGTTACAGACTGACGATCAGCACCAAACGTAACTGTCAAAGTGCCTGCATCATTCAGAGCATCGATATTAAGGTTTTCACCAACGCTATATGCAGATCCAGATTCGGCAAGAATTGTCAGAATGTAGTTTTCATCATCGAGTGATGCAAACTGCTCAGATTCTGGCAGAGACACAGTAACACCACCAGACACAACTGTCTTATTAGTGAATGTGCGATAGACAAAGAATGATTCGTCGGTAATGGACCTCATCGATGTGCGAGGTGCGTCAATCGACAACTCACCATTCTGATAGTCTTTTTGGAAAACGAAGGGACGGAGACGGACAACAGTAGCGTATTCTCCATCGGATACACTACCCTTTGTTAGGGTTGTATCGAGATCCACAACCTGATTCAAGTCATCAAAGATTGCATCTGTAGCACCAGAATACTGATTACCAGCAATGGTCCTAATATACTGAGGATTAACTCTTTCAATACGAAGACTATTCTCACCCTCAGAAGTTGTATTGGTGGGAGAAATTACGTCACCAGGACGCAGATCCTGCACAAACTTGGTGCGGAAACCACGAATTTCTTGATTGGTTGCAGTATCAATAGTAATAGTGGATCCTTCAATTTCTTTCTGGTCATTCAACAACCAGTTAGCACCGAAGATAACTTGATTGCTGCTATTTCTACCATTGCAGGATCTGGTATCAGTCAGGTTGAAAGTATGTGCTGCGTCCAGCGTGCCAATTACACGACCATCTCTTTCAATGACCTCACCATTCACAAAGGTGCCAGATACTTGCTCAAGCATACAGTAAGTGCCACTGCCAGCATCAGCAACAAAACCTCTAGCATTTGATGTGCGACCTCTGAGCACATCACCAACAGTTACTGAATTATTACCTGCTGCAAAGTTAACAGCAGTAAACATTTGAGCATCGAAGATCCACAGATCATATGTTGTATCTGTATCTTTTTGGATCTGTGCAGTGCGACAACGACCGATCATCCTGCCAGTAATTACATTGGTAGAATTCAGGGTCCAATCATCATACAATTCCAACACTTGATATGCTGAGGTTACACCTTCACCACTAAGATCAGGCCATCCGTAAACGTCGTATACCTTAACAAAGTTACCAAGACGGAATGAAATAATACCGTTTTGGACACCCTCAAAGTCTCTGGGTTTTGGCGAATCGATATATTGAGGCACCAGGAATTCTGTCCTATATCCTCTCACATATGCTCTACCAGGAGAGATCTCATATGTGATAAGATCATCAGATGCAATGTTGCCCTGAGCAGTGATCTCACCAGGACGATACACGCCATTATTGAAACCATCATCCAGACACTCTCTTGCTTTAATTGTGAAAGTATCTACAACATAGTCACCAGACTCTTCGTAGGTGCGGCGTGCCAGAGATCTCTCCAGCTCGGAGTATGCTGTTGCAGTAACGAATTGCTCAACCTTACTATTGTTGATACGCAGCAATTCGATGAAGTTTTTATCAGTCTCATCGGTAATTGGTTTTTTAACCAGTTGAGTCCTGATTCTAAATCTATGAGCACCAGGAGCAGCATAGTTAGATGTGCCTGCGGCATTATCATTCAGGGAAGGATCATCTTCTGGAGTAACGATAGACTCACTGATTTCCAGACCAACACGGTATGATGGGTTGTTGCTGTATTGCTCCAGGATCAAATACATGGAGGGGACATCAACAAAGTGTCCTCTGATAAAGTAGACACCAGTGTTAATATAGGCGGTCGAAGCAACTGCGGTTGCATCAACAGGCAGCAACTGAGCAAAGGGAGATCCAACTTCAATCAGTGTAGTGCCAAAAGTAATTTCTTTCTCAGCAATCAACTGCTCATTAGGTTGGAATGACTTAATTCCTTCTTCTGAAACAGTGTCTCCAGATTCTGTATACTTAACGTAGAGAGTAACGTAACCACGATCTGATTCTGTTGATGGAATCGAATAAAGGACTTTTGCCTTAATACCTGTGGTCAGACCTTCGATAATCTGACCTTCGATTTGAGTCCTGTATGTTTCAACATCAACACCCAAGAATGACTGCTGAAGGATAATTGCCTGGACATTCAGATCGTAACCGACCTGACCAGGAATGACCATGGCACCTTCTTTGAAGAAGTGCTGTCCAATCGACTCAATCTGATTCTGTAGAATAGATTGCAGTGTCGTGATTTCGCGAGCCTGAATAGGATACCCAGGTCTGAAGAGCACTCGGTAAAAATTCTTGTCCTTATCGAAATCGTCGAAATAAGGAGCAATATTTAGATTAGTATTCTGGGGCATCGCTTAGAACTCTACTACGATTTTGATATCTTCAATTTGGTCACCAGCACGAGTAATCGCGCCTCTGTTATCTATGTAGATAACTTCTCCAGAGTTGGGTTGGACTTCTGGTTTTGCATAACCGTTAGTAAACGCCATACCCAGATCATATTCAGTATTGTTAATGATACGAGTTGATGCACCAGAAACAATAGGGAAGTTGATGTCGGGGTCAGCAGATGCACCAGAGGTGCTACCTACAACTGGGTTACCACCTTCAAATTCAATCAAACTACCAGTGAATTCGGGGAAGATACCGTCGATTCTATTCTGGTAATACTTGAGGACCTTTGTGGATGAATTCCATGAGATCACACGACCACGAGCAGTCACTTGCTGACCACCAATGGTGCGAGACTGTGTAATGATCTCGTCAGTTTGGAAGTTACCAGTAAAGGAAGGCGAGAAGATGACTGCTTTAGTTGCAGACAACGTTAGCTCAGCAGTCAATTCTTGTGTGCCATACTTATTGGGGTTGATGACCAGACCAATACGACGGTAGTCGTTATCTGTGGGGAAGTCACCACTACCTTCAGCGTAGGTGAATTTCGTGTTGATCATTACACGGAAACCACCCAATTCTGTTTGAGGGTCAGCACCATGACCTTTTGTGGGAGGCACGACAACTTCAACGTTGCCGCCTGTGCCTGTGCCAGCACCGATACCGTTGACCTCATCGATCACCACCTTACCAAAGGTGTAACCGCTACCACCCGAAGTCACTGTTGCCGAAACAATTCGACCACCGTCAACAACCAGAGAAACACGACCACCAACGCCATCGCCTTTGATGGGCACGTTTTCATAGGTGCCGTTGTTATAACCAGCACCAGAGGATGCGATAATAACAGTATCAATTTCACCACCAATAGCATCAGACACCACAGCGGTGTCACTCAGCACAGGCATGTATTCATTGGAGAAGAATTTCAGGACCTGACCAACAGGGATCGTATACATATACTTCCAACGATAACCATCAGCAGTTGTGATGATGGAAGTGGAAGTACCAGTAGGCTCAACGGTAGAAGGCTTACCATTAGGATCAGAAGGACTTGTCCCGTTGTAGATGCACTTGTAAACTTGATACGACGAGTTAACGACGTAGAAATCTGCATCATACAATTTTGTAGCACCAGACGATGCCGTCTTAGTCGAGGAATAGTCATGGCGATACATGTCATAAACGTAACCCAAACCACCAGTAGTTTGCTCTGGGGGAATCCAGTCAATGCGGCGAATCACCTGAATTGTGTCGTTTGCCAACACACGCTTCAGTGAGATCATGTCGGAATAGTCATCCGCAAACTCTTGGAATGAATCCACAGGGTCTGGGGGAGCATTCTCGTTATCCCATGGTTGAGGGCGACCAATGAAAACATAAAGTCGATCTCTATTACTTCCTGCATCAAGGTCTGACTGGGTGGGGTCAGGACCCTCCAGAGATTTTCTAAACCTCTCGGCAGTAAAGATTCTAAATTGGTCGGTAAGTAATGCCATGTCTCAGCAATTGCCTTCTTTTTATTTATGGGACTTATTCATCCTCATTTCGGACGAATGTGGTATACTCAACAGAGATAATAGTTGCAGTTGCACCACTAGAATTGCCCTGCAAGGTTTCCCCAACTACCCACTTATATGTAGGATCATTATCAATGATGTCAACAATATCTAAGATATATTGACCTGTTTTTTCTCCAATACGTCTCTGGGTAACAGTTGCCTGTAAACCACTATTGAGACCCTGGACTTGCTCTCCTGCAATGAAAGCAATCAGAGGATTGATGTATTGAATTGTGATAGTGCCAACAGATTGATGATCATCACCATCACCTAGTTGACCTGCAGACTGAATAGTTGCAACCAGTTGATTTGGACTACCGTCATACACCTGATCACCAATCTGGAAGAGTGTGGTGTTTTGTCCACCAATAGTTTCTTCGATACCATATTTAGATGATGCAATACCACCATCCAAATTAACTGCATTCTCAAACTCAGTCTCAGCATTGATTAGATCTGGAATGCCATCACCAAACTGCTGCACACCATTTTCATCTACATATTCTTCATCATCGTCTTCAAATTTACGATTAAGAATCAATGATAGTGGATTGGTGAAAGCAACAATATCGCGACCTTCAACTTCTACCAATGTATGAGGTTCTTGACCAGTGCCAGATGATGCTGCAGATCCAGCAACAAATGCAACAATCTTTGCTTTTTCATTTGATCGACCAGCATCAATAAATGCCAATTCGTCAATCTCAAAAGTTACATATAGTGCTCTTTCATCTCGAATCCAGTCATAAACAATAGCAACACGGTTATTTGCATTCTCTACAACACGTCTTACTTTGTCTGTAACTTGGAATTGGTATGCAGTCAACCCAGTATCGGGATCATCTTGAAGATTATCTAATACTACTTTTTGGTCAAATCTAAAGTTTGTGCCTCTGTCTACCCCAGTAAATGATACATCTGTTTTACCAGTATATCTAACTACTTCTCTACCAATAAGAAGTTTTCCTGATCCTGGGAATGCATTAGTCGTCTCAACATAAATTGTTGTGTCATTTGGATCTACATTCTTGAGAAGACCTGTCAAATTGTAAATGACAGAATTCAGGGACTGTCTATTTCTTGCTTCTCTAATTAGATCAGTATCCCTAGTGAAGATGACCTGTGGATTATTTACATATCCACCGCCACCACCAAGTAATTCAATGCTGGTAATTTTTCCCAGATCAATAAATGCTTCTGCAGTAGCACCAGATCCTCCACCACCGATAATTTGAATAAGAGGAGGAGTTTCAAAAAACTCACCTTGGTTGGTAAGATTAACCCTAGTTACCCTACCAAATCTATTTACAGCAGCAACACCAGTTGCACCCTGTCCACCACCACCAGAGATGACAATGTTGACATCTTCTTCTGAATAGTTTTGTCCTACATTTTCAATTGTCAGACCAGTAACTGATCCTGTGACTGGCACCAATTCCGATCCAGATCCACCACCACCTTTGATCTCAGCAATTGTATTAAAGTATCCATCTCCAGGAACTGTAATCTGAATGAAATCAATTTCACCATTTTCTTTTAGGAAAACGTTTCCTCTAGCAAATCCATCTGAATTTTCATCTGTAATTTCAAGACGCAATGGATCATATCCTTCACCAGGATCCAATACTTCTACAGCAGTAATCTCACCCTTACTACCTTCAATAACAGGTCTTAATACTGCTTCGCGAATTGGAGTGCCGCTATTAGTAATACGGAGTCTGGGTGGATCTAAGGGGTCATATCCAGACCCTCCATTCTCAACGTAAACTTCCCTGACTCCAAATATACTATTGAAGATAGGGGTAATTACTGCGCCGCTTCCTGGGACTATTCTTGCCATCTATTAGACCACCACGATGTTGCCAACCATGAGAGGATGGATTGTGCATTGATACACATACGTCGTACCAGGAGACAGTGTTTGTGGCACAGTCCAATATTGCACACCTTCCTGAGACCCTGTTACACCATCTGTTACAGCAGATCCACCATTTGTCTGACGAAGTGCAAATGGGTGTCCTGCTCCAGTAGTATTATTGAATCTATATGTAAATCCTCTATACACATAAATTGTAGGGTCATCTGTCGATGGGTTTAGTCCACCACCAGCAAATCTATATGCAGTTGATCCATTAGAAGTAATTCTAAGACCTACAGCTGCAGATTCTGCAACCACCCACGCCTCTGCATCTCCATCATAAATTAGAGTATCATTATCAGATGCAGTAGGTAGAGGGGAGTCTAGAGCAACTGTGAGAGTGTTTGATGCCACACTGGTGGTAACACCTGTGCCGCCAGCAATTGTAAGTGTTGAGGTTGCCAGTTGTGCAGTTGTTGATCCGCTATCACCAGCAACAGTCTTAAACACCTCTTGGACTATGTTTGGCTCATCATTTGTAATTGTGAGGTCATCGCCGTTAATAGAAGTGCTAATTCCAGTGCCACCAACAAAGTTAATGGTAGTAGCAGTGCTATTCGCTGTTTTACTTCCAGTGTCTGATCCTATGGTTGAGAAAATGTTTTGATCTGGATCTCCAAGAGTACCAGTCATGTTAATAGTGACTGTATCTCCAGTGATTGAAGTGGAGATATTTGTGCCACCTGCAATAGTCAGAATATCTGTAGCAGCAGATGCGGTAGTCTGACCACTGTCCGCTTGGATAGTTTCAAATAAGTTTTGAGTGGAAACCGCTCCTCCTTCACCAGTTGCATCATTTGCAGGCTCCCATTTGCTATTAGTATTATTCCATTTCAGGACTTGCCCATCAGCAGGTCCGCCACCAACCGACATGTCTACATCATCTAATTCTCCAATAGATGATCCAGTATCCAGAAGTTGTGTCCATGCACCGCTATGTGCAAAATAACCATGATTTTCATCATGCACATGGGCAAACATACCATGGTGAGTAGATGCATCGGGAAGATCGGAAAGTGCTGTAAAGAAGTTTGAATACTTCAGTTTACCGTCAGCACCATCAATATATGTCAGTGCATCTCCAGTGCTTCCACCCCAAAACTTAATCTTGCCTGTGCCATTGGGCTGAATGGTCACATCACCATTTGATTCTGATGTAATCTTGAATGTTTTTACATTCAAGTCTGCACTTAGAGAATCAAAATGTGCGGGACCAAAAGTCGATCCACCCCAACGCAAAACCTGCCCTGCAGCAGGAGCGCCAACATCGATCTGCAGATTGGTTTCATTACCAAGGGCAGCATAGATCTCGTCAATGACAGTATTGAGTTTGATAGCACCATCGCGGAGACTATCGCCCAATCCGTCATTAGCGGAACTACCAATACTAAGGTTTTGCTTGGCCATGGATTGTTACTCTTTTACAGTGTTATTTAGGTGCCATCAAAGGTTTGACTTGTAGAGTCAAACGTAGATGATGTGCTATCGAAGCGATTTGCAGTGCTACCACTACCTCCAGATCCAGTAACTGTCAAAGTTACCGCATTGGAGTCCAAGGGAGAGTTTTCTGCTCTTTGATTTGTTGGGACTCCAAGGGGACCAATAATACGACAACGATACTTATACCCTGTCATATATGCCAGAGCAGTTGTTGAATATGTTGACGTTGTGGCACCAGTGATAGCAGCAAATGCGAAACCGCCATCAGTAGATCTATACCACTGATATCCAATAGGTCCATCCTCGGGGAGGATCTGAGCAGTAACTGTAAACGTTGCTGTCTCACCAACATTAGCAGTGACATTCTGAGGTTGTAATGTATATTGCAGTGTGGGAAGCACAGGACCACCGCCCTCTCCTCCACCGCCACCTGGCTCTGGAGGTGCAACAGGATTAGCACCGCTGTTAACGGGTGTATCCAAAGTTTCGCGGGAAGTCAATCCCATCAAGTATGGAAACTCAGGATGATCAATATCCGCTGGATCAACCGTAATGAAATATGCATATGTGCCATTTTGGTATTCTGGTGTAATGCAGAATCTACCATTATGGATGTCTAGACTACCAGTCCCCTCAACATACTCCCAGTCCTCCATGAGAGCGCCTGCAGGGGGGTTGTCAACGTCGTTACCATAGTCGGGTCTACCTGGCACTTCATTGTCTCTTACTGAGTAAGATGAAGTCATTACGGTAATGCCACTCAAGTTATCCCAAGGATCGTTATAACCATAGGGACCGTAAATGGGGAATCCATCAAAAGCAAATCCAATAAGTTTGGAGTGCCCATCTGGATGCCTAATATTATCTCCGTTATACTGAGTTGATCCGTAATAATCATTATATCCTGCCATTGCCGAATTTGCTTTCCAGCAATCTAGGAAATGTCCATCATGAATATGATATTGCCCAGTTTGCTCTGGGTGTCCACCGCATTCATCATCTCCAAAATCAACTGGTGAATTCTCATAATGAGCATTCCAACTGAATCCTACTGGGGGTTGTCCACCCGCACCAGCACTAGGATTATAGATAGCAACTCCGTTTGCAGCAATACCAACGATTCCAAGGGGAGTTGCAATACGACCATTTCTCTGATCGTAATATTCATATGTGCCAGTTGTGCCTGCCTCTTGAGTCCTCATAATCAAGTCGAGGCGATCGTCGGACGCCAACCAACACTCATCTTCTACTGAGGTAAAAGTAGTGCCTTTGTAGAGAAACTTTCTTTTTATACCATCACTAAAAACAAAAAGAAGATGATCACCTTCCCTAATTTGTTTATCAGCTCCAAATAGACCATTATCAGTAAGTGATAAATCTATGGATCTAATAAAACCATCTTGTATCCAAGTATTATCGTCAAAAGTCCTAGTAATGCCAAAAGTCCCACCACGGTAGTAGAAGTCATGATCGAAATCTTGCTCCTGGACTGTGTTGGGATTATTGTCATTTGGAAACGTACCATAACTCACGGGGTCTGGCAGTCCATCTGCCGACACCGTGAGGATTCTGGTAGCATCGTTATAACTGGCGGTTGCAGTCATCTTTTTACTTTTATTTAGTTGTCGTCGAAGATCTGAGTTGGGTTGAAGTTACTGATCACAGTAGCACCAGTTTGGACACTCAAGACAGCAGACAGTGAGTAGACAGGTGTTGCACCCGCTGCAGTGATTGCAACGCGATATTCATCACCATCATCAGACTGGGTTGTGTTGCCAGTGTTGTATGTTGCCTGGTTTGCACCAATAATGTTGGTCCAAGTTTGTGTGCCATAATCTTTCTTCTGCCACTGATAGTTGAGAGTCTCACTGTTGGAAACCGTAGCATTCACAGTGAATGATGCCGTAGTGCCTTGGTTGACTGTCACATTCACAGGATCTTGAGCGATGAGGATCGTGCCAGGTGTAACCGTAGTGCCACCAGTGTATTCACTACCCTCGCCCGCGAGAATATCAAAACCACCGTTAACGGGTGTGCCTTCAGGATTTACAAAGTCATCGGGGACTTCATTATCAACTGCAACTGATGCCTGAGCATATCCAACACCAGGCGTCTTAACATCAATTCTAGCAACACCCATGAGTGCTCTAATCCTTGCATCAAATCCAGTAGAAGAAATAACGTCTACGTTAGGTTGTGATGTATAACCATCGCCAGGAGAGGTAAGAGAAGCACCAGTCAATTCGCCACTTGTGATTTCTGCCAGAGCATCTGCATTACGACCCTTGACGGATCCTGTATATTCAAAGGTAATCAGTGAATTAGACGATTCGATCAAGGCGACTTCACGCTCAAACTCTTCACCCTCGATAAACAATTTATCACCAGCCTCAATGGGAGGCACAACGGTTGCTGCAATCACGTCAGCGTCACTACCAATGTATGAGAATCCAACAAAGGTGCTTCCTGCGCGAGGCACTTCAGCAAAGATGATTCTAGAACCAACAATCTCATATGCAACACCAGGCTCTTGGATGATACCGTTGAGCGAAACAATGATATTGTTTTCGGGTCTGATCACGTTGGAAGAAACACCTTCCGTCAGTGTTAGTGAGTAGAAGAGACCATCACGCTTCAGGTTGAAGCTTGATCTCAAAGAGTCAAACTCAAAACTGATGTCATCCAGTTGACGGAGTTTACCAACATAGTAACCAATGAATTCAGATCCGATATCAGGTGGCTCGGAGAATTGAATTTTATCGGAGAATGCAACATAGGAGTTGTTACCACCAGGAGGTTGCAGCACACCATTGACCCAGACGAGCAGGTGACCTGCGGGATCGGGGAAGTATGCTTCACCATTAGCAATTGTGAGATCAAACTGTGTTTGCTCTCCATCAAACCCACGGAAGTAACGCTCAACACGACCTTCCAGTGTGCGTGCAGAAGAAACCGCAGCACCCCAACCATAGTCGGACTGAATTGTCATATTATCGACAAATTCACCAACTACATTCTCAATGTGGATAGTTGCCGTAATGCCCTGTTGATCAATAGAAGCAACACGTCCATATGAAGTATAGGTTGTATTTGTGTAACTTGAGACAGTTGCATAAATTGTGGGGAAGTTAGATCCAATATCAATCTTACCGATATTGTTAGATGGATTAGTTACCTCGGAGATATCTGCACCAATACCCACTGGCACCAAATTACCGATCCACAATTTGTGAATTCCATAATTGGGATCTGAAGGATCTAGATCGACTCCATTGATGTATTTTGTTACTGTTGCACGCCAACCAGGATTCTTTTCAGTGGTGCCTTGCAAGAGAGAAACTTCATCTCCAACACGGAAGGTGTCAGCAACACCAGTATCTACGATAGCAACACTCAGATTCAATTCATAGACATTTGTGCCATGGATATATTGATTCAGTTGGAGTTGAGTGCCAGAAATGCCCTTGACTTCAAGAATGTAATCGGTAACGCTACCGTAGATAACATCACCAGCATTCCAGGAGTTTTGAATGGTCTCAACATCCATAGTGATACGACCGCCAGCATTACCAACCAAACTTCCAGACTTATTGACATAATCTGCCATGTATGCCTCAGCAGAAGAATTTGAAGCAAAGAACCAGTCATTTGTTGCAAAATCCCCAAGGGTTAGATCCAGAAGGAATCTATCATCGGAAACACCAACAGTAGCAGTAGCACCACTATCAACACCTTCAATAATGTCTCCTTCAGCGATTGTGCCAGCGACGGTCAGAAGTTTAACAAATGATTCGCCATCTTCATTTGCTGGAGTTGTTTGTAAGACATAACCATTGTTGGATGTTGCACCTTGGACAACAACTTGCTCACCATTGGCAAACTGATCGTATACGCCGAGGACAGAAGATACATTAGTAAGAGGATAGTATTTGTAGATCTTGAAGATCTCTGCTTCATTAAATTGGACTCTAGAAACTTCGGCAGCTGCTTCGGATGTTGATCCATAAAGCACATCTGCGGGATTAAATCCACCCTGAATAGGAGTATCAGAAGGATCCTTAGGATAGACTGTAGTTGCTCTTTCAATTCCACTACGTCTTGTTACAGCAAAGATCTGGGACCCAGAATTGTTAGTGTCAATCTCAAGTCTCTTATAGCGACCATCATGAATGTAGTGAGCGCCAATCTCAAACCACTGTGCAGTTGCAGTAATACAATAGAAGAATGCTTGTGAAAGTGCGTCAACCGAAGTTTCAGAAGCTGGGATATATTGAAGAATATCACCGCGACGGAATTGATTTGCACGATTGATTCTGATTCTATATTCAGCACGCTCAAATCCAACATCCACCAGAGGCGTCAGCAACACAAGTGCTGGATCTGTGTTATAATCCACACCCATTTCATAAGTATTGCTGATGTTTTGGACATCTGTAGAAGGCACCCAAGTTACACTTGCTTCAGTTGGGAATTCGGATCTTTCTAATGCATATTCAATAGGATTCAATGAAGAGTCAATAATAAATTCTGATGCTTCTTGATTGTATTCAAGTCGATCATCTTCGCGATATGTTGTGTAATTTGCCCATGTTGGATCTTCATCCAAGAGATACAAGACACTCTTTGTATACTCACGGACGCGAGTAACTGCGAAGAGGAGGTGTGTCCTAGTTGTAGTTTGGAATGCAATAAAATTACCTTCTCCATCAAACCATGTCTGAGCAAGACGGAATGCCCCAGCATTACCACCAGTAATCATGTCATAGCGAAGTGCCTTGAGGAGATCCAAGGGGAAATCGATAGTGAGATTAGTTGATGCATAGGTTGCATTAACATCATCCATCACTCTTTGTGCAATTGCATCTGTATTAAACAGAAGCATATTTGCAATTCCTTTATCCGTATTATATCCAGCACCAAGAGTGCTAGTCATTACATCAAAGAGGGTGTCAATAGCAGACTGCTCATCATAGCAAGTGCCAAATTGATACTCTGTGTTGAATGCAAATGCAGTAGACCTAGAGACGTTTGTCGTCAGGTAGTTGACATTGTTAACAGCAGCTTCTGTGATAGTATTGATCACAATATCCATCAAGGTATCAATAGATGATGCTACTTGGGGACATGACTGATTCCAAAGACCGTCTTGATCTTGCCCA
>Ga0222714_10002555_pt1 | contig 19139 bp, 11 predicted proteins | sample C33_3DmetaG_FD_165048 | JGI IMG/M metagenome (GOLD analysis project Ga0222714, IMG submission 165048) | Estuarine water microbial communities from San Francisco Bay, California, United States - C33_3D | ecosystem: Environmental > Aquatic > Marine > Unclassified | place: USA: California...
AACAACAAGCTGAGGAGGCACTTATCTGGTACAAAGAACACTTTAAAGATGATTTTTACCTTCAAATCGCACGTCACGGTTTAGAGGAAGAGGAGGCCGTGAATAAGGTACTTATAAAGCTGGCGCGAAAACATCAGGTTGAGCTTATTGCCACGAATGACTGCTACTTTGAAAACGGCGAAGACCATGAGTTACAAGACCTGCTGCTCTGTGTAAAAGAGGGCGAGTTAAAAGACACTCCTGTCGGAAGGGGGCGCGGTTTTAGAAACGGCTTACCGAATAACGCCTTTCACTTTAAATCAAGTGTGGTCATGAAGGAACTGTTTTCAGACCTTCCAGAGGCCATTTGTGCTATTGAGCCGCTATTGACTAAGGTGGAGAATTACGAGTTAGCTCGAGAGGTATTACTGCCGAAATTCGCCATTCCAAAAGCATTTGTAGATACTCAAGATGCCTTTGACAATGCGAAAAGGGGTGAAAATGCCTATCTCAGACATTTGACCTACAAGGGGGCCGAAAAACGCTACGGAACCCTAAGCGAATCCTTAGTCGAACGCATTGATTTCGAGTTAAAGACTATCGAAAATTCGGGGTATCCGGGCTATTTTCTCATCGTGGAAGACTTTATAAGAGAGGCTCGAAAAATGGGCGTTTCGGTCGGACCTGGAAGGGGCTCTGCTGCTGGATCAGCCGTAGCTTACTGTTTGGGAATCACCAATATAGACCCCATTAAATACGACCTGCTTTTTGAGCGCTTTTTGAATCCAGATCGGGTGTCACTGCCCGATATTGACATTGACTTTGACGACGAGGGGCGTCAGCGAGTCATCGACTATGTGATTAACACCTATGGGTCGAATCAGGTGGCGCAGATCATCACCTACGGCACCATGGCCGGAAAATCGGCCATTAGAGACACTGCCCGAGTGTTAGACCTGCCTCTATCTGATGCCGATCGTCTGGCAAAATTGCTTCCGGACATGACCAAGTTGGCCAAAATTTGGGATCTAGATGCCAAGTCGTTACAGCAGTCGTACCGCAGCGAAGAAGCAAAAAAAATTGCCGAACTGCAAGAAGTATCCAAAGCTGACGATGATTTAGGACGCACCCTTAAAATGGCGAAGCGCCTAGAAGGAACCGTTCGCAACACGGGCATTCATGCTTGTGGAGTAATTATCACCCCAGACGACATAACCAATTTTGTTCCCGTAAGCACAGCTAAAGATGCCGAAATGTGGGTCACCCAATTCGACAACTCGGTGGTCGAAAGTGCTGGGCTGCTTAAAATGGACTTCTTGGGCTTAAAAACCCTTACCCTTATTAAGGACACGGTCAAGATTGTAAAGGCGAGGTCTAGAGTCCAACTCGACCCCGACCAGTTTCCCTTAGATGACAGTAAAACCTACGAACTGTTTCAGCGCGGAGAAACCATTGGCATTTTTCAATACGAATCGCGCGGAATGCAGAAGTACCTAAAGGAGCTCAAACCAACCTCCTTTGACGACCTAATCGCCATGAACGCCCTCTACCGTCCAGGGCCACTGGAGTATATTCCGAGTTTCGTCAACCGTAAACACAGCAGAGAGGCGATCACCTATGACTTACCCGAGATGAAAGAATACCTAGAATCTACCTACGGTATTACGGTTTATCAAGAACAGGTAATGTTGCTGTCTCAAAAACTGGCTTCTTTCAGCAAGGGTGAAGCCGATGTGCTGCGCAAGGCGATGGGTAAGAAAAAGAAAGACCTTATCGACCAACTGCGCCCCAAGTTTATAGACGGAGGAATGGCCAACGGGCATCCGAAGGAGGTACTCGAAAAGATCTATACAGACTGGGAGGCTTTTGCCAGCTATGCCTTTAACAAGAGTCACTCAACCTGCTATGCCTTTATCGCCTATCAGACGGCTTACCTGAAGACGCACTATCCGGCCGAATATATGGCTTCCGTGCTCTCCAACAACATGAATAACCTAGACCAGGTCACCCTGTTCATGGAAGAGGCCAAACGTATGGGAATTGCCGTTTTGGGTCCAGATATCAACGAATCGTATTATAAATTCTCGGTTAACAAGGAAAGTGCCATTCGATTTGGAATGGGAGCCGTAAAAGGAGTAGGTCGCAGCGCAGTTGAGGCTATAGTAGATGAACGCAAAGAAAACGGCCCGTTTGTGTCTGTTTTTGACTGTGCCAAGCGCGTAGACCTCAGGGCAGCCAACAAAAAGGCCTTTGAAAACCTGGCCATCGCAGGGGCCTTCGATTCGTTTGGAGCAACCAGAAGCCAGTATTTTCAGCAAACGCCTGACGAATCGAACTACCTCGAAAAAATTATCCGATCAGCCGCTAAACTCAAAGAAAATGAACAGGCCGCTCAGGTCAGTTTATTTGAAGACGATCCGATGGCTCAAATCAGTGAGCCTGAAATACCTATATGCGAGCCCTGGCCAACCATGGAGCTGCTGCGCAAAGAAAAAGAGGTAGTCGGCATTTACCTCAGCGGTCACCCCCTAGACGACTTCAAAAAAGAACTGGAATTATTTACCAAAGCCGAAATAGCGGTACTTACTGGTGATTTAGAAGCCTTGGTAGGAAGAGAATTAACCTTAGGCGGAGTGGTCACCGAAAGCGAAGACCGGCTCTCTAGAAACGGTAAAAAATGGGGGACCTTTACCCTTGAAGACTACAGCGGCACTCATGCATTTCGAGTGTTCGGGGAAGAGTACCTCAAATACGAACACTTCTTTAAACCCGGAAACTTCTTGTTCGTGCGTCTGCTCGTCCGCGAAGGCTACACCAATCGAGACACCGGAGCTACCACCGATCCACGACTACAATTCAACGAGGTGAAATTGCTACAGGATGTGATGGAACAACAATCCAAAAAATTAACGCTCCACCTCAAGGCCTCCGAAATAGACGAGGCCAAAATTCAACAGATCGAAAAAATCATCAAATCGTTCAAGGGAAAAAAGCCCTTAACCTTTACACTTCACGACGAAGCCCTAAGCGTTCAACTAAAAAGCAGAAAAAATCAAATCGCGATTTGTACCGAGTTACTCGAAATACTCGATCACGAAAACATTCAATACGCCGTAAATGCCTAACATTTAAGGCACATAATTCCATAACTTTGCACGGTAAACAATATAAGTATTATGGCACTAGAGATAACTGACGCTACTTTCGAAGAGGTCGTTCTAAAATCAGATAAGCCCGTAGTGGTAGATTTTTGGGCAGCTTGGTGTGGACCATGTCGCATGGTTGGCCCAATCATCGAAGAGCTGGCACAAGACTACGAAGGAAAAGCAGTTGTAGGAAAAGTCGATGTAGACAATCACCAGCAATTCGCGGCTAAATACGGAGTAAGAAATATACCTACCGTTCTTGTTTTTAAAGGTGGAGAAATCGTAAATCGCCAAGTAGGTGTAGCCCCTAAAAATGTCTACGCTGAGGCAATTGACGCCGCTCTCTAACAGGGCTAAATCCTATAGCTTCTTTTTTACCGCTTTTTTTGGTACAAGGAACCATAATAGTTTATATTTGCCCCCGCTTAAGCCTTCTTGCGAGTATTAAGCATTTGGTCTGGTAGTTCAGTTGGTTAGAATACCTGCCTGTCACGCAGGGGGTCGCGGGTTCGAGTCCCGTCCAGACCGCATCACGCAAAGAAAACCGACTCACCAATGTGAGTCGGTTTTTGCATTTATAAGGCTTCGTAAAGCCGCAGGTTTTAAAGAGGCCTTATAAAGGTAAAAACCCAACAGCACGAAGGGCTGTGGTTGGTTTTCTTTGTGTGATGCACAGGTAACCCCCTTGGGCCGCTTAACCAAAGGTTAAGCAATCCCGTCATCTTCTTATAGCGGTATCTGAAACTGAACAAAACCCAACAGCACGAAGTGCTGTGGTTGGTTTTCTTTGTGTGATGCACAGGTAACCCCCTTGGGCCACTTAACCAAAGGTTAAGCAATCCCGTCATCTTCTTATAGCGGTATCTGAAACTGAACAAAACCCAACAGCACGAAGTGCTGTGGTTGGTTTTCTTTGTGTGATGCACAGGTAACCCCCTTGGGCCACTTAACCAAGGATTAAGCAATCCCGTAACCCCGTTTGAACTAAATCTGAAAAACAAAAAACCCGAACCTTTCGGTTCGGGTTTTTCTAATACGTTCAAAACAGCAATTAATTCTGATCGTTGATAAGCGGGTTATACAAGATCTCAGCCTCAGGAATCTCCAAGGTGATCAAATCGCTGTTGTGCGGAATTTGTCTTCCTGGGAAGTCGAGGTGATTCGAAGGAAGTACAACTGTTCCTTTTCTGCGCTTAAGCGCCAGGTACGATTTCCCTTCACCCCAAAGCTCGATGCGAGTTTGAAGATTGATCTCATCTAACAACTCAGGCTGAGAAAGTCCATCTACATAAGACGAATTGTCTACGCGCAAGTCTAGCAGCTTCTTAAGTGAAGTTTGAGCAGCAGCCAGATCTCCAATCTCAGCAGCAGCCTCTGCATGTAGCAACCAAAACTCGGCTACACGCATGTAGTGCAGATCTGAGGTGAATCCGCTTGAAGGGCCTCCGAAGCGTCTGAAATCAGGGGCAGCTCCTTCACGGTAAAACTTACGTATAGGCGCATATGGGCCTGCTGTAAAAAGGGTTGACCCAAATTGATTTCTGCGCACGTCCGTTTGGTCCATGGCGTTATAAAGTTCGGCATTGATGTTTTTAGGATCACCAACACCTGCGTAGCTGTAGCTGTAGTAATCAATGTGACCCCAAAAAGAAAGCAGGTTCATACCGTTATCTGTGGTGATGTCTGTTCCCCACATAATACCAGGGTGGTTATTCACGGCGTGAAAACCGGCAAGAACCTCATCACGATCCATGATCGGATATTTTCCAGAAAGAACGATTTCTTCGGTGGTTGACTTAACCTCTTGCCACTTGTTTTGGGCGGCATAAACATATGCAAGTACCCCTCTAGCTATGTCCGCATTAATCTCAAATTTTGCAGAGCGTTGAAAGTCCGACAACAATGAGATAGCCTCAGTTAGGTCTTTCTCCATCAAATTGTAGATCTCACCCAGGCTGCTCTTAGCAACATTTTCGGTAGAAGAGGTATAAATAGGAAGAACTAATTTGTCGCGTTGATGAATATCGTCTACGTAGAGGTGCACCAGATTAAAGTAAGCCCACGCTCGGGCAGCCTTGGCCTGACCCATGAGTGCCTTTGCGGCATTAGTTTCTGGAACAACATCACTACCGCCCTGTCCGTCAACTACCAAGTTTGCTAGGTTAACGACGCGGTACAGAAAGCGCCATGGAATGTAGTTCTCAGTAGATACGAAATCCTCTCCAACGGTTAGTTCTGAATTCCATCTCCACCACCCATAACGCTTTGCACCAAGAACCATGTCACCAGAGAGCATATCCATATTCATGTCGTTACTCTTAACTCCAAAATCAGAGTGACGAGTTGTTCCTCCTACTCCTGAGCTGTAGAAAGTCGTGTAAATCCCACCTACTGTGGCGTTTCCAATTTCGGTATTTACTTTACCCACTTCACCAAGTTCTTGAGCAGAGATGAGCGAACCTCTTGGAACTTCTTCTAAAAATTCCTCAGAACACGAGAAAAGGAAAACAGTAGCAGCTGTTAATAATAAACCTTTAAATGTTTTCATTGTGTTATAGATTTAAGTTAATACCTAAGGTGACTGTTGAAAGCGGGTTGTATTTATAGAAGTTAGAACCTCCCGTCTGAGACGTGGTTGGGTTTAATCCTATGCGCGCTGAAGTCACAAATAAGTTGTCACCCGTTACAAACAGGTCGGCTCTCTTGAACCCTATTCGATTAATAAAGTCATTAGGTAAGTTATAACCGAATCTTATATTGTTTAGGGCGATATAGTCTCCCTTAACTAAGAATCGCGTTGAAGCACCGTTTTGGTTCACCTGTAAGTTCGCATCGTAAACTGGAACATCAGTGATGTCGCCAACATTTTGCCATCTGTCACGCATGTCTACGTGAAAAGCATTATTTCCAGGTAGTGAGTTCGACATTAATGATTGGTAACCTGAGTCAAAGATATATCCTCCTAAAGAGTAATTAAATAGTACGCTCAAGTTGAAATTCTTAAAGCTCGAGTTTACTCTGAAGGCACCTCTTACATCTGGAATAAAACTTTTGCCAACGAATCTTCGAGTACCGTCATTATAAACATCGGTAAGTGTTTCAGCAACAGTAGCTGTTGGGTTGTCCAATAGATACTGGGTCAAAGATTGGATCTTTTCATCTCCATCCGTAAATTCACCGTCGAAATCATTGTCAACGAAGTTCATGAACCACTGTGCTTTACCGGTAAGAGGATCAACTTCAGCTACTTCCCTAATATAGTAGTCATACCGTGAACGACCGTTTTCCCATCCGTAAAGTCCGTCTACTTGGAATTTTTGCTCGAAGCCGGTAGAAGGGTCAAGTGGAAGGGCCTTAAACTCTTCAGAAAAAGACTCCCCATTAACAACCAAAGACAAGGAAGCATCTCTTTTATTTATTATGTTGAACTTAACATCAAATTCGAGACCTGAGGTCAATATGCTTCCATCGTTAACATCTAGCAGCGCGTATCCGGCTGATGGACCAACTCTTCTAGAGAAGAACATATCATTAATTGTTTTCTGATAGTAACCAAGCTCACCGTCTATAAAGCCTCCAAATAAACCAAATTCAACACCTAGATCCAGCATATCTGAACGCTCCCAGGTTAAGTCTCTATTTCCTTTAGTATCAAACGAAAGCGAAACCTTATCATTTAAGTTTTGAATAGAGAACAAATCAAAACCAGGATAGAACCCGTTTCCACGTGCCTCTCCAATGCTTCCGTAGCTTCCTCTTAGCTTCAAGTAATCGATACCATCTACATTAAAAAAGGCTTCGTCGCTGAGGATATAAGACAATCCAAAGGCATAGAAATTACCCCACTTCTCGTTTACAAAGCGCGAAGATCCGTCGCGGTTAAAGCTCGCGGTCAAAAAGTAACGATCCTTGAAACCAAGATTCAAGTTACCCACATAACTTTCTAATGAATACGCCTGGGTATCTGAACCAGGGTTGTAAGGCAGCACAACAGCGTTGTCTAACTCTAATCCATCTGGGCGCACCAAATTGGTCATGGCCGCAGACAAGAAATTATTCTCGTATTTCTGAGAAAGGTGATTCACGAATAAATTCGTTGTAAAATCATTGAAATCTTTCTCAAAGCGAAGACCTGTTCTCACAGAGTAGTTCACGGTCTGAGATTTCGATTTATAGATGCTTCCTGAGGCACCTTTAGCAGGGCTATAAAAGGGCTCATCGAGATTGTCGTAGTTAGACATGGTGTACTGAACCGCCGTATTGTTTTCAAACGTTAGGCCATTTAAAAGATTGATTTTAAGGTCTTGATTGAAGTTTATGGCGTGAGCCTTTGTTCTGTTTACATCTAAGAATGAATCAGCCACCCCATTAGTCAGTGGTCCAAATCCGCGCTGAAGACCGTAGTCGTACAAAAACCCTCCGTAAATAGGATCTTCAATTTTTTGACCATTTTCGTCTCTCAAGAAGAGCGGATAGATTGGAGGCAAATTGTTCACCCACCAGAACTGGCTGCTTGAGTTGCTTACGTTACCGGCGTTGTTAGTAATATCGTAGTTGTAAGCCAAGGTGTTCGAGATCTCTATGAAGTCTCCGAATTTTTGATTGGATCGAAGACGCGCATTGATTCGCTTATAATCAGAGTTAACCGCATACGATTGATCGTCGATGTAACCAAAAGACGTGTACACCGAAGAACGATCAGAAGAATTTGAAATACCTACAAAAACCTCTTGGCGGTTCGCATCTTGAAAAGCGAAATCATTCCAATTCTCTGGAGTGTAGGTTCTTGAATAGTTATTCCAATCTGGGCGTTCAACAGTACCTGCTGGGCTCTTTGACCACATGTTGTACATGGGATCTATACCCGCAGCGCCAAAAATGCGCTCATTAGCAAATATCGTTGCATTAGCGTATTGATCGGTGCTCACTTCGCCTGAAGCAATGAGCTGACGCCCTCTTTGATAGAGTCCGTCCCAAGTGATATTCATGTACTCCTCTGGCGAAAGAATACGATCATATCTTGGCATACCCTCGTAGTTATTTCCAGACTTGATGCTGACATCAATTTTGTCTCCAAGGTCAGATCCTTTCTTGGTGGTAATAACGATTACCCCACTGGCTCCCTGCGATCCGTAGAGTGCAGTGGCGGAAGCGTCTTTAAGGACAGTAACCGAGGCAATGTCATTAGGATTGATGTCGTTCAACGAACCTTGAAAAGGAGCGTCATCCACAATATAAAGCGGATCGGCATTACCGTTGATCGAACCAAAACCACGAATTCTAACCGAAGAGCTAGAGCCAGGTAAACCTGAAGTTCGAATTACATTTACCCCTGCAGCCTCTCCGGCTAGCGCCTGAGAAACGTTGGTGAATGATTTTTGGCTGATGTTTTCGCCCGTAACCACCTTAGCAGCTCCCGCAAAAGACTTCTTAGACTCACGTCCAAAACCTGTAACAACCACTTCATCAAGCTGGTTTCCGAGTTCTAGATAAATCTCCAAAGTCGATTGATTACCAATGGTAACCTCTTGAGACTTGTAACCAATATAGCTGACTATAAGTGTCTGAGAGGCGTCAGCATTGATTTGAAAGTTTCCATCAAAGTCGGTAGCTACACCAAATGACGTTCCTTTTACTACAACGGTAGCTCCTGGAAGAGGTTCTCCAGTCTCGTCGTAAACCTTGCCATCGACTCTACTTTGAGCAAGAATAGTCGAAAGAGATGCTACAAAAAGTAGCATACTAAATAGAATTTTCTTCATTTCATTAAGTGTTTGAGGGGCAAATTTACAAGGTTTTAATATATATTTAACGAACCTTAACATTTTTTGTTTAGAAAATCATTTGATTACTTAAACAAAACAGTTGATAAAGTTTTTAATTACTTAATGAAGAGTTTACTTAGAACATTTAAAATCCTACTATTTTTGGGGCGTAAACGTAATTTTAAACCTCACTTAAAATGAAAAAAGTCTTTTCCCTGTTGGCATTGTCGGCTGTTATTTTTGTCAGTGCACAAGCCCAACAAGAAAGTGATTCTATGCTTACTCAAGAGCTCGAAGAAGTTGTAGTCTCTTCTCGAGTAATTGACGTAGCTAAGGAGCGTGTTACTCCGGTAGCCGTATCAACTATTACTGCGACAGATGTGTCGCTTAAAGTAGGTAACCTTGAGTTTCCTGAAATTATGAATAACACCCCAGGGGTGTATGCCACTAAACAAGGTGGAGGATACGGAGATAGCCGAATCAGTCTTCGTGGATTTACCCAAAGCAACACTGCTTTCTTGATCAACGGACAGCCCGTTAACGATATGGAAAACGGTTGGGGTTTTTGGTCAAACTGGCAGGGACTAACCGATGTTACTTCTAGCATCCAGATCCAAAGAGGACTAGGAGCTTCTCGTTTAGCTGTTCCTTCAGTCGGTGGTACTGTATCTATCTTCACTAAAGCAGCTGACCGCAAGGCCGGAGGAGTTTTCGCTCAAATGTTAGGTAACGACGGGTACACCAAGACCACGGCGGTTCACAATTCAGGAACTAACGATAAAGGATGGGCGACTTCACTCCTACTTACCTACTGGAGAGGAGACGGATACGTGAACCAAACCCAAGGAGAAGGTTGGACTTATTTCGCAGCGGTAGGTTACTCTCCAGAAGGGTCAGACCACCAGTTTAACCTAACAATGCTTGGAGCCGGTCAATGGCACCACCAAAGAGATACTTGGGTTTCTATCAGAGACCACCAAAACTTCGGAACTGACCACAAAGATGGCATCGACAGACGTTGGAACACTGATGGCGGTTACCGAGGAGGGGAAGAGTTTAACATGAGAAGAAATTTCTACAACAAGCCTCTTGCTACATTTAACTGGGACTGGGATATATCAGATAATGTGCAATTAAACAGCTCTGTTTATGCCTCAGCTGGACGCGGAGGAGGAACAGGTCCACGCGGAAACAACTTCAGAAATGCCGCTATTGACATGTATCCTTTCAATATAGACCTTACTCAACACTATCTAGAGAATGGCCGAGGTACTCGTTTCCCTGATGGAACCATCAATTTTGATGCTGTGGTTGCCACTAACCGAGCCAATGCTCAACCTTACTCTGGACCCATTTCAGGATACACTGGGCAATTAATTGGATCTAACGGGTTCAGAAATGACGGTGTTAGCCGCGAAATCTTGATTCGCCGTGCCTCAATGAACTCTCACGACTGGGTAGGCGCTATTTCTTCACTGGATATTCAAGCCGATAAATTCCGCTATTCATTAGGTGTTGATCTAAGATCTTACTCCGGTTACCACTATCGTGTACTCAATGATTTAATGGGACTAGACGGTTATTATTCTACTGGAAACCGCAACTCTGCAGGTTTAATCATTGAAACCAAAGTGGCCGCCGATCCATTCAGAAACACAGGTATTCGCGGACCAATGATTGACTACTATAACATAGGTGTGGTAAAATGGGCCGGATTCAATGGTCTTGTAGAGTACAATAATGACGATAAGTTCACCTCAGTTCTTCAGGCAGGTCTCTCGAATCAAAGCTATCAGCGCTTAGATTACTTTGACCAAGTAGGCAAGCCTATTTCTGAAGTACAAGACTCTCCAGGTGGATACGTTAAAGGAGGAGCCAACATAAACTTGGATGCAAGCAATAACGTGTTTTTCAACGCCGGATACATCTCACGTCAGCCATTGTTTGACGCCGTATTCCCAGGTTTTGCAAACAACATCAACCCTGATCTTCAGAACGAAGAGATCACCTCATTCGAGGCAGGATATGGTTTCGCTTCATCAACCTTTAAGTTGAACGCCAACGTATACTCTACAGTGTGGGGTAACCGTTTTATCTCTAGAGGCTTTACGCTAGATGGAGGTACTCAAGGTACCGCTCAGTTCAAGGATGTGGATGTATTGCATCAAGGTATTGAGCTTGAGGCTACCTATTACGCTTCACCAGACTTCAGACTAAAAGGTATGGTTTCTGCCGGTGACTGGAGATACACTAAAGACTTCACCTCAGAAGTTTTTGACGATACCAATCAAAAAATTGGAGAAGGTACAATCTACATCAAGGACGCCAAGGTAGGTGACGCCGCTCAATTTGTGGCCTATACTGAAGCTATGTACCGTGTAGGAGCACTTTCATTTGATCTGGGTTACCGCTTTGTAGACGGTCTTTATGCTGATTACAGCATCGTTGCCTCTGACTTTTTAACTCCTGATAACGACGGGGCAGTTAAACTACCTTCATACGGTTTAGTTGATTTCGGTGCTATGGCACGTTTCGATCTATTTGGAAACAACGCCAGCTTTAGAGTGAATATCAACAACCTATTTGACACTGTTTACATCGCAGAATCAAATACAAACATTCACGCTACTTCTGGATCTCAGACCTGGAATGGTGTAGACGTAAGAAACTCTGTTTGGTTCGGATTTGGAAGAACCTGGAATGCTACCTTACGTGTAAATTTATAAGAACGCTTAATCCGTTCAATTACCTTTAAAAAAGGGAGCCCAAAAGGCTCCCTTTTTTAATTCCGCACTACAGTGTAACCTGTGTTACGTTGGTAATTCTATTCGGGCAGTAGTTTTGAGTATACTCTGCTAAAGAAATCTCGTAACTTCGAAAAGATCACTTTCTTCAACCAATCATGATCAAAGACTTAAATCACATTTACGGGGGCATCTTTGAATCGGCCCTGATTCAAGAAATCAATCAAGTAGGTACCTATCGTGAGATTGAGGCCGGAACCGAAATTATTAGAACCGGAGAGTACATCAAAAGCATTCCTCTTCTATTATCCGGTGCGATCAAGGTTATACGTGAATACGACGATGGCGAAGAACTTTTGCTATATTACGTAGAGGAGGGCAACACCTGCTCCATGTCGATGAGCTGTTGCGTTGAGCAGCGAAAAAGCCAGATTAAAGCGGTTGCAGAATTAGAAACGCTACTGATCATGATTCCGATCAAAAAAATGGAAGAATGGCTTGGACGCTACCAGAGCTGGCGCACCTTTGTATTCTCTAACTACCAAAACCGCATTGAAGAGGTACTTCAAAGCCTCGAGCGCGTAGCCTTTGAACGACTTGACGAACGCCTCGAAGACTACCTCAGAGAAAAGGCCCGTATCAATAGTGAGCGTTCGGTCTATCAGACCCATAAAGAGATCGCCGAAGAACTGCACAGTTCACGGGTAGTTATATCTCGCTTACTCAAAAAACTAGAGCAAATGGGTCATATTAAGTTACACCGCAACCATATCGAACTCATCAACCTATAAGAGCCTTTAATGAAGCTTAAAACACTCATTCCCATCTTAGAATGGCTTCCGAATTACAAAAAAGAATACCTAGGGGGTGACCTGTCTGCAGGTTTAACGGTCGGCATTATGCTTATTCCTCAAGGCATGGCCTATGCTATGATTGCAGGGCTACCTCCAGTGTTCGGGCTTTATGCCGCCTTAATCCCACAAGTGATATACGGTATTTTGGGTACCTCTCGTCAACTCAGCGTCGGGCCAGTGGCTATGGACTCGCTGCTTGTAGCAGCCGGTTTGGGTGCCCTTTCGTTATCAGGTATAGAAGAATATATCGGTATGGCCATTTTTTTGGCGCTGTTTATGGGGTTGATCCAGTTTATTCTCGGGGTAGTGCGCATGGGATTCTTGGTCAATTTTCTCTCCAAGCCTGTAATTAGTGGGTTCACTTCAGCCGCAGCGCTTATTATAGGACTTAGCCAACTCAAACATCTTTTAGGCACTCAAATCGAACGGAGCAATCAGATACATACCCTATTACTCAATGCATTCAAAACCATAGATCAGACTCAATGGATCGCTCTGTTTTTGGGATTAGCTGCCATTTTGATCATTAAAGGTTTGAAGCGTATTCATAAGCGGATTCCTGGGGCATTAATAGTCACCCTGCTTGGAATTCTGGTTACCTATATATTTCGCCTTGATCAGTTGGGCTTATCAATTGTGCAAGACGTACCAAAAGGCTTTCCAGCTTTTTCATTGCCATCAGTTGAGCAGAGTCGCATTGCTGAGTTGTTTCCTATCGCTTTGACATTGGCGCTGATCGCCTTCATGGAGGCTATATCGGTAGCAAAGGCTGTGGAAGAAAAGCACAAACTAAACGAGGTACGCCCTAATCAAGAACTCATCGCGCTAGGACTTTCGAATGTGATCGGATCGCTTTTTCAGTCGTACCCCACTACCGGAGGGTTTTCAAGAACTGCAGTAAACGATCAAGCTGGAGCCTCATCGACCCTGGCCTCATTTATAAGTGCGGCTATTGTTGGCCTCACTCTTTTATTTTTGACCCCCCTCTTCTACTACCTTCCAAATACGGTGCTCGCGGCGATTATTATGGTGGCGGTTTTTGGACTCATTGATATTGAATACCCAAAGGTACTCTGGAAGAACAGAAAAGACGAGTTCGCACTCTTGCTCTTTACCTTTATCATAACCTTGACTGTTGGAATCAAAGAAGGCATTCTATTAGGAGTACTGCTTTCACTTCTGCTTTTAGTTTACCGAAGTTCAAAGCCTCACTTTGCCATATTAGCGAGGGTAAAAAACAGCCCCTACTACAGAAACATCAAACGGTTTCCTGAAGAAGTGCAAATCGACCCAGAGATTGTGTTATTTCGATTTGACGGACAGCTCTATTTTGGAAATAAAGACTACTTCAAAAGCAGCCTGCTTCAGGCCATTGAAGAGCGCGGAACGTCAGTCAACAAAATTATTTTAAACGTTGAGCCCATGAACTATATTGACAGCTCAGCCGCTTTTATGCTGCGTCAGCTGTTAGAAGATCTCGGTTCTAAGAACATCAGCGTGGCCATGGCCGGACCGATTGGACCGATTCGAGATATCTTGAAACGCAGCGGCATTGTAGATTTACTAGGTCAGGAAGCCTTTTTTGAGAACACACATAGCGCTTACCTATCGGCCAAAGAAGACCAAGCAGCTGAAGAGCTGAGTAAAAAAATTGCGTTAGAATCCCAATCTCAGAATGTGTAACTTGAGTAACAGTTTGAGAAAAATAGGCGTTGTACTTTAGCCTAACAAAAACAACTTCTTATGAAGATAGAACAGATATACACCGGATGCTTGGCTCAAGGAGCCTACTACATAGAAAGCAAAGGAGAAGTAGCCATCATCGATCCGCTGAGAGAGGTGCAGCCTTATATCGAAAAGGCAAAGGCCGCCAACGCAACCATCAAATACATCTTTGAGACGCATTTTCACGCCGACTTTGTGAGCGGACACGTAACCTTAGCTAAAGAAACAGGAGCTCCTATTGTATATGGTCCAAACGCCAATCCTAGCTTTGATGCCATTATTGCTAAAGACGGCCAAGAGTTTAAGGTTGGAGACCTGACCATAGTAGTATTACATACCCCTGGCCACACCATAGAATCTACCACTTACTTATTAAGAGATGCTTTGGGAAAAGACCACTCGATCTTCAGTGGCGACACCCTTTTCTTGGGCGATGTAGGAAGACCAGACTTGGCACAAAAGGCGGCAGACATGACCCAAGAGCAATTGGCTGAGACACTTTTCGAGAGCCTTAGAACTAAAATCATGCCCCTTAGCGATGAGATTACCGTATATCCGGGTCACGGAGCCGGATCAGCCTGCGGTAAGAACATGATGAAAGAAACCGTAGACACGCTGGGCAATCAAAAAAAGATGAACTACGCCCTTCGCGCCGACATGAGCAAAGAAGAGTTTGTCAAAGAGGTAACCGACGGATTATTACCTCCCCCACAGTACTTTCCGCTTAACGTAAAGATGAATAAAGAGGGCTATGACCATTTTGACGAAGTTCTTGAGCGCGGCTCGCGCCCACTGTCTCCAGAAGCCTTTGAGGACGTGGCCAACCAAACAGGAGCCATCGTGTTAGATGTGCGTAACGAAGATGCCTTCGTGAAAGGGCACATTCCGCGTTCTATTTTCATCGGTCTTGACGGAAGTTTTGCCCCTTGGGTTGGTGCACTAGTAGCAGACACCGAACAACCCATTTTATTGGTAACTCCAGAGGGCAGAGAAGAAGAGACCATCACGCGTTTAGCACGTGTAGGATTTGACAACACCCTTGGATACCTAGAGGGAGGTTTTGAGAACTGGAAAAAATCAGGAAAAGAGTACGACTCTGTAAGCAGTGTTTCGGCTGAAGAACTAAAAAAAGAGATGGCTTCAAAAGAGGTGGAGATTTTCGACGTGCGCAAAGAGTCTGAGCACTATGCGCATCGGGTTCCTGAATCCAAAAACACTCCGCTAGATTTTCTAAACAATCACCTTTCTGAATTTCCAGAAGAAGGCATGTTTTACATTCATTGCGCCGGAGGCTACCGTTCAGTGATCGCCGCCTCTATTCTAAAGAGCAGAGGTATTCATAACGTGATCAATGTAGCCGGGGGCTTCAAGGCCATAGAAGCTGCTGAAATCAAACTCACCGATTACGTTTGTCCTTCTACTATGCCCTCGGCATAGGACTTTAGTTCTCAATTTTTAAGACAGCCCTTTATTAGTGCAACCTAAGTTACACAAGTAAAGGGCTATTTTTTGTACATTTTTAGAACCTAAACACTTAACTAATACTTAAACAGATGTCTAAATCATTTGAAATCCTCATCGTTGGAGCGGGTACTGGTGGCTTAATGACTGCTGCTAGAATGCGCAAACTAGACAAGTCTTTATCTATCGGAATAATCGATCCGGCCGACACCCACTATTACCAGCCCGCCTGGACTTTGGTTGGCGCTGGCACCTTTGACTATCAAAAAACAGCAAGACCCATGGCAGATTTGATCCCAGAAGGAGTTACCTGGATCAATGACGCGGTTGACACTTTTGATCCCGAAAACAATAGCGTTTCTACCAAAGAAAGCGGTACAATAGCCTATGACTACTTGGTAGTCTCTCCCGGACTCGTGATGGAGCCAAGTATGATCAAGGGACTAGAAGAGGCTATGAAGAGCGGAGCGGTGTGCAGCAACTACACTGATCCAGAACACACCTGGAAGTCGCTTCAGGCTTTTAAAGGTGGTAATGCCATCTTCACCCAACCGGCCACTCCGATAAAGTGTGGTGGAGCACCACAAAAAATCGCCTATCTAGCCGCTGATTATATCCGAAAAAACGGTCTGGCCTCAAAGACCAACCTGATGTTTGCTACCCCCGGAACAACTATTTTCGGCGTGCCAGTGATTCGAGAAACACTGATGAAGGTCATCCGTGGCTATGGTATTCATTTTCACCCCTATCACAATCCAGTAGAAATTGACGGAAAAAATAAGATCGTTTACTTCACCGATAAAACCCCTGAAGATCACGCTTGTTTCAGTCAGAAAGAAGGCTGCTCTTGGGATCCCCAAAATGCATTTGGGGCGAAAAAGACTGAGGACGGACGGATCGCTGTACCGTTTGATTTTTTACACCTAGCACCCCCTCAAGCCGCACCTAAATTTATACGAGAGTCTGCCCTAGCCAATGAAGCGGGATGGCTTGACGTACATAAACACACCCTACAACACACCAAATACCCGAACATATTTGGTGTAGGAGATGTCACCAGTGTTCCTACTGCCAAAACCGGGGCCGCCATACGCAAGCAAGTGCCTGTGATAATCGACAACATCTTTAAACTTCGCAAGCAAAATAGTCTTGGAGACAAGAGCTACAACGGCTACTCCTCTTGCCCTCTAGTAACGGGATACGGTAAGATGGTACTTGCTGAATTTGACTACGACAACAACTTTACTCCTGATCCAAAACTCAAACAAATGTTAATCTTTGACAGCTCAAAAGAGCATTGGAGACTGTGGATGCTGAAGAAATTTGGCCTACCCTATCTCTATTGGAATAAGATGCTCAAAGGAGAAGACGTATAAATCCCACTCTGTTTTTCGATGGTATAAAAGTGTGACTTGGGTCACACTTTTTTTGTTCACACTAATTGTATTTTTGATTCTTAAACTCTTTGAAATGATTGACGCTATTCTTAAACCCTGGCCCTGGTATGTTTCGGGGCCGCTTATTGCTTCGGTGATGTTCTTTTTGATTTTCTCAGGCCGCAATTTTGGAATGTCTGGAAACCTCAGAACCCTTTGCGCTGCAGTGGGAGGAAACAAAGCCTGTGATTTTTTCAAGTTTGACTGGAAGGCCCAACGCTGGAACCTCATCTTTAGCGTGGGAGCCATTATAGGTGGCTTCATAGCCATAAACTATTTAAGTTCGAGTACCGCTGTAGACATCTCTCAAAACACGATTGAGTGGTTGCAGCAATACGGGTTCAATGACGGAGGTCAAGCCTATCTGCCCGAGCAATTGTTCTCAGTAGAGGCGCTCAGCGATCCGAAAAGCCTCGGATTAATTGCCCTTGGCGGATTTTTGGTGGGCTTTGGGTCGCGTTATGCCGGAGGCTGCACTTCAGGGCATGCCATTTCAGGCCTTAGTGACTTGCAGTTGCCGTCTTTGATTGCAGTCATAGGTTTCTTTGCAGGAGGCCTACTAATGGTTCACTTCATTTATCCCCTTTTATTTGCCTAAGTCATGATCAACACGATAAAATACTTATTCACCGGAATTGCATTTGGAATTATCATGTTCAAATCAGAGGCCGCTTCGTGGTTTCGCATTATTGAGATGTTTCAGTTCGACTCCTTTCACATGTACGGTATCATTGGTTCGGCCCTAGTTGTAGGGGTAATTGGAATGCAGTTGATCAAGCGCGCTCAGCTCAAATCATTTTCGGGAGACCCTATAGTCATACCCCCAAAAGCCATGGGTTGGAAAAATTACCTGTTTGGAGGAACCATTTTTGGTCTAGGCTGGGGCCTTGCTGGGGCCTGTCCCGGACCAATTTTCACTCTTATTGGTGCAGGTTTTTTGCCGCTCATTGTTGTATTAGTGGCTGCTTTGGCCGGAACTTTTGCCTATGGAATGCTCCGTCCTAAGTTACCGCATTAAAAGTGTTTAATTTTTTTAGGTTTTAGTTAAACAATAATTGTACTTTTGTTGGTGTTGCGTTAATTAAACGATACACTGATATGAACAATTCCAAGTCGCTTATTGAAAAAGCGCTAAAATCCGCTGCCTTTACACATTTAGATATTGATGAAATCGGAGATGATCATCTCTATACAGGGTTAGAAACGCCGATGCGCGAAGACGCCTTTGTATTAAACGATCGTCAAAAAAAGGAGCAAATCGCCGAACTATTTGAGCAAATCATGCATGTGATGGGTCTCGATTTAACCGACGATTCACTTAAGGGAACGCCAATGCGCGTGGCCAAAATGTATATAGACGAGATCTTCTCGGGTTTAAACCCTGAGAATAAACCGAAGGTGGCTTTATTTGAAAACAAGTACGAATACGGTCAGATGCTCGTGGAGAAGAACATCACCTTCTACTCGAATTGCGAGCACCATTTTGTACCCATCATCGGAAAAGCTCATGTGGCCTACATCTCATCCGGCAAAGTAATTGGATTGTCTAAGCTTAACCGCATTGTACAGTTTTTCGCCAAGCGTCCGCAAGTTCAAGAGCGATTGACCAATCAAATAGGCGTAGAGCTGCAGTCTATTTTAGAAACTGAAGACGTTGCCGTAATCATTGATGCAAAGCATCTATGTGTCTCTTCAAGAGGAATCAAAGACGACACCTCAGCCACGGTTACTTCTTTCTACGGCGGGGCCTTTGAGTCGCCAGAAAAGTTGAACGAATTGCACCGTTATATATATTCTTAATGAAGCTGGTTTCTTCAATACAATCTGTCCTAACCAAGATGAACAAACCTGAGAAACAACCGACTGCTATGCCGCATGTGGCCCTAAATAAGCTCGACGGCAGTCCCATTGACTGGGATGCATTTGAGGGTAAGTTTTTACTGTTTGTAAATGTGGCATCAGCCTGCGGATTTACTCCTCAGTACAAAAAACTTCAGATTCTTTACGAGCAGTACGCTGATCGATTAGA
>Ga0222714_10002556_pt1 | contig 19138 bp, 15 predicted proteins | sample C33_3DmetaG_FD_165048 | JGI IMG/M metagenome (GOLD analysis project Ga0222714, IMG submission 165048) | Estuarine water microbial communities from San Francisco Bay, California, United States - C33_3D | ecosystem: Environmental > Aquatic > Marine > Unclassified | place: USA: California...
AGCAGAGGCTTAGATGCTCTTGTCTCGCACACCTGTGAATTTTACGATAAAGATTGAAGAGACCGCGTCGTATACATTACTGGCATGACATGTGCAGACATCGAAGCTGATGCGATCTAAGAGAGTAAGAATCAAAAACCTTGTCTTTCCTTATCTGTTGAGTTGTGATTGGTCACAGTCGCTTCTGGGGAGACATGGCATGAGGGGTTGTTTGTCGTGCGTTTGTGGGTGCGTCAGAAGTGCGCACCGCACCCGATGCGCATAACACGCTGAAACATATGTGCGATGACGTATTCAGTTTGTTTGAAGACTTAGACGGTTTTGGAGCCCGTGTATATGTTGCTCAGACGTGCAGAGAAACAGACAAAGCATGCGAAACAATGTTCATCGAATTTGTGTTAAGAGCACACTCGTTGTTGCAGCAGTAGGCCTATCCCGACTCCCGCACCACAACTTTTTTTGTTCGACGGGTATGCATATCTTTCGTAAACGATCGCACCAGTGAGCCCATCAAGGATATCGTACCGTGAGGTAGCCATTTGAAAGCTGACGCCGCGCGCCGAAGGTTCTGCGTGTAGTGTGTACAATTTCTTGGCACATGTACCAGGCAATATTGGAATATGTAACAGTCTATGGGGCCATATTCTTTGATTACGCACGTTACGTGCGCTAGGCCCGACGCGAAACTTCCAGCTCTCAAACTGTTCTCATGCAGCCGTGTAAACGCTATGTCCAAACCATGAGACTCAAATCCCGTCGTCCTATGACGTGCAGCACGTGTGACGTTCATGAGTATGCAACGCAACAGCTCGAATTGAGCTTTGCTCACGATGTATCTTCATTAAATGTCGCTACGAACGCAAAAGGTCACCGACGAGTTCGGAAAGTGCGATACAAAACAGTGCTCTCATCGTCACTCAAACTCGCCAACGGTTACCTTTCAGGAACAAACATTGATCGCGTGCGCGTGTACCCTGATAAACGTAAAAGTTGACCATCTACACGCCACCACTCGCGCTCCGAATTCCTGCCGTAGCGACGCCGCGTCGAGTAATCCGCGCGCACGGCGTCGGTTGCGCCACCACCTTCAGGCCGGTGACTGAGCTTCATATAATTTTGAAATTATATTATTTCAAAATCATATGAAATACGTCACTTTTTGTCAACGCGATTTTTAATAAAGTTGCAAAATAAAAACTATAGTGCTCGCACGAATTTTGTTCTCAAGCTCGCTTAAGCTTCTCGACAAACCGACTCTTAAGTTGTCGCCGACACGCGGTGTCGTCGAGAGGTTTTTGCGTTGCAGGGTCAAGATTCATGTCAGATGGCTGGCGATGCTTCAAAGAAAATGGAAAGCGCAGGCTACGCATCGAGTGATATGGGTTCATTATCACTAGGCTTCTTGGCGATTCAAGAGGCGACTCGTGAAAAATTTTTACTGGCCGCGGGGGTCCGCTTAAGTGAAGAGCGACTCACCACCAAGCCGCTGCCGCGATTCCCCGAACCACCGACGAGAAAAGCTCATTGGGACCATGTGCTGGAAGAAATGTCGTGGCTCGCTAAAGACTTTGAACGCGAGAGAAAATGGAGGTACGTTAAACACTTTGTTGAAGAGATTTCCTCTCAGTAGTTTCTATGACAGGTACAATGCTGGGCGCAGATATTCAACTGCCGCCGCTCGTCGGGCTATTTGTAGTGCACAAGAACGCTCCGAAAAGTCAGAACGCAGTCAGCAGCTATCTCGGAAGCTTGCTGCTCGAGTTGCACGAGAGGTGGTGACGTTTTGGAACAAAATAAATAAGGTTCGGCTTCTTATTCTGTCTAGTCTTTACCTAAGAATGTTCTACAGGTTATACAATTTAAAGATAAGTCATCTGTTGAGTTCAAACAGCAAGTCGAATTGGAACGACAGCTAGGTGAGTTTGCTTGCATACTCTGCACAAAAACATTTTTTAGCGCATGACTGTAGATTCTCTTGTGTGTAAAACTGAACATTTCGCGAGTGCATTGTCTACGATGTTGACTGACAAGAAGAATGATCTAAACTCTGGTGGTTTCCGGAACTTAACGGACGAGGCTCGAGAGGCTGTTGGTGCTGAAGAGGAGAAAAAATCAAGAGCTCAAGATTTGCTAAAAAATGCCTGTGATAGCACACTTTCTGAGCTTGTTGAATCGCCTGGAGCAGTTCCCAGTGCGATGAACGAAGACGCTTTTCTAGACTTAGAAGTATCTCTTCATGGATCGATTAATGAATATAAACCGAGTGGTGAAGAGGACTGGGATGACACTGAAACATTTGACGAACAAATGCGTCTAGAAGGAAGTTTGGAAAGGGTTGATCCTTCCGTGGAACTGCAAGAGTTACAAGACGAAGCAATGATTCCGATTGAGGAACTTCTCAAGCATTATAGGTTGCGAGAAAACGAAGGCGTGGCTGTATCACATGGCGACCGATTAAGCTCAGATGTGGCAAAGAATCGTCCGAATCAAGTTCGGTCGAATTTGCGGTTCACGACACCGTTCCTCCTCAAACATGAACTACGAGATTATCAACAAGTTGGCTTGGAATGGTTGGCAAGTTGTCACACGACTGGAGTAAATGTGATGCTGGCTGACGAGATGGGGCTAGGAAAAACTATCCAAACTATCAGTATGTTAGCACATTTAGCTTGTCAGCATGGCATATGGGGACCTCATCTAATAGTCGTTCCAACGTCGGTAATGGTGAATTGGGAAGTTGAGTTCAAGAAGTGGTGCCCATCTTTGAAGATATTGACCTACTTTGGATCTCAAAAAGAGAGAAAACTCAAGCGCACAGGTTGGAGTAAGCCACATAGCTTTCATGTCTGCATCACAACATACCGTTTAGCGGTTCAGGATCAGTCCATATTTCGAAGAAAACGATGGCACTATCTCATTCTTGACGAAGCCCACATGATAAAAAACTGGAAATCTCAAAGATGGCAAACTCTGTTGTCGTTTGAAAGTACTCATAGACTGCTGATCACGGGAACACCACTTCAGAATGACATTATGGAGTTGTGGGCGCTGTTGCATTTTTTGATGCCCACTTTATTTCAATCCCACTCTGAGTTTAAGAGTTGGTTTTCAAGCTCTCTGATAGGTATGTCAGAAGGCCGTTTAGCTGTCGACAAGAAGCTGACGTCGAGATTACATGCTATTCTTCGTCCCTTTATATTGAGGCGTTTGAAGCAAGATGTTGAGCGTACCCTTCCGGATAAAGTTGAACATATCATAAAGTGTAGACTTTCTAGGCGACAAAAGCGCCTTTATGACGAATACATGTCTTCTCAAGACACCGTCAAAACTTTGGCTTCTTCTAATGCGATGGGAGTAATGAACTGCTTGATGCAGTTGCGAAAGGTTTGCAATCATCCAGATCTGTTCGCAGGCCGAAGCATCATTTCTGCTTTTGATATGCCACAATCGTTACATTTTGATAACCCTTCACTAATAAAAAGTGGTGTGGTTTCCTATCGTAACTCACATCTCGTATTCCATACTAGCACTAAGAGACTTTGTGGCAAATTCAAGTCAGAAATGCCTCCTTCGTTGCTGACGCAGTGCAAGGGGTCAAATATTGTCACTCATCAACTCGAGTTACATAGAATCAGACAAGATCTACAGACGAAGCACATCGACGCACACGATACGAATGAGTTGCCTGTTCATTTCCCGGTGCTCAGCTTAGATTTGTTGCGGAACTCGACAAGGATATTGCTTCTTGACACGCAAAATATGCACTTTTTAGTGTTGAAATTCATGTTTCGAATTCCAAAGGTACGGGCAAGGTCCCCATCGGGATCATGTGCTCAAGCATTAGAGTTAACTGAGAGCGCACTTAAGTTGAATGAGTTACTTCGCTCCATCCGAAGTCTAGTTGTCAGGACACAGTTGGTTTTCCCAGATGTCAGACTTGTTCAGTTTGACTGTGGCAAACTTCAGGCTTTGGCTGAGTTATTGCGTACTCTCAGGACTGGAGGACATAAAGTTGTGATCTTCACTCAAATGACAAGAGTTTTAGACGTTTTGGAGAAGTTCCTGAACTTGTACAGCTATAGCTACGTACGTCTAGATGGCACAACAAAACCGGAACAGAGACAGATTCTGATGCAACGCTTCAACGCAGATTCAAAACTTTTTGCCTTCATTCTTTCCACTCGTTCCGGGGGCTTTGGAATCAACCTAACCGGGGCTGATACAGTGATATTTTACGATTCCGATTGGAATCCCGCGGTTGATGCGCAAGCTCAAGATCGCTGTCACAGGATTGGACAGACACGCCAGGTTAATATTTATCGTCTTATTTCTGAAGACACTATAGAAGAGAATATTTTCAACAAAGCTCTACAAAAGCGGGAATTAGATGAATTGGCCATACAAAACGGCAACTTCAATTTGCATGCATTAACCACTCAAGGTCTGCTATTCGATATGTTCTGAACAACAATGAAATTAATTTTTGAGTACTAGAAGCAACCAAGATTGCATGTCCAGTTGAAGTTGAGGATTATAAGGTACGTCTATGCGTTTGGAGTCTTTTCGCCACCATCTCGATTTTACATCTCCCACCTTTTTAGATTCCCGACGAGCAAGCTGATAAAGAATTTATTGAGTTATGCTGTCGTCTAAGGCCAGTTGAACGTTACGCACTGGTACACTTTTTCGCCGTTGAAAACTATTTTTATTCATAGCGTTCAACAGGATTTCACTCAAAGAAAAATTTATTGACGCGTGTTACTTTAAGCAAACGGAAATGCTTTCCTCGATATCATCTCTCAATATGATTAAAATATACTCTAGCATGGACCAACGTCATCACACGTCAGCCTTCCCTCAATTTTTTCCTGCGACGTCTCGCTTGCGCCTTGCTAAGCTTGCAAGGTTCGTTCGTATTAACACTACATGTCGCCGCATTTACTGCTACAGGTACAGGTAGTTGTTCCCTATCTTATTTTCGACCGAGTCTGTTAAAACTTCGCCAAAGAACTCACCTCTGTTGTGCACAAGCTATCATCTGTGGACGAGTTGCCTGAGTTAACGCAGTGATTCAAGACGCTGGCGGTAGAAATAATCTTTCCGAAGTACCTTGTGCACGCTGGGGTGTTCACTCACGGCTCTTTCGTAAACGTTTCGCACTTGCTATGATAGAACTTAATCAGAAAAGAGGTCAAAATAACGACTCCGTCGCACCGCAATGGTAGGTGGTTGTCTAACGACATTTTGTTGAAAGGGGCGCTGTGGGGGGAATTGTATGAAACCAGAACCTACAACTCGGGTTGGATCCTGGAGGGGTTATAAGGTCATGTAAGTTACCACGTGTGCGCATCAAAGACGTTAAGTACCTCTATTCGCATGGTGGCGTCATCCACGTCGCTCTGACTGTACATCTCGCGAGAAGAGCTGCTCCTAACACTTGAGTTGAACCTTCGCGTTTGCTTCTGCTGGGTAAGCCAGTAAGGTGCAGCGAGTCGCCGAGTCAAACTTCATTTAGAGAAGAGAGATAACAATTTAAGGCTTACATAATCTTGTTTTATTATACATATTGTGCAGCCATAAAATTCACATACGGTACGTACTGCGTAATGTTGCGCGATGCACTTAATAGTATTTTTACCTTGTTGTTGTGCGTGCTGTACTAGTGGGGGGAATTTTACTGTTGTAATAACTTATGTGAATTTGTGCGCTTACCGGGGGACTTGCGCAAGATGGCCAAATACTGCTGCAATTTCTCCTGCAAAATCCAGAAAATTTTGCTCCAGTAAAATTTCCCCCACCCCTGTTGCCGGGTTGGATGGATACTAAGTTGCGCTTTGCGTAAACCAAATGTTCGCTGTAGAGACGCACACAACTGTGTTCGACATCTTCGAGGTCCAACATGCGCCGCGCTTGGAGACAGCGGCATCACTTGATTCACCGCCTTAGAGTTGCCCGCAGTTTTCCGCCCGAAAACCACGGCTGCAACTTTTACAACGGTATGAGGCGATACTTTTCGGAAGTTACGGTAGATGAAACACCTACACCGTTGCGCTCAAATTATGCATACGACATGAGTACATCGAAGAACGGTAGACTTTCTTGTTATTCGTCTTCAATAACCACGCTTAGAAAATATAGTCTCGACGCAAATGAGGGGACCAGGTTTCAGGAAGTGGCTGATAGAACGCTGGCGCACGCACATGATATTATAGACAAATGGTTGGATGACAATAGCCTGGAGGATTGCGATATCGCTTACGATATGGGCGTTATTACGCTGTCACTCGGTGCAAAAGGTACTTTCATTTTAAACAAACAATCACCAACCCGTCAGATATGGCTATCCTCTCCTGTGAGTGGTCCTTCGCACTATTACCTCTGTCGAAAGACTCAAACCTGGCGGGATACAAGAAACGGAAGCGATCTATTCCGCAATTTAGAAAACGAACTTAGTCAGCTCAATGGTTTTGAGATCGATCTGAGTATCAATAGCTACAATAATTAGTATTTACAACATCGCTCAAATTTCTCCGCAGAAAAGTGTTGACCAGTAATACGCACTGGCATGCTATTTCTTTGCTAGACATCTTGAAATAGATTCTTTAAATTCTGAAAACATAGATCGTTTAAACTATTGACCACTAAATTTGCTTTCGATAACTCCCGATATTTAAACTTCTGACTGAGCATGACACATCGAACGTCTAGCTCAAGTGCTGCTTCAAGAGTTTGCAAACTGCTCCCTACGATTATCATTCGATCGAGTGGCCTATGTAGCAAATTCGACGCAAAAAGAATAGCTTCAGGATCGGGTAGTCCATAGCGTACATCTTCTGATGTCACAAGAGAAAGTATATTTGGACTTGTCGCACTAGCTACACCCACGTTTAGTTTTCCTGAAAGAAATCTTTGCACAGGTGAATCACTCAAAATTGATTTTACGTGTAATAGACTTTGCTGTGATAAAAGAACACACGGCACATTCAGAGAAGTTATCAAATCTAAAAACTCAACTGTTCCTGGCTGAATGCAGTCGCCAACTGAGGCAAGTTCCTCAAAAAAAAGTTCGTGCTTCCGTGATACCAGCCTGTTTATTTCTTGCGGATTACGACTCCATTTAAATACCTGAGAAACCAATTGATCTGGTTTTAGGGAGGCGTAGTGATGCATTTCATATTCTTGCGGCAGCTCAAGCCTTTCCTCGCGGGCAAGGGCGCGCCAAGCTGAACGATGTTCACTAGTCAAATCAGGCATGACTACTCCCTCTAACTCACAAACGACTCCAAACCAGCTGGTACCTAGGCGATTGAAGCGTTCAAGGGGATTTGCGAGGGGCAAAATAATATCTGAATCATCCCGTTCACTATCTAAGTTGCTAAACTGAACGTTCGACGTACTCGTGACTGCCACCGTACGTAAAGCCGCACGACAAGTTACGCGAGTTTTGAGGCAGGGTCTACCAACTTGCTTTGAACTTCGAAGGTATGCATCATATTTACAGATCGAAGAGATTTGCATTCTTGACAGAAAAGGAATTCAAAGCCCCCACGCGTATCACAGCACGCGCGTGCCCCCGTGGTGGAGCAACGACTGCGAAACTGGCGCGTACTACGGAAATGCAGTGTTTTGAATACTAAGTGGCCGACGCAGAGATTTTCAGGCAAAAATAAAACTATGTACAACAGACAGTTGTGCAGTTTTCCGTCATCATTCAGCTGTCATGGCCCGGGGCAAAATACTCAACCAATATCACAGAACATAGCCCACTTCAACGTACAATACACGCGACGTGCAAACGATTTTTCGCCCAGTCCGCCGGGGCGTCCATGGCGGTTATAATACATTACACATATATGACATATCAACTACGAACCACCCCCAGATCAAGGTCCGCCGTAAAAACATCGTACGCACACTCGCTTAAAAGGGGGTGCATATGTAGTGCGCCCGTTTTCGTGCGTGCACACGCTAATTCGCCCGGCGAAAAATTGCATCACTACATCGATGCAAAAGACATTATGCGACGGAGGGACCGATTCGCTCTTGTGTTGAGTGAAAAACAGCTATCAGGTGTTACTCTTACAAACACGCAAACCACTTGCAACTTTTAGCCACGTCACTCACGACGAACTGACGAACTGACATCGATCGGCCCGTAGCTACCGAACAGCATATTCTTTACGAAGATTACGGGACGCGAGTGGAATCACATTAGAGAACTTTTCAAGATTTTAGGGATTTTGATCCTCAGCCAGAGGCACGGATGACGAAGTCCAATTTATTGAAGGGTGTTTCAAACCGATTGAAGTCCAAAGGTCTCCAGAAATTAAGATGGTACTGTCAGTTGTGTGAAAAGCAGTGCCGAGATGAGAATGGCTTTAAGTGCCACTGTTTGTCAGAAAGCCACATTCGACGCGTGCACAACTTTGGAACGAATCAGCAGAGCACTGTAGCCGAATTTTCTCGAGCTTTCGAGCTCAATTTTCTCAAACATCTACAGTGCTCGTAAGTTGACAACAGTTACATCTCGCAGTTTTTAAACACTACCACAAATAGGTATCGACATACACGTGTGGAGGCGACCAGGGTATACAATGAAGTGATCTCTCACAAGGAACATATCCACATGAATGGTAAGCGAAGTGACCAGTTATTTCTTCAAATTTTAACCGTTTCAAATGTCAAGCAACAAAGTGGACGACGTTGACAGAATTCCTTAAACATTTAGCTAGTAAGGAAGGTTGCGAGATAGAAGAAACACCAAAGGGATGGTTCATATTGTATAGACCAACGGATTCAGAGGAAGCACTTCGAATGCGATTAAATAATAAGAGGGAGCGAGAAAATGTGAATGAACGAAGTATTGAAAAGGTGAGTATTGTCATTTTATGAACATGCACGTGTTGACTTGTTTTCACAAAATTTAGGTGATAATATCACAATCGAAGTCGTGTAAATCGAGTGCTCCGAATATTCCTTCTCCCAGTAAAATGCAAATGGGCAAAACAGTTCAAACTTTCACACTGAAACCCAAGCCAGAATGTATCAGTCACGCACAGGTTCAATTGAAGAAAGCCTTTTACGTGCGTTTAATGAAAAAATTTGCCAATAGGAAGCTTTAGATTGTCAGTGGATATGCGTCGGGCTTGTTGTTAGGGTGAAAGCGAAACAATCATTAGGCAAAGGGGTGGTATCGGCCATTAATCGGTTGCACCTTGTTACGGTATCATTTGCAATTGGAATATTTCAAGAATTCTCGCAGGCAGAGCTAGAGCCAGTCGTACCGGTAAGAATTTATTTATAGAACTAACATTAACAAATAAAGTTTCGTTTCCTAGAAAATCGGTGCATCTGTTTTCATAATTTCAGGTAGTTTGAAGGGTGCAAAGGCAGAACTCTTAGGCATTGATTTGAAACGAAAAGAGGTGAGTGCTGTAAAGTAGTTATCACAGTGTGACTCACTCTTCCCAAGGCGAGAATACAAATGGTTGATGATGGTCATCGAGCTGATAAGATTGTCGGCCTGAGTGAGATCTGCAAGTTTGAAGAATCCAGACTTGTCGGATTAACTTCAACCGAACAAACACATGCGCTTGCGTAGTTTTTGTATTATGGACAGCTCACCACAAATTCTTTCTAAGATACCTTAAACGCGACTCAGACGCCCGGTTTCATGTGTACTTGCGTCTCCATTAAGCATCGTTACACTGTAAATACGCGTTTACGCGTGTGCGTGTGCTATTCACTGACTTACTCACACCAAATTTGGCCCAGTTTATTTCAAACAAACGCTTACTCTGTTACTGTAACGTGGATTTTTTTACGAAGTTCAAGTAACAAGTGTCACACTGGCGTCACTAGGTGGAACGTGTGCGTTCCTCACCAGTATCGTTGTCGCGTCATTACAGCTATCGCACGGCCGACGTTTAACATACATGCTGAAAAATTGAGCCACAGCGCAACGAATAGAGCATGTCAGAACACCCAAACGTTGCTAAACGACCTAAACTCGAGTTTTCTCAGTTCCCTGCTACTGAACAGATTAAGAGTAAATCTTCTAGCAGTACGACGAAAGCTCCGAGTGAATTATGGGTTGATAAGTACAGGCCGCGGCAACTGAGCGATCTGGTCGGTAATGCGTCGAAAATAAACTTTCTGAGAGAGTGGTTAGCAAGCTGGCAGGTAAATCATAACAAAGGGTCTCGTACTCCAAAGGCTATCATCATAAGCGGTTCTCCTGGCGTTGGAAAAAGTACAGCTGCGAAACTTATCTGTGACAGCTTAGGTTTCGTCTTTTTCGAAGTGAATGCTAGTGATTCTCGAAACAAGTCTGGAGCAGTCGTTGCTGAGGGGATAAGTGGTAGTCTCAGTAGCAAAGTGAGAGAAATGGTTACAAACACCACTATGAATATTGATGGTACGCCAAAACGTATGGTATTAATAATGGAAGAAGTCGATGGAATGAGTAGCGGAGATCGTGGCGGTGTCACTGAGCTGATCAGTATGATAAAACTGACAAAGATTCCAATAATTTGTGTGTGCAACGATCGATACTCTCCACGTTTGAAAAGTCTTCTACCCCACTGTGAAGATTGCGCTTTCCAACGTCCGATGAAGCAGCAAATTATCAAACGCATCGCGCATATAGTCAGTATAGAACGAGTGAGTGTGACTCAGAATGTTTTAGAAACTCTAGTACAAACGTGCGAGAATGATATTCGTCTCATACTCAACCAGCTACAGATGCTTCAAATGGAGACGAGAGCCGATATTGCTCTGAGTGGCATTACGGTGAAAGACGTGCCTGGAAACCCGTTCTCTATAGTTGACAAACTTTTCAGTTCGCCTGCGTGCGGTGCCTTGCACGTTAGAGAGCGGTTGGCGTTGTCAGAATCCGAACTCGTGCCTCTGTTTGTGCAAGAGAATTACATCAACATGCGGCCTAGTGATACTCAATTCGATCGATTACAGCTTCTTGCAACAGCAGCGACGAGATTATCTGATGCAGATACGATCGGGAAAGCGGTTTATACGGAACAGCGTTGGTCACTGTTACCAGCATTTGTAGTTTGTGGTACTATTTTACCATCTTCAGTCATGGCTGGCAAACGAGAAATATTATCAAATTCAGCCGGGGAACGCAATTTCAATCGTTTTCCAAGTTTACTTGGTAAGTTGTCTAGTCGCTCTAAGATAAACCGTCTGTGTAGCGAAATAGCCTTGCACTTCTCAACGAATAGGTCATGTGCAGAGACAAGCACTCAGCTTCGTCTTGAATATTATCCCACACTTCGACTCAATACCCTACGAGCGATGACGTTCTCGAACAAAGGAGGCAGAGAACACGACGGTATCGATGAAATAATCTCTTTCATGAAAGAATATGATCTCACGAGATCAGACTGGGAAACACTGCACGACTCAACACGACTAAATGGGAAGGGTCCAGTTTTTCAACAAACCACAACTGTCCTGAGTAGCAAGATCAAATCCGCTTTCACCAAGGCTTGTAAAAAGCACTTGAAATAGACAACGTATATTCGGAAATAGAGTCGCAGTGCATCATAAACTATTTACTGTTCTCGCCTGTCGCCTTGAGACAGCCATCAACAAGTTTGTGTCCAAGTTTTGTAAGAGAAGATCATGCCATTCCTCAAGACTGCTCGTTCTAAGAAACGAATCCTGGATCTTAGTAACAACCTGTGAACCATAACGCCTAGTTCGCTCGTGACTATCGTTCGCCTTCGTCGATTTCAGGCAAGGACTTAACTTTACTTGAGTAGTTCGTACCAATTTGAAGGACTCATGGAGCAACTGGATATAGAATTCACTAAGTTCTTCCTATTAGTGGATTAGGACAGTAAAGGGGATGACTTAATTATCCTACTTGAATGTTATCAACTTTCTGCAGCGCCAGATCCATTGCAAAAGCGACTTGTGCTCGAAAAGTCGGCCGAATATGCGACGTCAAAAGCAAAGCAACCTCAACTACATTTACCGTTGGAAGAACGGCTATCAACGACCCTAAAACTGAATGAGCTTGAGCCATGATGAACTTTTTCTCGAACGAGCTTTTGTTGATCACCGACAGTAAAATACACGAGTCAGAACCATCGACAAAACGATTAATATCACCCTTCAAAGAAAGAACGAGTTCTTCTATGCACAAAAGTGCGGCTTTCACGACCGCGCTTCTTAGGTTAGTTAAACAAGTCACTACATGTGGTACTAATTGGTTAACTTTCTCCTCTATCAAAAAGGCGTGGAATTTCAATATTCTGCGGAACTGTAGGAGCCCCTCACACAACTCCTGCCAGTTTGTTGAAAGCAGTTGCCTTTCAAGTAACGTAGCAACGTCACTTGGGTTTGAGAAAGGCTGCAGGTCACTAGACAACACGTGAAAGTCAAGGCTGTGGCTCTCGTCACCTTGCATCGTTCGTTCAAATATAAAAATGGGCCAGGGGTGGGCGACTCGCGTGAGTCTGCCGTAACGTCTGTAAAGAGTAATCGCACGTTCACTGGACAGTACTAAAAGTTGTCCGTTTCATAGTTCTAGAACTAGCAGAGACTGCCAATGGTCCAAAAGTATGAGCCGTATGTCCGAGATCTTTTGCTAAAAAGGCGCCCGTGCGCTGATCGCGAAACTATAGCGTAAGTTGCCCCAAAGTATTGGAATTGCAACTGCATCGCAAGCGCATAAAAAATCACTCTCACTGGAAATCGGCAACTGCGCGAGAGAGCGCGAAGTCCCGCGTTAGTGCAGTTGGAACTTGAAACGCTAAATACACACACGCGGTCTGCATGCTAAGCTCATGCAGCTTACTCCGCATATTTGCTCGCTTTAACATCATGCGCGTGCATACGATTCAGCCATGATGAGTGTGAAGCGCGAATTGGTACGCCTTCGTAAACTATCATTTCGTATGCTGGCTGTTTTAGCTGCGATAGTCGCTACAGTAAGCTTATATTTAGCCCAACGCGCTGGGCTAGCAGCTCCGTTTATGCTTGGACCACCTGAAAGTTCTGGGATATTACGCACTATTGCAAAAGAATCCAAAAAAGCTCCTTTAAAAAGTTGTGCTGAAGTGATTCTAAACTTAATCAGCGAAAAGACTTTTTTTCACGAGTTACGTCTACCAACAGATGGGACATATAGATCACGCCCGGGTCATTGGTTTCATTTCAGTGAGTATCACGTTCCCATGCACGCGAAACTACGCAGAGTAGGCTTGTTACCCGAAGGTAAAGACTATAAAACGATAGTTCTCAGGGTTCCACAGAGTAAATGGATTACAGATATGAATCCCATGACTCGACTTTACTTGTCTGCGGCATACTCTGATGGAGGCGCTAGAAATATACTTTTTGTGCCACCGGATGTTATCAGTAAAACACAGACAGGAATGGTTTTTGATGACGTGCGCCTTCTTAAACTCTCTTGGTTGTCTTCAACGTTTCAGTCACTACAGGAGAAGTTTGTTTTAAATGCTTTGAAAGACTGCACAAAGCAGCAGCTTGAAGGTTTGCCCCTCCATCTTGATGCCAGTAACATAGGCACAAGTAATAGTAAATCAAATCTACTACTTGGAGCGAATAAAGCTCCAATTTATTCCTGGTTGAGTCAGCCAGAAGAAGCAGAATCCTTTCGTGGGAGCATACAAAAACTTTGCGATGCGTCACACTCAAAAGCTCTTCAGTCTTTAGTCGAGCTTCCGCCATCGTTTGCCGAAGCTCAATGTCTGCTTCATGATGTCACTGATAAACGACACGCTGTCATTTATCAGCGAGATAGGACACGGAAATTTATTCATTTTGATGAAATGAAGGAGCGTATTGGACAAATTCTGGGTGCGCAATGGACAGTCAGCGTTATCATCCACAACGACGGTAATCCACCGTGCTTGATAGTTCAGTGCCTGACCAGGGCAGACTTGCTCATCACACCACATGGTTTCCAGTCGATGTTGAATATGTTTCTTCCGAGGAAGTCTTACATGATAGAGGTATTTCCTACGCGATACTATTGGTCTGGTTACAAATCGTTAGGACTAGCTTGGGACGTTCAACACGCTTGGGCACAATCCGCCCCACTTACTACACTTGCCTACACTTTAGCGTCGTTCACTACTACTGATTTCTGCATGCAAATCTTTTACTGCAGATATTTAGCTCGCAAAGGAAATGTTCTCATGGATGAGACGGGTCTCGCTCAGATCCAGCGAGTTAGAAACATAATCGAAAATATAGAGGAAACTACAGCGATCGAGCTGTCGGGTGTGATCGAGCGGGAGCAGTGTCTTCGCGAGTGCGGCCATGACTCAAAATGCGCGTCTTTCTCTTTCGAATCGCACAATTTGTCTTCTTCAAGGTGTATTTTTAGGCAGGATCCGCTACAAGGTGAAAGTGGCAACGACCAAGTAGGAACTGGGGTGAACAACAAACGCTGCTGGTCTCCGGGCTGTAAATAATATCATAGATGGTATCAATATCTGGCTATCGTATTCTCACGTACTCGAGAATTCAAGGGTGCTAATATGGCTCAACAATGTTGCCAGCGTGAGTCAATTGCCTAGCGGACTTCGGATTACTTGGTGACTGGTGACTTCATTGTCTTTGCATGTACAATTCTTTGCATGGCGAAACTAAAGACCGCAACGACGGCCTTAATACTATCTAGAACTTCAAGAAAGCAAAGATTCAATCAAGTTCTCTACATTTGGCACACGTAGGTCCTGATATGTCTGACCACAGCCAACAAACAAAATTGGAGCGCCGGAAGCGTGTACCATGGACAACGCAGCACCAATCTTATCATCAATAGTATCGAATTTCGAAATAAGAATGGCGTCTATCAAACGCTTACGTCCCTTCCTATCAAAATCCTGCAGTGCAGCGTTGAACTTTTCAAGCTGATCAACTGCCTCATTACCAACGAGAGCCTCACCAACGAAAAGTACGAGGTCCGGTGAATTAATATCAATCAGTTTCGATAACGCTCGCATTAGTGGTTCATTATCTTGCATGCGGCCAGCAGTGTCGATCAGAACGACATCCAAACCTTGACGTTTCGCCTGCATGACGGCTTCTTGTGCAATAACTGCTGGATCTTTCTGGTAACCTCGTTCGTATAGCGGCACCTCTAAACGCTGGCAGTGTGTTCGAAGTTGTTCCACAGCTCCAGCCCTGAATGTATCGCATGCAGATACCAGAACGGATACATTATTTGCAAGTAACCAATTCGCTACTTTAGATAGACTTGTACTTTTCCCCACACCATTCACCCCTATAAACACTATGACATAAGGCTTTTTAATTGCTCTGGCTGCAGATATCCTCGAAATGAGGTCGATTTCTTCCACAGGCATTAGGATTCGACGCAGGGATCTTCTAACGGCGTTACGAAGTGCTGATTGCATCGTTTCTGTAGCAGATATGGTTGAACCAAGTAGCGTAGCGCGAGTCATATTGCAGATGAGGTCAGCACTTGACGAAGCTACGTTCTTTTGCAACATTGCAGCTTTCAAATGAGCTAGAACGTTTGTCAAGTCATCGTCGCGCAGTGACCTTCTACCAGTAAAGTTTTGAAATGAAGTCGTTCTCGAAAACCGTGCTAGCCAACTTCCATTACCATTCAGACTTGCTGCTGGATCACCAGAACACTCACCCAGCTGTTTATCATTTCTTTTGTGCTGCATATGGGCAAACTTAGCAGGTGAGCGATCAAATTTCTGAAAACTTTTTTTTTCAGTCGCGGCAGAGTTTACTCGAACACAAAAACCCCGGTCGGTATATCGACTTTTACTTTCACTCAGGCTGGGAAAGTCATCTGCCTCGTCACTTGCCCTCGCTTTGACATCGTACTCACCTTCCACTAATTGGCAAGTAGGTTGGTGGTGCAAGTAGGTTGGTGGTGGCGTTTGTAGTTGATCTACAAGAGGCCTCCAACCAGAAAGACGACTTGCTATTGAGACGCATGTGTCACTGTGCTTTTCTTGCGTGCGAGCTAACTGATCAACTATTTTTGTTTTACACTCATTGTAAACTGTTTCCATAAGTTCCAAGGAGCGTTCAAGTGGCGTACCATACGCAAAATCTGCAACGAAGACCAACGCGTGTTCAGCATCATACCTCAAGTGCGTTGTAGAGGAGTTTTTGTCCGATTTGGCGAACGTAAAACTCGGGCCTGTGTGGCCCTCTATTAGAAAAGTGTCTATCAGTGTGTTCGGACTGTTCTTGAGAGCACCGTCATCAGAGCGCCACGAGAATATAGCCAGGCCCGTGTTGTGAAAAATAGACAGACCTTGTAGCATGGACACTCAAAAGCGGATATGTATGGCGCGCTTGGGCGAAACGTCTGGCGAAACAACGCATCCACCTATGTTCAGATATCATCAGTCCAGATCGTAACGGTTGACGCGAGGCAAAACGAAAAAGCACGTATAAAACTTTAAAATACATATTGATAGATAAAATAAAATACACACAGTATCCACATGGTCATAGCCAGGTCCCTTAATTTACACTCTGCTATCTCTAAACCAACGGGTATCGAACGTTCGAATATATTACACCAGACATCAGTACGTCACATCAACAGAATCTGTGTTGGCGGTATGCATATGCACAAATGGTATGCATACCGGTATGCATATGCACGTGCATATGCAGGATTCACGCCCCGGGGGCGTGCATACGGCCATAGAAAAACGACTTTTATGTGGGGCATGATTTTTAGAAATACATTGATAGTCTAATAATTACGTAAATACGTTACGAAATGCCTTAGGGAAATAGGCTAATCCCATGGTACGCGACGAGGGGTAACCAGGGTTCAGAAATAAGGGTTTATCCGGCGCATGTTTACACGATCGGTGCTCAAAGCACTCGTACTTAACACCATATTCACGGTATGTAGCACTCAAACGGTATATTACAGAGGCTTATTATGTGTTAAGTACGTTATGCACGCGTATGCAGGCCCGGCCTGCATATGCAGGATGCACGCCCCTAGTATGCTGATTCGGCCTTCACAGAACAGAATAGTAGAAAGGGATTCACGGCGAATTGCAAAAACAATACGAGAACTGAACAGGACAGACGGTTTTCGTTGACAGTAACGAACTGCTTTACTGCCCGCCGCACGTTGTCAAACAGTCGACAATCTTCGGTTGGGGGAATCACAGCGAGTTTAAAAATATTGCGGGCGCTCATGCCACTATTCAGTTTCGCGCTCCCTTGACCGAACGAGTGCAAAACAACTACCGTCGTATGGCGAACAACGCGAGAAAACAAGTTTGCCGCCACGACAGGTGAAATCTTCCTGAGTCATTTCTTCAAGGACTTTCATTTAATGATCCATCATTTGCTAGTTCATTGAACACGCTAACCATACGATTCATGACACTGTTGCAGAACAGTGGTAATTCTTGCATCGATCTGAACGCTGCTGCTGCCAAACTAGGAGTCCAGAAACGTCGGATTTATGATATAACAAACGTGCTAGAGGGAATAGGACTCATCCAGAAAACCTTGAAAAACGTAGTACGGCTCAGACAGCAACTTCAGAAACATTCAGGCGAATTTCCGTTAGAGCATTCAACTAGAAAACAAGAAAAAACACCTTCAAGATGTGACAAATCCTTTCGTGGGTACACCTTAAATTCAACGGTTTCTGTATCCAACATATTAGACGGCTTGATGACGGATATCATGTACAAGGCAAGTTGTTACTTTCATAAAATACCATTGATAACAGCCTTTGCTGTCGCAGGATGTTCTGAGTGTTCCTCAAGTGTGTTTCACTCAAACGCCGTGTCTTCAAAGGGAGAGCGTCATTGCTGTCCGTGCACCCAGTGAGACAAGCCTCGAAATACCCGAGTGTAGAGCGAATTCTATCGGTACAGAGCATCAGTATAAAATTCTACTAACGTCAGTATCCGGTCAAATAGAAGTCTATGCATTCACAGCAGCATTAGCGACGAACGTTAGTGTACAGCAGGGTCACGGTGAGCAAGGAATTTTCATCTGTGAACATCATTGATTATTTCGTTAGATGCCTTTGATAAGGGGATTACAATCAATATTCATGATCAGTCGACAGTTTTCACTGACAACTGTTTTGGAGAGGATAGCAAAAACAGCGTGGCAGAAGTGTATACTGCTTATGTTAGACGTTGAACTTGAACAGTAGTACATCACCCTCTTGCACGATGTAGTCTCTACCTTCCAATCTCCAAAGACCCTTTTCCTGAAAATATTTATGTCAGCAAGACCGTCAGCACTTTATTGAGCTTTATTTTACCTTCGCACCCGGATACCCACCACACGCAATAAAATCATCAAAGCTAACCGTTTCACACCTGGATCTTTCATGTGAGGACATTCTTTCTTATGGATTTGGGAGTACGGACTTGATAAAACCTCTTTCAAAGTCGGAATGAATGACGCCTGCGGCTTGAGGTGCTGTGGAGCCGCGCTAAAGAGCTGTCAATCGAAAATCAACATTATTTCATGCGCCAATACCGTGATTGTCCATGCTCTAGTTTCTTTTTCACCCGTTGTAAAGTATGTCTGTAAGCCCAGTTGGTTGTATGTTGCTCTGATCTAATTTCGCAATGGATCATCAAGGCAAATTTCAATCAAGTAGAAAGTTTACCAGAGTCTGTAGCCCACTGTGTTTGAGGCCAAGCTCTTCTAGAAATATCTCTCTCTCGTCTTTATCCAATTGCATTATTTCAGATTCTACCTATTCGAAGCGGTACTTTAACTTATTTACACTATTGCACCTCGGACGTACCTGTGCTGATACCAAAACTACATTTGAACCTTCTGTGGCTGCAATCTGCTTGAGCTTTTGCAACTGTGAGTTGTCAGAACCCTGGCCAAACTGTCTTTTTCCAAAGCTAGATCTTACGGCAAAATCATCACCTGGTTGCGCAAATCGGATTCGTTTACGTTTGCCGCATATATGCACGGTTTGATCGTGAGCAAATTCAAATCTGCCACACTTGCAAGCTCTTCCTAAGTGATGAAAAAACTGAGCCACTGCATTCGCAACGTAGTGCAACAAATTACATTTGATAACGAAGCCGACCTTGCTGGGAGACCAGATTCAAGAGTTATTCTTAATTTTGCAAGT
>Ga0222714_10002557_pt1 | contig 19137 bp, 21 predicted proteins | sample C33_3DmetaG_FD_165048 | JGI IMG/M metagenome (GOLD analysis project Ga0222714, IMG submission 165048) | Estuarine water microbial communities from San Francisco Bay, California, United States - C33_3D | ecosystem: Environmental > Aquatic > Marine > Unclassified | place: USA: California...
TTAGAACTAATACTAATATACATTTAACCATAATAGCAACTGGATCAGAAGTAGAACTTGCAATCGAGTCTGCAAAAGAACTAGTGAAACATAATATTCATAGCAAAGTCATTTCTATGCCGTGCCAAGAATTATTTGATCAACAAAGCGAATCTTATAAAAATTTAATTTTGAATGAGACCAAAGCAAAAATTTCTATTGAGGCTGCTTCAACCCTGGGATGGAAAAAATATACTGGAAATCAGGGAAGAGAGCTTGGTATTGATAGTTTTGGAAAAAGTGCACCCTATAAAAAAATATATGAACATTTTAAATTAACTAGTAATAATATAATTAAAGTAGCAAAAGAAATTTTAGGAAAATAATGATTAAAGTTGCGATCAATGGATTTGGTAGAATTGGAAGGATGGTACTTCGTTCTATTATCGAGAGCAAAATTAAATCCATCAAAGTAGTGGCTATTAATAATAGAGCCAAAACTGACATTAGTGCTTTTTTATTAGAAAAAGATACTATTCACGGCAATCTTAATACTTCAGTACAATTTACCAAAACAAGCATCAAAGTAGCTGGTCAAACTATTCTTTGTTTTCACGAAAACGATCCCGAAAATTTACCATGGAAAAAACTTGGAATAGATATGGTGTTTGAATGCACTGGAAAATTTAACTCTAAAGAACAGGCTAACAAACACTTAATAGCTGGAGCAAAAAGGGTGTTAGTTTCTGCTCCATGTAAAAATGCTGATCAAACTATTGTCTACGGAGTGAACGAAAAAAAAATTACTGCAAAAGATAAAATTATATCTGTTGCCTCTTGTACTACTAACTGTCTAGCTCCCCTTGCTCTGGTAATGGATAAACACTTTTCTATAGAACGAGGTTACATGACTACTATTCACTCTTATACTACTGACCAAAGATTATTGGATAATTCACACAAAGATCTCAGAAGAGCTAGAAGCGCCCCCAACTCTATGGTTCCTACGAGTACAGGAGCCGCAACATCTCTTGGTTTAATACTACCAAATCTAAAAAATAAGGTGGATGGGATATCAATAAGAGTTCCTACACCTAATGTGTCTTTAGTGCAGTTGTCTTTTACTGCAAAAAAGAAAATGACAGAAAATTCTATCAATTCTGCTCTCGAAAAAGCTAGCAAAACCTACTTAAAAAATATTTTAGGCATAAGTTCCCAACCTTTGGTTTCTTCGGATTTTAATCACGATCCAAGATCCTCAATTGTTGATACTCTATTAACAAAAGTAGTAGATAATAAAATTGCAACTATATTTTCTTGGTACGATAATGAATGGGGTTTTTCAAACCGAATGGTTGATCTTGCTTTGTATTTGAAGAAATAATCTAACTGAATGCACCAACTAAGACTTCTAGATAAAAACAAAGATATCAAAAATTTAAAAGTTCTCTTACGAGTAGATTTTAACGTTCCACGAGACAATCATGGAGTCACCGATGCTACCAAAATCAATAAAGTTAAAAATATAATTCTTGGTTTATTAAAAAGAGGTGCCACGGTAATTCTTTGTTCACACTTAGGCAGACCTCAGGTTAAAGGCAAAGAAGGATTTTCTCTATCTTTGGTAAAATCAGCAGCAGAAAAAATCATAGGTCAAGAAATTACTTTTATTGAAAAAGATTTTAAAAAAAATATTACGGACGGCATCAATAAAAATAAAAAATTATTTTTACTAGAAAATCTACGTTTTGATGCCGGGGAAGAAAAAGATAATGACTATTTTGCCAAAACTTTATCTGATCTTTGCGATTTATACATTAATGAAGCTTTTTCCTGCTCCCATAGAAAACATGCCTCTATTCATGGCATTACTAAATTTGCAAACTCTTATGCTGGCGAAACTATTCAAGAAGAATTAGCTGCGCTGAATAGTATTGTTTCCGATACTCAAAAACCTGTGGCTTGCTTAATTGGAGGATCTAAAATTTCTACAAAAATTGATCTTATCAATAATCTTTTGCCTAAAGTAAATTACATGATTATTGGCGGGGCAATGGCAAATAATTTTATCAAATTCAATAATTACGAAGTAGGCAAATCTAAAATTGAAGAAAATATAGACTCCACAATAGAAAGTATAATCCGTGACACAATTAAAAATAAGTGTGAATTGATATTACCAACCGATGTGGTGACGGCAAAAACCTTTGAAGAACAAGGAATTAACAAATCATTAAATAGCATCGAACAAGATGATATGATTTTAGACATTGGAATGGAAACAGCCAACCACATTATTTCTATTATAAAAAAATCAAAAACAGTTTTTTGGAATGGGCCATTTGGTTTTTTTGAAAAAGATAACTTTGCCAAAGGAACTAATCTAATCTCCACAGCTATTGCTGAATTGACCCAACAAGATAAGCTAATATCTATTGCTGGTGGTGGCGATACTTTTGCAGCAATAAAAAAATCTAAAAAAGAAAATAATTTTACATACATATCCACAGCTGGTGGAGCTTTTCTAGAATGGCTAGAAGGAAAAACTCTTCCAGGGCTTAAAGTTCTTGAAATTAAAAATTAAATTTATATAGATTATTTTCATGAGTATTGAAAAAATCGCATTGCAAATGCTTGCATCTGGCAAAGGAATTCTTGCAGCAGACGAAAGTACCGGGACCATGACCAAAAGACTTGATGCAGTCAAAATTCCATCTACACAAGAAAACAGATTAAAGTTTAGAGAATCATTATTTACTTCTCCAAAAGCCTCTTCTTATATTAGCGGCGTAATTTTATATGATGAGACCTTAAGACAAAAAACAAGCAACGGAACTTCTATTGTACAACTTTTAAGTAATCAAAATATTCTACCTGGCATTAAAGTAGATACAGGAACCAAACCATTAGGTGGCTCTCCTGATGAGCTGGCAACAGAAGGATTAAATGGTCTTAGAGAAAGACTAAAAGAATATTATGAACTTGGAGCAAGATTTACTAAATGGAGGGCTGTATATAAAATTTCAGATAAATATCCAACCAATCCTGCAATTGTTACGAATGCTCACTCTCTTGCTCGGTACGCAGCACTTGTCCAAGAAGCAAACATGGTTCCAATAGTAGAACCTGAAGTTCTAATGGATGGTAAGCACGATGTTAACAGATGTTATGACGTGACCTCCGCAGTTTTATATGAAGTTTTTCATCAATTAAAAATAGCAAAAGTTAAATTAGAAGGAATTGTGCTAAAACCTAATATGATTTTAAACGGTTCTGAGTCAGGAATTAAAAATGAAACATCGATCGTTGCATCTAAAACTTTGGAATGCCTAAAAAATAATGTTCCTGAAGAAGTTCCGGGAATTGCTTTTTTATCTGGAGGTCAAAGTGAAGTAGAGGCCACAAGAAATTTAAATGAGATTAATAAAATTAATGACAGTAAATTTATATTTACTTTTTCATATGGCAGAGCCCTACAGCAAAGTGCACTAAAAAAATGGGCAGAAAACATTGAAGACATCAAATCTACCCAATCTGTTTTTGATAAAAGAGCGTTCATGAATAGTCTTGCAGCAACAGGTAAATGGGACGAGAATAAAGAAAAAGCAGCTTAGTTTGGTTAAAAAAAATATTTATCTAATAACACCCAATCAATTAGATCGCAGCTTTTATACTAATCTTCCAAAATTATTAAAATCAAAGAGAATAGCCTACTTGCAAATTAGATTAAAAAGAACATCCAAAACAAAACTCATTCAAGAAATAAAAAAAATTAAAAAAATTGTTAACAATAAAACAAAACTAATTATTAATGACTATCCAGATATTGCCTCTCAATTACAATGTGATGGATGCCACCTCGGACAAAGCGATCCTAAAATAAAAATAGTAAAGCAAAAATACCCATCATTAAAAATTATTGGAGCTACATGTCATAACTCGAAACAACTGGCATTAAGGGCTATTCAAGATGGATGTTCTTATGTTGCTTTTGGTTCGTTTTTCAAAACCAAAACTAAAAAAGTTAAATACCGAGCAAATTTATCCTTGTTGCAATGGGCATACAAAAAAATAAAAAAACCTATCGTTGCTATAGGAGGAATTCATGAAAAAAATTACCAAAGTTTATTAAAATCTGGAGCTAATCTTATAGCTTGCTCTGGTTTTATTTGGAAAAATAAGCAATTTGACCCGGTAGAAGCATTACTTCAATTAAAGTAATTTATTTCCTACCAAAAAAGGTGTAATACCCCTGCGATATGAAAATTTCAGCAATCGAAATTAAGCCTGGTACCATCATAGAACACGATAAAGATTTATGGCTATGTTTAAAAGCTCAGCATGTAAAACCTGGAAAAGGTGGGGCCTTTAATCAAGTAGAATTAAAAAGTATTACCAAAGGTACTAAATTAAATGAAAGATTTAGATCAGACGAAACTGTAGAAAAAGCTTCTTTAGATGAACGTAATTATCAATTTCTTTATAGCGATGATCAAAGTTTATTTTTTATGGATACGAAAGATTATGAACAAATTTCTATATCTAAAGAGTTGGTCGGAGATAATGAGCATCTCATGAAAGAAAATTTAGATGTGGTGATAGAATTTTATGAGGAGAAACCTCTAAAAGTGACCTTGCCTAAAAATCTTGAATTTGAAGTTCTGGAAACAGATGCGGTAGTAAAAGGCCAAACCGCTGCCAGTTCCTACAAGCCTGCACTCATTCAAAATAATATAAAAATTCAAGTCCCTCCGTTTATCAATCAGGGAGATAAAATTGTTATCGATTCTGAAACAAGGGAATATGTAAAGAAGGCAAATTAAATGCCTCTTTTATCTCCTGAAATTAATGTTTTAGAAAAGGTATGTATTAAAGCATCCAAAATTATCATTAGAGATTTTGGTGAAATTGAAAAACTGCAAGTTTCCAAAAAAGGACCGGGAGATTTTGTCACAAAAACAGATCAAAAAGTTGAACAAATTATTATTGAGGAATTAGAGAGAGCTAGACCAGGATATAATTTTTTAGCTGAGGAAGGTGGAACGACTAAAGAAAAAAAAAGTGAATTTACATGGATTATTGATCCTATCGATGGAACCACCAATTTTATGCATGGTATACCTCATTTTGCTATTTCGATTGGACTAGAAAAAAGTGGAGAAGTGATTGCCGGAATTATTTTTGATCCTATTAAGAATGAAATGTTTTATGCTGAAAAAGGAAGGGGTGCGTATTTAAATAACACAAGAATTCGAGTTTCTTCCAGAAATATAATAAACGACTCTATTGCCTTAACAGGCGGACCCGCCTTTGCTGAAAAAAATAAAAATGATTTTTACAAAGAATATACCGCTATGTCAGACCAATTTCACCAAGTTAGAAAATTAGGAAGTGCCGCACTTGATTTGGCATATGTAGCCGCGGGTAGAGCAGAAATTTTTTGGCATAAAAATTTAAAATATTGGGATATTGCTGCTGGTATAATTATTTTAAAAGAAGCTGGAGGAACTATCACTGATTTTAAAGGCAAAACATTCGATTTAGATAAAAAAGAATTATTAGCCACTAACTCAAGACTTGATTCAGATACTATAAAAATTTTATCTTCTATTAAATGATAAAATTTGTTTTTTTTCTTTTTCTAGATGTGGTCGCATTTAGTGGAATTTTAATATCCACTCTTCCTTTTTTAATTCATAACTACGGTGGGGACATATTCATCATTACTCTAGCTTTTGGATCTTTTTCTTTTTTTCAATTTTTTGTTTCTCCTTTTTGGGGTGGATTATCGGACAAATTAGGAAGAAAACCTCTGCTCATTATGAATTGCCTTGCTGAACTTATTGCTAATATAATTTTAGCAATCAGCGGTTCTGTTTTTATGATTTTTATCTCCAGAATAATTGCAGGTCTTTTTAAAACAAATGTATCTGTAGGTACTGCCTATATCGCTGATATCACTGATAATAAAAATAGAGCTAAAGGTATGGGTATGTTTGGTGTTGCTTTTGGATTGGGATTTACTATTGGTCCATTAATAGGAGGATTAATTGCTGGATCAGATTTTACATTTAAATCATTAAGTAATGTTGCGTGGTTTGCTTGCTCCATTAATTTAATTAATCTTTTATATGTCTTCTTTGTTTTAGATGAAAGTTTGAAAGAAAAAAAAGATTACAAAATCAAACACTCTATTGAAAGATTTAGATCACAGTTCCAAACTATAGCAAATAAAAAACTTTTTCCTTTTTTTATTTTAATATTTTGCATTTATTTAACTTTTTCTGGAATGGAAGGTACTATTGCTATTTGGGGTAAAGAAACTTTTCAGTGGGGTCCGAGAGAAATTGGTTTGGTAATGTTACTTGCTGGTCTGACTCAAATAGTAGTTCAAGGAGGGCTTTTAAGATTATTATTAAAATACTTTGAAGAGAAACAACTAATTAGAAGTGGCTATATTTCTCTCATTTGTGGTTTTTTTATCATTCCTTTTTCCAGTATTAATTTTATGCCGCTGGCAATTATACTATTATGCTATGGAATTGGAGTGACAGGACCGTGCATTAACAGTTTAATTTCTAAAAAATCTTCTCCAAACCTGAAAGGACTTGCTTTGGGTTCGGCTTACTCCGCGCAAGCTGCCGCTAGATTTCTTGGTCAACCACTAGCGGGTTTTATATTTTTAAATTTAGGAAAAAATTATCACTTTTACTTTGATGTTGTTTTCTTGTTAATTTTAGCCTCTTTTTATTTTTTGACTAACCTCAAGCAAGCCAAAACATTATAGTTAAATATTATAGTTTCTTGTTTATTTTGACTTATTTGCTATAACAGCCCTCTTATTATGAAAAAAAACGTTCACCCAAATTTACATTCTATAACTGTTCAAATGACAGACGGAACTGAATTTCAAACCATGTCTACATGGGGAAAAGAGGGTGATGTTATGAAACTAGATATTGACCCAAAATCACATCCTGCTTGGACTGGTGTTACTCAAAAACTTCAAGACAAAGGAAGAGTGAGCAAATTTAATAAACGATTTGCTAATTTAAAAAAGGCATAGTTTTTTATGAATCAACCATTAATGCCAAAAGCGACAGCTGTTTGGTTAATAGACAATACTACTTTAACATTTAAACAAATTGCAGACTTCTGCGGCTTACATGAACTAGAAGTTAAAGGAATAGCTGATGGAGATGTTGCGGTTGGAATTAAAGCATATAATCCTATTTTGTCCAATCAGCTTACTAGAGAAGAAATTCAATTATCATCGGAAGATCCAAATAGACCATTACAAATGAGTCAAAAAAATATGGATATTGAAGTTAAGAAAATGGTTGGAACTAAATATACACCTATTGCAAAAAGAGAAGATCGTCCCAATGCAATTGCTTGGTTAACTAAAAACTATCCTCAGTTAGCTGACAGTCAAATTTGCAAATTAGTAGGAACTACTAAAAATACAGTGGTAGGAATTAGAACAAGAAAACATTGGAATATGTCTAATATTTCTCCAAAGGATCCTGTAGCCGCAAATTTATGTACCCAAACTGATTTAGCTAAAGCTATTGAAAAAGCCAAAAGAAAACAAGAAAGACTTGAAAAAGAAAAGAAAAAAGAAAAAGCAAAACAAGCAAATTCTGCTGAATAGAGATTTTTCTAGTGAAAACAAAAAAAAATAAAATTCCAAAAGTAGCTATTGTTATGGGTAGCAAATCTGACTGGCCCACTATGAAATGGTGTGCGGATATTTTAAAAAAACTTCAAGTAAAATATGATGCTAAAATTGTTTCTGCTCATCGGACACCTGATCGAATGTATAAATTTGCCAAAACAGCTGAATTACAAAATTACGCTGTTGTCATAGCCGGAGCTGGTGGTTCCGCACATCTTCCTGGTATGATAGCATCTATGAGCACTTTGCCTGTTATTGGAGTTCCTATCGAAAGCAAAAAATTAAAAGGCCTGGATAGTTTATTATCCATAGTGCAAATGCCCAAGGGAATACCGGTGGGCACTGTTGCTATTGGAAAAGATGGGGCTATAAATGCTGGAATCATGGCAGCATCTATTATTGCCCTCAATAACAAAAAAATTAAAACTAATTTAACTCGCTGGAGAAACAAGCAAACAAATTCTGTTAAAAAAAAACCTAATTAGCTCATGAATAATAAAAAACCAATGTTAGGAATTATTGGTGGGGGTCAGTTAGGTAGCATGCTTTGCGAAGCAGCTAAACGGTTGAATATTCAAACAACTATTCTTACAGACGATAATCAAGCACCAGCACAAAACTTTTGCGACGAATTTATATGTTCTGATTACAATGACACAAAAATTTTGGAGAAATTTGCCAATTCTTGTGATGTAGTTACTTTTGAATTTGAAAATATTCCTTATGAAATTTTAGATTATATATCAAAAATTAAAACAGTTTATCCTAATCCCAACATTAATAAAATTGTTCAAAATAGATTTTCTGAAAAAAACTTTTTACAAAAACTAGGAATAGCCACCACTGATTATGCATTTATTCAATCCCAAAAAGATATTGAAAAAAATATTAGTTTGCTTCCAGGAATATTAAAAACTTGCACGCTAGGGTATGATGGAAAAGGTCAGCATGTTTTGAAAACTATTGGTGATTTACAAAAAGATTTTTCATTTACCAATGAATATATTTTAGAAAAATTTATTGAACTTAAGCAAGAAATTTCCATAATTATCACTAGGTACCAAAACAAAAGTCTGTCTATTTATGAACCCATTGAGAATATTCATAAAGATCAAATACTAAACACATCCATCATTCCTGCAAACATAACAAAAGAAATTTTTGGTGAGGCGCAGCATATCGCAACTATCATATCTGAAAAATTAGATTACGTAGGTACAATGTGTGTTGAATTTTTTATTGATAAAAATAATAAATTATTCGTAAATGAAATTGCTCCGAGGGTTCATAATTCAGGACATCTGACAATTAACTCTCACAATGTAAGTCAATTTGAAAATCATATAAGAGCGGTATGCAATTTGGATCATGTGATATTAAAAAAAATATCCAATGCCAAGATGATTAACATTATAGGCGAAGATATTAATCAATATCGAGGCAAAACATTTTCAACAAATGAATATTTTTTTGATTATTTAAAAAAAGAAACAAAAATAAAAAGAAAAATGGGTCATTTCACCATACTTCATTAGTATATGGTAATATTAACTATATAAAACAAACTATATTCTTGTTAGAATTTCTTATGCATCGATTCATTATTAGTTATGCATTGTTTTTTTTTATAAGTTTCTTTTATTCCTCAGTATCCATTGCTGATTATAATTTGAAATGCTCTTCAACTAATTTTAGTTCTGCTGGGGAAGTAAGTTACAATCATATCTATGCAGATATAACTGAACAAAAAGATCAGGTTAATTTTAATGGAACAATTTTTAAAACTAGCTTTGATGAAACTTTTTATTTAATTGCAAAACAATTAAACCAGAGAGTTGTTCTAGATAAGTTAGAAGGAGTTATATTTCTTGAAGAGTTAATAAATAAAAAATTTATTGTCTTGGAAATTTTTTACTGCATTGGACTGCAACAAGAAAAAATTTAAAATCCTCTTCCTTGTGATTTATTTTCAGTTTGAAATTTTTTTAAAATAGACAAAATATCACTTGAGCAGATTTTATTTTTAATATCATTAAATTTTTTTACGCTTAATAAAGAACTATCTACATCTTTTTCTATTAAATCTTGCGTATAATTAGAAAATGTTAATAATTTTATAAAAATTTTTGAATACACACTAGTAAGAATTAATCTTTTTGAGTAATAATTTATGTCTGTGGAGGTATCTCCAGCAAGGTACCACATATGGCTACTCATTTTGAAAAAATAATCTAAAATTTGAGATAATTTCCCTTCTGTGGATAGAAACAAGAAAGCTTTTTTGCAAAAGTCCTTATTAACCAAATCTTTGTCTAATTGATAGGTTAACAAATATTTTATTTTTGCAGTAATACCATTTATTTTTTTTACATAATTTTTTTTTGCTTTTAAATTTACGATGGTATTTTCAAAATAAAAAGAAATAATACAGTCGACTATCTCATTATTATCCAAATATCTAAAGTTTTTGTTTTGTTTGATTATTTCTATTTCTTTAACTCTAGAAAATAAAAAATTGTCTGAATTGTGAATAAGATAATATAAAATTTTTTTTAATTCTAGCTTATTCATTTTGTATTTTCTCCACATTCATAAAAAAATATTTCAAAAGAGCCCAAAGCACTGGATAAATAAAAAATGATCCTAAAAAATTATAAATATATAATTCATAATCAAAGGATTGATTAATCATGTAAAAAATTACCACAACCAGAGAGTAAGCTGCCAAAATAGAAAGCCCAAACGCTAACCATTCTGAAGTAAAAATAGATCTCAATTTAATATTATGCTGATATACCGCAATTTTATAAATCAACATGTAAACGGCTGCAGACATTCCAAACGGTGTACCTAGCAAACTATCATTGATTAAACCCAGCACAAATAAAACAGAAATAGAAAAATATTTAAATCGATTAAAACAAAAGAAATAAATTAATACATACTGAATATTAAAAAATTTATTTATATTACTGGTGATAGAAAATTCTGAAAAGATGGAATTAAAAAAAATAGTAAAAATAATCAAAAGAAAAGCAAACAAATTTGTATAATTTTTTTTTCCTCTAATCATTTTAATTTAAATAAACAGACACATATTGAATCTGTTTTGGTTCATAATTTAATTCTATGAAATAATTTTTTGTATCATTGTTCTTTATTTCTATTGTTCCTACTGCAATTCCTTTTTTTAATATTCCATCTATATCGGAAGTGAAAATTTTATCATTATTCTTAAACTGATAATTTTTAGGTAAAAACTCTAAACTTAATTTATTTTTTTTTAAAGGACTGCCTACTAAAATTGCTTGATACATTTCTTCTCCTATAACCACCGGTACTCTGCTATTAATATCGGTTAAAAATATTGCTCTGGAAGAAAAAAGATTAACTTCAGAAACTTGCCCAATTAAATTATTATTAATAACAATAGGATTGCCTTGTTTTATTCCATCTTCTGATCCTTTGTTAATAATAAAAGAATTAGAAAAAATGCTATTCATGTTAGAAATAATTTTTGCTTGAACAGTCTCGGATTGATAAGGAGTTTCCGTTTTAAGAAACGCATCTAAACTTTTTTGATTTTTAATCAAAAAATCATTTTGTAATTTTAATTCCTCTATTTTTTGTTGTAGGATTGAAATTTGATCATTTTGGTCTTTTAAATAAATTATTGTTTGGATGGCAGATGGAACTTCTAATATTTTTTTAACAGGATAGGTTATAACAAAGCTAGTATAAGCAATAGTATCATTGATCACTGATTTTGTTTTTTTAAAAATATTTTGATTTGTGCTGTCTAAATAAATAAAAACAAACGAAATTAAAAAAATTACAATTGTTCTTATTCTACTTTTATCAAACCAGCTATTTTCAACTTTCATTTAACCCTTAATATTCGGTTAACATGGCAGAGAATATACCTTCTTGCTCTAAAGCCTTTCCTGTTCCAAGTGCAACACAAGATAATGGATCTTCGGCAATAGAAACTGGTAAACCTGTTTCTTTTGCAATTAATTTATCTAAATTTTTTAAATAAGCTCCACCACCTGCAAGCACCATTCCCATATCTACTAGGTCAGCTGCTAATTCAGGAGGGGTATTTTCTAAAGCCTCTCTTACTGCTGCAACGATTTGACTAATCACTGGAGCTAAAGCTTCTGCAGTATCTTTTTCTGTTAGTTTTACCTCTTTTGGAACTCCTGTTCGCACATCTCTACCTTTCATAATATAAGTATTTTCAGAATTAGAAGGTATGGCTGTACCAATTTCTTTCTTAATCTTTTCAGCTGTAGACTCTCCGATTAATAAATTAAATCTTTTTCTCATAAATGAAATAATTGCCTGATCCAAAGCGTCACCTGCTAAACGTAAAGATTTAGAATAAACAATTCCTCCCAAAGATAAAACTGCAATCTCAGTAGTACCGCCTCCAATATCTACAATCATTGATCCTGTGGGTTCTGAAATAGGAAGTCCAGCACCGATAGCTGCTGCGACTGGCTCTTCAATAAGTTGAACTTTTCTTGCTCCGGCTGCATGAGCGGCTTCTTGAATAGCTCTTCTTTCCACAGGTGTTGAACCTGATGGAACACAAATAATAATTCTTGGATTTGCAAAGGCTGATCTTTTGTGAACTTTTTTAATAAAATGTTTAATCATTTCCTCTGTAACCACGAAATCTGCGATCACTCCGTCTCTCAGAGGTCTGATCGCTTGAATACTTCCAGGAGTTCTGCCTAACATTTGTTTTGCATCTTCTCCAACCGCCAGCACCGTATTTTTTCCTTTTTCATTAATAATTGCAACTACCGAGGGTTCATTTAAAACAATACCTTTTCCTTTTACATACACTAGTGTGTTTGCTGTACCTAAATCGATGGCCATATCGGTAGACCACATTGACATTATTTTATTAAACATTTTTTCCTTTCTAACTAAATGGCTGCTGAAAACTCGTCGTTTGGTGCGGTTCGTTTTCTTTTGATTATTAATTTATTTAATGCATTTATGTAAGCTTTCGCAGATGCAACTAAAGTGTCAGTATCAGCTGCTTGTCCTACAGAAATTTTTCCTTTTTCTTCAATTCTTACACTAACTGTTGCTTGTGCGTCCGTTCCCTCAGTAACTGCGTGAACTTGATACAATTGCAAATTAGCATCATGTGGAAATAATTCTTTTATACCTTTAAAAATAGAATCTACAGGTCCATCTCCTGATTGCTCTATTTTTGAAACTGTTCCATAAATATCTAATTCCAAAACTGCTTTTTGACCTTTGGTTCCAGCAAAAACTTCTAAAGAAACAAGTCTAATAACATTATTATCTTTCATTAATTCATCGTCTATTAATGCTGCAATATCCTCGTCAAATACATGTTTCTTTTTATCGGCAAGATCTTTAAACTTTTTAAAAGTTTCATCGATCTTATTTTCATCAAAATTTAGATAGCCTAATGCAATCAATTTTTCTTTAAAAGCATGTCTTCCTGAATGTTTTCCCATAACCAATGATGATTTGCTAACACCAACACTTTCTGGAGTCATAATTTCATAAGTATTTTTATTTTTAAGCATTCCATCTTGATGAATTCCTGACTCATGAGCAAAAGCATTTTTTCCCACAATTGCTTTATTATATTGAACTGGAAAACCAATAGTGCTTGATAATAATTTAGAACATGAACTAATCTTAGTTGTTTCAATATTGGTTGTGTATGGCATTAAATCATTTCTTGTTTTAATAGCCATTACCACTTCTTCAAGTGCAGCATTTCCTGCTCTTTCTCCAATACCATTGATTGTGCATTCTACTTGTCTTGCTCCTGCAGATACTCCAGCCAAAGCATTTGCAACTGCTAAACCTAGGTCATTATGGGTGTGTGTTGACACAATTGCTTTATCAATATTTGGAACTCGGTTAAACAAATCTTTAATTATTCTCTCGTAATCAACTGGTGTTGCATAACCTACTGTATCAGGAATATTGACTGTAGTAGCTCCGCATTTAATTGCCAATTCCACAGTCTTGCACAAAAAATCTGGATCAGTTCTGGTGGCATCTTCTGGAGACCATTCTACATCTGGCGTAAATTTTTTTGCATATTCCACGCTAAATTTAATTAAATCCAAAACTTCATCTCTCGATTTTTGTAACTTGTGCTTCATATGAAGATCACTAGTAGAAATGAAAGTGTGAATTCTATAATGTTTAGAATGTTTCAATGACTCATAACACTTATCTAAATCATTTTTTAAAGCTCTAGCTAAACCACAAGGAATAGTTTTTGTTAAAATTTTACTAATTGCTGATACCGCTTCAAAATCACCTTGAGAAGCTGCAGGAAAACCTGCCTCCATCACATCCACACCCAAATCTTGAAATGCTTTAGCAATTTGAACTTTTTCTTCTAAGCTCATAGAAGCGCCTGGTGATTGCTCACCATCTCTAAGAGTTGTGTCGAATATAATAACTTGGTTTTTGTCCATTTCTTTAATTTAATAAAGCTTCTAGCAAAAATCTACTTTTAACGCATTAATTGCATTTTGCTTTTACAACTTTTGTAAAAAAAAGAAAGAAAATAAGGTATTTTCTAGTTTTTGCTCTTATCAATAATCTTATTTTTCGAAATCCAAGGCATCAAAGCTCTTAACTTTTCACCGACCTGTTCAATAGGATGATCAGCAAGATCTTTTCTCATTTGAAGAAAATTTTTCTGACCAGCTTCATTTTCTTTCATCCAGTCTTTAGTAAATTTACCAGATTGAATATCTTTTAAAACTTCTTTCATTCTCTCTTTTGTTTTGTCGTCTATAATTTTCTTACCAGAGACATATTCTCCGTATTCTGCGGTATTAGAAATAGAATAATTCATATTTGCAATTCCACCTTCGTAAATTAAATCAACAATCAACTTTACTTCATGTAGACATTCAAAATACGCCATCTCAGCTGGGTACCCAGCCTCTACCAATGTTTCAAATCCTTTTTTAATTAATTCAACTAACCCTCCACACAAAACGACTTGTTCACCAAATAAATCTGTTTCGCACTCGTCTTTAAAAGTAGTTTCAATAATACCTGATTTTCCTCCACCGATTGCGGAAGCATAAGACAAAGCTAACTCTCTTGCTTTGCCTGAGCTATCTTTATGAACAGCCATTAAACATGGAACTCCTCCACCTTTTTGAAATTCTGTTCTTACTAAATGGCCAGGTCCTTTTGGAGCGACCATAAATACATCTAAGTCATCTCTTGATTTAATTAAATCGTAATGAATATTAAGACCATGAGCAAAAGCTAAGCTAGATCCTTGTTTCATTCGTTGTTCAATATGATTTTTGTAAATGCCTGATTGCAGTTCGTCCGGAGCTAAAATCATTACTACATCCGCCCACTCTGCTGCATCGGATATGCTCATAACTTTTAAACCAGCTTGCTCTGCTTTTTTGATGCTTGGAGATCCTTCTCGCAAAGCAACCGCTATTTCCTTAACTCCACTATCTTTTAAATTAAGTGCATGAGCATGGCCTTGGCTTCCAAAACCTATAATAGCAACTTTTTTAGATTTGATTAAATTTACATCTGCGTCTTTTTCATAAAACATTTTCATAAAACTTTTCCTTTGTTATCTTGTATAGTTTCAGAACCTTTTTTCATTGCTAAAGGCCCTGTTCTAGAAATACTAGCTAAACCATATGGTTTTGCTTTCTTAATAAAATCATCAATCTCTCGTCTAGTATTTACAAATTGGACAATAAAAGATTGTGCGGTTTTATCTAAAAACTCACCTTTAAAGTCAATACAAATTTGCTCTGCCTTTTTTAATAAAGAACTATCTCCTCTAAATTTAAATAAAGCCAACTCTCTAAATACAGAATGATCATCAATTTTATAATCTGCAACTTTATGAACAGGAACCAGCTTTAAAAGCTGCGCTTTAATTTGTTCAATGACTGATTTTGTTCCATTCGTAGAGATGGTAATACGAGAAATATTTTTTTCTTCATCCACTTTGGCAACCGCTAAAGATTCAATATTATAACCTCTACCTGAAAAAAGACCGGAAACTCTTGCTAATACCCCAGCTTCATTGTCAACCCAAGCAACAATAATTACTCGTTCTAACTTTTCTTCAATTGTATCAATACTATATGCTGACTTTGGCATTATACTAATACCTTTCCTTCTTCAGAGATAGTTTCTTCATCTTCTGGTCCTAAAATCATTTCATTATGAGCTTTTCCTGAAGGGATCATTGGAAAGCAATTTTCCTCTTTTTCTACTACGCAATCAAAAATTACTGGTCTATCAACACTAATCATTTCTTTAATTTTTTCATCTAGTTCCTCTGGTTTAGATGCTCTGATACCTACCGCTCCATAAGCTTCTGCAAGTTTAACAAAGTCAGGCAAAGCCTTGGAGTAACTCTCTGAATAATTTTTATCATGCAATAACTCTTGCCACTGTCTTACCATTCCCATGTATTCATTATTAATAATGAAAATTTTTATAGGAAGACGATATTGAACAGCAGTAGAAAGTTCTTGCATGTTCATTAAAATAGAAGCCTCTCCTGCTATATCAATGACTAATTTTTTAGGATGAGCAAGTTGGACACCAATAGCAGCTGGCAATCCATAGCCCATGGTGCCAAGACCTCCTGAGGTCATCCATCTATTTGGTTTGTTAAATTTATAATGTTGTGCTGCCCACATTTGATGCTGACCAACTTCGGTAGTGATAAAAGCATCCTGATGTTTTGTTAATTCATACAATCTATGTACTGCATGTTGAGGTAAAATTGTTTTGGCGCCTTGTTTAAATGAAAGAGATCGTTTTTCTCTCCATTTTTCAATTTGCCTCCACCAATCACTAATTTTTTCTTTATTGGAATTTTTAAAACCAGGATATTTTTTTTTAATAATGTTAATCATCGAAGACATAATGCTATGCGCATCCCCAACCACAGCCACGTCAACCTTAACCACTTTATTAATTGACGAAGGATCAATATCGATATGAATTTTTTTAGATCCTGGAGAAAATTTACTGACCATTCCAGTAATTCGGTCATCAAATCTAGCTCCAATGTTAATCATTAAATCACAATCATGCATGGCATGGTTTGACTCGTAAGTACCATGCATACCTAACATTCCTAAAAACTGCGAGTCTTCTCCTGGATAGCACCCTAGTCCTTGCAATGTAGAAGTAATTGGAAATCCAGTTAACGATACCAGCTCTCGAAGCGCCTCTGATGCTTTTGGTCCAGCATTGATCACTCCCCCTCCAGTGTAAAAAATTGGTTTTTTAGAATTTGCAATTAGATCGACTGCTTTTTCTATTTGTTGAATATCACCTTCAAAATTTGGCTGATAACTATCTATTTTAATTGTCTCGTGAGATTTATAAATTCCTTTTTTAAATTGAATGTCTTTAGGAATATCAATTAATACTGGGCCAGGTCTGCCTGTTGTTGCAATACGAAATGCTTTGTGAATAGTTTCTGCAAGCTCGTTCACATCCTTCACTAGCCAATTATGTTTAGTACAAGGTCTGGTTATCCCTGTTGTGTCACACTCCTGAAAAGCATCTGTTCCAATTAAATGCGTGGGCACTTGTCCAGTAATACAAACTAAAGGAATGGAATCCATATAAGCATCGGTTAATGCTGTAACCATATTAGTAGCTCCGGGACCTGAAGTAACCAAAACTACACCTGGCTTTCCTGAAGACCTTGCATATCCCTCTGCTGCATGACCAGCGCCCTGCTCATGCCTTACTAAAATATGTTTAATTTTTTTTTGTTGAAACAATTGATCGTACAAAGGAAGCACTGCTCCTCCTGGATAACCAAAAATATATTCAACTTTATGATCGGACAGAGCTTTGAACACAATCTCTGCACCGGTCAATTCCATGCTCATAGAAAATCTCCCGAAAATTGAATTTATCTAACTAAAATAACTGGTCAAGTTTTAGATACAAATAATGAAACTTTTTTAATCAAATTTGAATAATTTTGTTCTTCAAAGTGTGTCCAATCCTGCATTTGACCTCTTTGCCAGGTAAATTGTCGCTTTGCATACTGTCTGGTGCGAATTATAATTAATTCTAACAATTGTTCCTTGTTAATTTGTTTATTCAAATATTCTGCAATTTCTTTGATACCGATAATAAAATTAGCAGGTAATTTTTTATTTATTTGTAATTTTAAAAAATTTTTAACTTCTAAAATAGATTTTGAATTTATTAAAGTTTTAGATCTTTTGATAATTTGCTTATGCAAATAATTTCTATCAGGCCTTAATGCAATTCTTACAAAATTCTCTAAAGGAAAAAAAGGTTTCGTTTCACCTTGCCAATCATAAATAGATTTTTTAGTTACCATAAATACTTCATATGCTCTAATCATTCTTTGTGTGTCCGATGGTTGAATATGAAATTTACTTTTGATATCTAAAGAAATTAATTTTTGATAAAATTTACTATTTCCTAATTTAGAATGCATTATTATTATTTTATTTCTGATTGTTTTTGAAATTTTAGGTATCAAAACCATTCCATTAATTAATGATTTAAAATAAAGACCTGTACCACCTACTATAATTGGAATTTTTTTTCTTTTTTGCAGTTCTTTAATTTTCTCAATAACTAATTTTAACCATTGACCAGTTGAAAAAATTTTTTTTACACTAATACATCCATATAAATGATGCTTAATTTTTTTAGTATCTAATGGTCTTGCTGATAAAAACTTTATCTCTTTATAAACTTGCATGCTATCAGCATTAATAATTTCTCCATTATATCGTTTTGCAAGATCTATAGCTAATCTGGATTTGCCTGATGCAGTAGGGCCAGAAATTACGATTATTTTTGATTGCATGTGATGTGCATTATTTAATTTTCACACCAACATACCTACTTCTATTTTGGGAATCGATAACGGTTAACAATAAAGATTTAGTTCCAGAACTAATTAGTTTTTTTATTTTATTAGAAAAATCAGAAGCATTAAGAATTTTATTATTTTGCAATGCCACGATCACATCACCTATTTGAACAGTGGACTCGGCTAGTGGTCCATTTTCATCTATTTCCATAATAATAACGCCATTTTTACCAGTTGGTAATTTTCTTGCTTGAACGTCTTGATCATTTACATTTCTAACCTTGGCTCCTAAATTTTTTAACAAAATATCATCTTTCTTTTCTATTTTGCTTGGGGCAGATTTTTGTTTAAACTCATCAGTATCCTCTAATCTTCCAAGAACTAATGATTTTTCTATTATTTTTTTATCCCTCCAAATTTTTAATGTAGCCTCTTTGCCAACTGGCGCCTCTCCCACCACTTTGGGAAGCTTTCTCATGGTATCTATTTTAATTCCATTAAATTCAATAATAACATCTCCCTCTTTGATACCTGCTTTCTTTGCAGGACCTTTTTCATTTAAATCTGCAACTAGAGCTCCCAT
>Ga0222714_10002558_pt1 | contig 19135 bp, 30 predicted proteins | sample C33_3DmetaG_FD_165048 | JGI IMG/M metagenome (GOLD analysis project Ga0222714, IMG submission 165048) | Estuarine water microbial communities from San Francisco Bay, California, United States - C33_3D | ecosystem: Environmental > Aquatic > Marine > Unclassified | place: USA: California...
CGCCCGGATCCACTCAGCGTCGGGGATAGCCTCCTCTACGCCCTCGTTGCTGTCGGTCTCCCACGCGCTGTTCAACACGGCCTGCGCCTGCTGGTACAAGTCAGCGGCAATCGACCGCTCCCCGATCAACGGCATCACCAGACGGGCTGCCAGAGTGTAGGAGAAGGCCATCACGAACTCTGGATCGTAGTCGGCCGTGTCCTCGACACGCATGGTGTAGTAGATTTCGGGCTCCTCCAGATCGGAGAGAATGACGCGCTTACCAGACGAGTTGCGCGCCACCTCGAACTTGACCTTGGGCTGGTCCTTGCCGAGCGGGTTAACGATACCCAGCAAACGGACGCAGTCCGTAGGATAGAGGAACATATAGGTCCAATGACCCGGAACGGTCCCGGACAGGGCAGCCGGGTTTGTGTACTTGGTGGCAAACGCCCACGGGTGCTGGCGCAGCAAGGCATCTCGCGTGTCGTCAAAAAGAAGGTTGACCTGCTCAGCCTCGGGGGTGGCTTCGTTGATATCGCTGATATCGTACCTATCCCCAATGTGCTGGAGGGCCAGCTTCGCGATTTGGACCTTGCTTGCCATGACTTAATCCCCGGCTCTGGCAGCCTTAGACCGCTTGGTATCCGGCGTCGGTTTGTAGTCGCGCCTCGGGCGGCCGTATGGCTTGCCGTCGATACTTTCGACATCATACTTCGGAAGCACGACATTGTCTGCGACGTCGTATGTGTCGCCCTTGCGGTAGCGTTTGCTGCCGTCAAAAAAGTCCTCTTTGAACACAACTTTAGGCATATCTTGTCTCCTCTGTTACATGCCAGTAGAGGGGGCCGCCGAAGCAGCCCCCTCCCAGCGGCCTATTAGTTAGCCGCGTCCGGATACGCTTTCCAGCCCTTCGGATCGAAGGTCAGGAACGCGTTGATCTTACCAGCGGTAAGAGCGGCGGTGCCGACGTTCTGCTGGACGCCCAGATACCGCTCGTAAGCGATGGAGCCTTCCAGAGGAACGGCAACGACGATCTCGTAGCCGGCGACCAGAGACGCCTTCGGGATAGCGGCGCTGGCGTAGTGCAGCGTCTCCGTGCCATTCGCCGCGAGGGTCGAAGTGCCATCGGAGACAAGCTGGAACGACACAGTCGCCGAGCCAGCAGAAGTAACCGCAGTATCCACCTGAATGACCAGATACATCTGACGGCCGTTGCCAAGATCCTGCGGCGTAGCGCCGAGATCGATAACATTACCGACGGCCGCGAGGCCCGTCCCGGCAGTGCTGAGCGCGGTGGCATCCGCAAACTCAAGAAGTTCGTCCATAATCATGGCGATATTTCCTTCCTTCTAAGGTTAGGAGACGGTGGCTTCGTTGGTACGAAGCGCATCGCAACGACGGATCGGAATGCCGCCCCACGAGGTCTGCATCGTACCGCCGACCATGTCGACAGACAGGGTCGAGTTCTGCACGGCGTTCGAGGTCTGACGACGCAGGAACGACATGAGCTGCTTGTCCATGTACCACGCGCAACGGCCAGCCGAGGTGCTCGGCAGTTCCGTCCACGCCTGATGCATGAGGTCGTTCAGGTCAGCGCCCGTCGAGATGTCGGACGTGAGCAGCGAACGGTCGATGTTGGCGATGCGTACGACATAGCGCCAGTCGCGGACAGAGAGGCCCACGTCCCAGCGATAGTGCGTGCGGTACGCCTGCATACGGCCGTTGTTGCCGTCAGCGTTCTCGATGGTGACTTCACCAAGATCGCGCTGCTGGACGCCGGCCTTCGAGCCCTTCGGGATGATGCCGTGGCAGGTATTCGGGCCCCAGCAGATCAGCCAGATGGAGGCATTGTCAGAGCCTGACCCAGCGCCGTTGATGATGTTGTCGCCGTTTTCAGCCGAGAGGCTGTTGTAGCGAGCAGCCAGACCGGTGAACTCTTCCGGCGCAGTGCTTTCATCACCGTAGAACAGGGTGGAGGCGAACTCCTGATTCATGCCTTCGATGTGCGGACGGTCTTCCTGAAGACGGAAAGCGGCAGGGTTGCCGGCCATATCGACCAGCGCCTTGTCCACTTCCGAGTAGTCTTCCATCATGCCCGTATTGTCAGTGACTTGCACCGCACGGCTCTTCGTCGGCTGGACGCCGCCGTAGAGTTTGCGCCACGTCGGGGTCGGAAGACCCGAGCGGATCGAGGTGCGGTGACCGGTCGTCAGGTTGCCCTCAAGGAAGGTCATGTCCATGAGGATTTCGTTCGTGGCGTTGAGGATTTCCACAACGTCAGCGATGGACCCGTCGGGATCAGTGACCTTAGCGAGGTCAGCGAGCGTCGGGTTAGAGGTGCCGAGGACTGCCATAATTAGCTCCTTTACTCAGCTGGTTTGAACATAGTGGGGTAGATCCTCTCGTATCGGTTGCCGACTTCGGCTTTCGTATCTCCGGTAATCAGCTCGCTCTCAGAGATGGCCTTACCCACACGGTAGAACAGGCGGATAACCTCGGGGTGATTGCCGAGGCCCAGCCCGTCAGGGTTGTTGGCTGAGGGGCTGTCGATCAGTTTAGCCAGCGCGGGGCTGGCATACTTCTCCATAGCCTTCTTAGCCAGACCAAGGTTCTCGCTCAGCTTCTCGCCGCCGAGTTCCTTGTCAACCTTAGTCGCGTCAGCCCAAGACGAAATACGCTCGCCGTAAGCCTCCGCCATCGACCTCTGCGCGTTTGCAGAACGCTCGATGTCGTACTCAATGAGCTTCTGAAACTGGTCCTGCGAAAGGCCAAGGCTGTGGGCGTACTCGCCGAAAACCTCAAGTTTCTCAGGATCAATCTCCAGCCCATCTGGTGGCGTGAACTCGTATTCCTCCGGTGCCCCGGTGGACTGTTCATCGCCGTCTCCGTTGCCCTCGTCACCCGACAGCAGGGTCTTGGATTCCCTCTCGCCGCTCTCCTCAGCAGCGACTTGTTCTTCGGCCGTCTCCTCAGCAGCAGGCCCCTCTACCTGCTCCTCGACCTGCTCTTCAGTAACTACGTCTTCGTCAGCCATATCCATCTCCTCTACGGCGTGTTCAGTGTGTAGATGCCAGCGAAGCTGGCAGATACTGGGTTGTTGTTGCCGCTGCTGGATGCGCGGCACTCAATGTCAGTCTTTTCCGGTAACGGTAGCGGGATCTGGATATCCGTGACGTAGGTGCCGCTCTGCAGAACATTGACGAACAGTGTTCTGAATACCCCGCCAAACTCTCGCACGCTCAGCTTTGTGGTCATATATGTGTTAGCCAACGACACAGCAGCCGTGAAGTCCACCTGAGAGAGGTAAAAAGTGTAGCCTGCCGGGACGGTCCAAAGCGCCAACTGCGTCTGGTTGTCGGTGCCTAGATTAGCGAGGATGTCTCCAGTCGGAATAAGCTGGCCGTCCAGACCAGCACCGTTAGCGATATAGATAGACCCTTCGGCTGTACCCAAGCTGCCCGCAGTGAGGGCGTAGGCCCGGTACACCCTGATGTAGGTGTTGGCCGTGAGGGTCTGCGACTGACCCGTCATCGCTAAGTCTTCGGAGACCTCGTTGTAGTTAGCGTCCAATCCGAATACTCGTATAGACCGAACGCCAGTGCCCCCGGCCGTGTCGTTGGAAGAAGTGCTGTTGACATACATACGGGCGGCGGTGGTGGGGTACACATAAATACCCCCATTAGACCACAGCGTCTCCTCGGTTCCGTTGATGTCAGGGTTAAAGCCGAACTTGTAAATAAACTTCGTGCCAGCCACTAACCCATCAGCGATGGCCGAGTTGGATATCTGCTCGGATACCGGGAGTGGGGACGCCGGGGCAGCGTTAACGAACGCGCCGTCTCTCCGTTCGTGCAGACCAACGCGGGCATACCGGTTCAGGTTGAACGGCCCCGGCTCCGTCGTCGGCGGATATATGTGCGTCGGGTTAACCATCGAAGTGGTTCTCCTCCAGCATCTTCAAGTACGCCTTCGGGTTGTTAGCCCTGAGCTGCTCGTGGATTACCCGCCCAATCGATCTAGCGCCCTCGTTAAAAGCCGTCGCGTCAAAGCTAGCGGGGACATAGCTCTGAGACGACATGTGACCCGCCTCAAAAATAAGTCGATACAGCCAACGACGCCCGCGAGGCTGAGAAGCAATAAAATCAATGTCCTTCTCAACGTCTTCCTCGTTTTTCCTAGCCTTGGCTACGGCCTCCGGGTCGCTGGCGTCATACGTCATACTACGCTGGCTCCGGTGCCCAGAAGGTCAGTGAGCGCGTTGGGGTTCTGAGTGTCCGTCTCGGACAGGATCTTGGCCCCCTGAGCGAGCTGGCCGGCCTGCTGCATGGCCTGCATCTGCTGCTGCTCTTCGGCGCGAGCCTGCCGCTTGGCCTGTAGTTCGTCGTCGGAGATGATGACATCCGGGCTGGTGCCGAGGATGTTGGCGTACTGCCGGAGGGCCTCGTCGCTGTCGATGCCGTCGACGATCTCCGGGAACACGGCAACAAGGTTGCCGGCAAAGCCCATGACACGTTCGAGACTGGAGGCGGCAACAGCCTGCTGGGCCTGTGCGAGAAGCGAGATATACTCGACCTCAAGCTCCTCACCCGCCAGTGCCTCGGGAGGCTCCGGGAGGAGACCGGCCTCCAAGGCGTACTCGAACACGTCATCGAGCAGGGGGTCCAACAGCTCTACGTTAATACGTTGGAGCACAGGGCCCAGCAGCACGAGTTTCTCTTCGTGGCGTTCGACCACCTCGGTGGCGGTCATCTGCCGGCGGTCGGAGTTGATCATCATCGCAAAGAGGTCAGCGTAGAAGCCGCGCTGGATGCGCTGCTGAACCTCGGCAATATCCACCTGCAGCTCGTTGATCCGGGGCTGCACCTGATACGCCGGGGCAAAGCCCTGCCCGCCCTGCATCGGATCCACATAGGTCGTCTGGCCCGGGAGCACCGTGGACGGCTTGCCCTTCAGGCTGGTGGGCGCAACCATCGGCGGGTTGACCATCTTGTCGATGGCCTGCGCCTTGCGCTTCTGCTGGTGCTGCAACTGCTTGATGTCGCCCAGAGTGTCCATGCCCGGACAACGTCCGTACACGTCGCCGCTGAGAACGTCCCAGCGGGGCACATAGGCGGGGAACTTGCGGTAGCCGCTCTCCATGAGCAGCTCGTCGCTTTCGGACGCCAGCTCGAAGTAGCAGCTCTTGAACGGCATGTTCAGGTTATCGTCCTTGCCGTAGTCCCGCTCTCCCATCAGCCGGGGCTCGATGACGTGCAGCACTTCAACAAGCTCGTCGTAGTTGCTCTGGTCCCACAGCCGGCGGGTCGCCTTGCTCACGCCGCCCCAGTCCATAGCTCCGGTGTCGGGATCGTGCACGAACTTCTGCACGATCTGGCCGACGGTCATGGTGAAGTGCCGGCCAAGCGTGTCGACGACGCCCTGATCGTTTTCGGCGATCACATACTCGCCGGCAGTGAACGGCCGGAACCGGATCACGTCGTCGAACGACGGCTGACGGTAGAGGGGGGCGGTGCCGAACGCGCCCAGCTCCGTGTAGACCGTGTAGATCGAATTGTAGAAGTTCGACTTGTGCAGGATGGACCGCTCGATCATCTCGACCTGAGACAGCCAGCGGCGCACGTCGCCGTTGTCCATCAGGTCGTCTCTCACCTTGCGCCGGTGCCACGGCCGCGCCGGGGATGTCATGCCGGACATCAGACCGGCCGCCATGACCCGCAGGGCCTGCGTGCCAGTGCTGTCGATAATCTTGGTGGTCCGTTTGCGGCCGCGACTATTCTGGCCCTCGATCAGGTACCGGCCACGGCGCGGGGCGATGTAGTCGCTGATCTCCATCCAGTGAGACCGGAACGACGAGCGGTCGTTCTCCAGCTTCACATATCGGCGGTAGAGCGCGGACTTCTTGCCCTTCAGCGGGATCGTGGTGTGCAGATTGTCGACACTGGGCAGCGGCATGTCGCTACTCCTTCATCGTCGGGTACATGCGCTCGGCAGCGTCGTTGTCGTTCTCCATGAACTCCATTTCGAGGATCTCCAGCGTGGCCGACGCGTCACCACGGCTCTGCGTCACCGTGGCAACGCGGACCTTGCAGTGGATCTCCCGCGTGTCGCCGGGGGAACCAATGTCACCCAGCGCGGCGATCTGCTCCCGGCCCAAGTAGATGGTCGGGAGGTACTCTTCCTCCTCGGCGAACGGGTCGTTCATCAGTGTGCCGCCCGCGTCCTTGTTGCCCATGTGCGCCATGATCAGTTACCCAGCAAAGTCTTTTGGGTCGTCGCGGCGGGGGTGCCGCCCAAGGTCTGAATGGTCCCGCCCATCCCGGCCTGCTGGCGCTGACGGCGGCGCTCGTCGGTGCGAGCCTGCTGCACCGCGGCGTCGGCCTTCTTCGGGGGCTCAGGCGGCGGGGGCGGAGGGGGCGGCGGGGTCGGCGTTGACGAGGTAAAACCGGGGACAGTGAATAGACGTTTCATCGGGCAAGCTCCTTTGTCAGGTGTCGGTACAGCCCGTAGGGGGTGACCGCCCAGCATTTGATGGCCATGACGACCTTGACGTATCCAACGCAGTTGTTGAGCACCAGCGGGCTGTAGGACGGCTCGGTGCCGCGTTGGACTTGTATCACCTTGTAGCCCTGCTCCTCGTAGTAGGTGGCAAGGTCAAAATCCGCGCCAGCCTCGACCTGCACAATCGGGATGCCCTGATGCCCGTTGAAGCTGACCCATACCCCACGGTCCTCATCCCTCAGCGCGCACCAGACATGACTGACCTGCCTGTTAAGCAGCCATGCCCACGGGTGCTTGTTGTCCGCAGAGAAAATTATCAGACCGTCCACAACAACTCCTGAGAAACAAAATTACTCTATACACCAATTTTGTTAGCCTGAGAAGGGATCATACTCGGCCGTGGTTGCCTGCTGAGATGCTTGGAAACCCATCCGGGAGGGGTATACGGGGAAGACGTAAGTCAGCGCCAGCGCGTCCGCCAAGTCCGGCGAGGGCAGCCCCCGCTTCTTCGCGTCCTCCTTGCTCTCCAGCTTCAGCTCGTTACGCAGCGTGTAACCGTACTCCAGCCCCGTCAGGTCGCTGGCCAGATCGGGATCGTCGGGCAGCCGGATGCCGTCCTTGATGGCGTCCCTCAGGTTGCCCCACATCTGCGCGCGGAGGTTGGCGTAGCCCGGCTGGGTCGCCTTGCCGCCGAAGTTGACCTCGATCACGTCGAGCCCGAGCTGCCGACACCGGTCGACGACACCGCCGCCCACGCCGCCACCGTCGATGAAGATGGCGTCCGGGGCCTTCTGCTTGGCGATCTCGGCGACCTTCGATGCCAGCGTCATGGTGTCCACGCCTCGGAAGGTGTGGACGCCTTGGCTCTCGGCGTCCCGCCCCTGCCGCAGGTAGATCACGCTCTGGTCGCTGCCGAACCGCGCCACGTCGACCCCCATGACCAGCGGGTCGTGGGGCTGCACTGCGACCTCCAGCCCGACGCAGCCGCGAACGTCGGCCGTGGCGATAAACTGCAGCTCACCGGCCGAGGGGAACTGTCCGAGCACGCGGACCTTCACGAAGTCGCTGTCGATGCCGTAGTCCTTGATCCATTCCTCGAACAGCCGCTTGTTGGTGATCTTCACGTCCCGGCTGTCGATGTGCCGCCGGATGTAGCGGTGCCGGAACCGGCCCTGCATGTTCTCGAAGAACCGGCCCGTGTTCCTCGTCGGGTTGCCGAAGTCAAACGTCATCGGCTCGCCGTCGGTCAGGCCGCCCTCGCGGACCTCGAAGATCTTGTCGGGCACGGCGGACGCCTCGTCGAAGATGTAGAACGGCGTGGCCTGCGCGGCGTGCAGCCCGGCGAACGCCTCGCTGTTCTCCTCCCGGCAGGTCTGGGCGTCGACCCGCCACGTCTCGCGGTGGTCGAGGTGGTACATGTTCATCGAGCCGCCGCCGCTGTTCAGGTGGTACCAGTGCTTCGTGATCCCCATGTGGTGCCACTTGGCCAGCTCGGCCCACGTCTTCGTGCGGAGCTGCTCCGACGTGTTCGCCGTCACGATGCCCTTGCTGAACGGACGGGTGTCCATGATCCACCTGACCAGCCACGCCGTCAGGGCGGACTTGCCGATACCGTGGCCGCTGGCCGTGCTGAACTGGATGGGGTCGACCGCCGTCCTGCCGTCGAAGCCGCGCCGCCTGACCTCGGCCCCCAGATCGGTCAGGAAGCCCCGGGCCCAGTCGTCGGGCCCCTCGAACCCGGCGAGCTGCCCCTCGCCCCACGGGTAGCTGAACAGGACGTGGCCCAGCGGATCGGCGTAGAAGTCGGCGATGGCGTCGGCCAGCTCGGTGTCAGAGGACATCGAACAGCCTGCGGAGTAGGTACGACCTGACCACCGACAGCACGAAGTAGCACGCCGTGATGATGGTCGCGTCGGCCGCCGTCGGCTCCAGACCGAGCAGCGGCAGGGCGGTGAAGGTGAAGACCCACGACACCGCGATGCCGACCACGCTGTTCGTGAGGGCCTCGCAGAAGGCCATCTCGCGGGACTGACGCCGCCTCAGCATCGGCCGCTGGCCAAGGTGGGGCAAGCGCACGGCACCCAGCCGAGCCCGGAGGAGCGGATGGCGCGGCCGGTCTCGGAGCAGACAGCGAACAGGACGGTCTTCTCCCAGATCAGCACGCTGCAGCGCTCGCCGGCGTCCCCCAGCTCCTCTTGGATGAACTCCAGCGCGTCGTCGAACGCACGCTCGATCTCGCCCGGGTCCAGCGAGACCATCGGGGCCACCAGCCAGTTGGTGCGGCAGCCGTCGTCCAGCTCGTACTCGTCGAACATGTCATCAAATAGGCTCATAGTCGGCCTCGGTGGGCCGGTGCGCGACGGGCGCTGGGCCGCTGCAGGCGTAGGCCGGGTGCTCAGGATCGCTGCTGGTGGACAGCTCCTTGGCCCCGCAATGGGTGCAGATACGCATCCGGCCAGCTCCCGGTGCCGGCTTGCCCCACAGGTGAGGCACCGGACGGGAGTGGGGGTGCGCGCTTCTGGCGTATTCGTCTCGGTTCATGCCGCTGACCTCGTGCCCTTACACTTCCACCGCTTGCGCGACAGGCGCAGCGGAGAGTTGGGATCTCGGGCAGCCTTCGGGTGGTCCTTCATCTGGCCGGCGCTCCGGGCGCAGTAGGCGTCGCCCTTCGACGTGCCCGGCTTGACCCTCGGCCCGCCGCCCTTGGCCTGCCCGGCTTGGCCGTAGCTGACCTTCTTGCCGCTCGCGGTGATCTTGACGCGAGCCTTGCCCTTCGCCGGCTTAGCCACGACGCACCCGCTTCTTCTTCGCGCTGTCCTTGAACGCCTGAGCAGTCGGCGCTCCGGGCTCGCCCGGCTTACGCATCTTCTCGCCGCTGCCCTCTTTGATGCGGACCCGCTTGCGCCTGATGTTCTCGTAGAGCCCCGGCTTACTTGCCATACTTCACCCGCTTCTTCTTCGAGGCCTCGATGGCCCGGCCCTGCTTCTCGGCCTTGCCCTTGTCGCCGTAAGCCTTGCCCGACTTGCCCCACTTGTAGGCGGTCTTGCCGTCCTTCGTCGTCTTCGTCACTGGCATCATTCGTCTCCTACAACGCGGAGCCGCGCAACACGATCACGGCCAGCCTGCAGCCTGTCGGTCAACGCGTTCACGTCGATGTTGCGGTTCTCGTTGATGTTCTCGCTCGGCATCACCTTGGCCAGCAGCGTGGCAAAAGTGCGCGGCTCGTCGTTGGCCAACATGTGCAGGTAGTCCACGCCACCTGCGCGCTCGAAGGCCTCCATGATGGCAGATTTCATGTCTCGCGTCGTCTTGTTAGGCGTGCCCTTCTTGCGCCCGCCGAACTTCTTTCCCGTTGTGTTCGCCATACTAAAATCACCTAGTTTAGGTTTCAGATAATAGCCCAGCACGGCGCATCAAGTCGAGCAACGTCTTCTCCTCCAACAGATACAGACGCCTCGATCTGTCTTGCCTGACGACCAGCAGATCAGCGCCGTCCTGATCCAGCGCATCGTACAGGAACTTGTAACCGGTCTTCTTACGTTTTGCCTCTACAGTGTAAGGGCCCAGCTTGATGTCGCCCTCCAGATCCTCGCCGGCCGCTTTGAACGCGCCGCTCCCGAATACTCGCCGGACCTCAGCGCCGGCATCCTCCCAGAACAGCACGGTCTCCCGCTCCAGTTCGTACCCTCGTTGCTTATTTCGGTTGGGCATTAGCAAGCCTCCTATGGGGCTTGCATGCCAATAGCATAGCCCCTATAGGGGCGTGCAAGCATGCAAGCAAGTTTTTTGCAGCGATATCAACGACATAAGCCAGCTTGCACGCACTTGCAGGGCCAACTTGCACGTTCAAGCAGTTTTCCGCAGATTTCTGCGGGTTTGAGTGCGTGCAAGTGCCCAGCTTGCATGTTGGCCTGCATGCAAGCTGGCGTGTCAGATCTGTCGGCATTTGAACGTCCACCTCCCCGTCGTTCTCTTACGCTCGTCGAGGACCAGCTCGACAGTCCCGACGCTGGTGGTAACAGGCTGCTGGAACATGTCGTACAGCCGCTCCATCAAGCCAGACGGCATCCTGTCTGCGCTGCTCGGCCAGCCGTCGTCGTCCCTCATACTATCGTGGACATCTGACGCACCGTGGTCACCGTAGCCGCAGATGCCGATGATCTGCTCCGCCAGATGCAGCGCCAGCACTGCGTCCCCGCCCGACACCGACATCGAGTTCAGCGCGTCCTCCTTGCTGCTCAGGTGGCAGACGCCGATCTCGAACCCCTCCGGCAGTATGCAGCCCTGCAGCTCATACACAATGGGCTGCAGCGGGCTGCCCTCGCGTATTTTGCCGGTGTCGAGCACGATCCACCTGCCGAGGTTCTGGTCCAGCGTGTTCCTGCGCCACTCCTTCCGGTCATTACCACCCGACGGCATCCAGTTGGCCAGCGTGAAGCCGCAGTCCAGCGCGCTGTAGATCGCACCGGACCCACGCCACGCGCTGCTGTCCGCTCTGTACCAGTCGGCGTCCTTCGACCGATCCTTCGGCGTGTGGTGGGCGTGCATGACGGCAGCGCCGGTCATCGACGTGATCAGCAGGAACGCCTTGGTCAGCATCGCAGCACTGTTCGCGCTGTTCTCGTCCATCGCGTCGGACAGCGTGATGTACGGGTCGAGGATCACCAGCCGAGCGCCGGTGCTGCGGACCCAGCCGACGATCTTGGCCACGTTGTCCTCGTCGATCTCGGGCGTGCCCAGCTCGTTCAACGCGATCAGGCGCATCATGCCCTCGGTCTTGCCGCGCACCGAGACGCCAAGGCTGTGCGTCAGCCCCATGTCGACGGCTGCGGCCTTCAGCCTGCGCTTGATGTCGGAGACGTGCTCCTCGTTCGCGATCCACAGCGTAGGCTCAGGGTTAGCCGCACGCGGCAGGCCCATCTTCTCTGTGCAGCCGGCAGCCAGCGTAACGGCCAGCGCCGCCAACCATCGCGTCTTGCCGACGTTGGATGTGCCGCCCAGCGAAGTCAGCCCGCCGGCCGGGATCATGCCCTCGATCAGCCAGTCGATCGCCGGCAGGCGTTCAAGGTGCAGACCCTCGACCGTGATGGTCTCGATCCCTTCTTGTGCCGCAACGCGGGCCTCGATGTCGGCTGCCGTCGTCTCGCGCTGCGGCCCTATAGGGCGCGCCTTCGGCACCTCCATCAGCGGCTTCTCCGCCAGCAGTGCCTCGATCACGTCGTCGTCCAGATCGGCGGACTGCTTCGCCGCCGCGCTGTCGACGAGCGCCTCGATCTTGCTGCGCCGGTCGATCCAGTCCTCGTGCCGGGGGTGCGCCGGGGCAGCAGCCTCCGACGCGTCCATCAGCGCGGTCAGCACGGCGACCTGCTCGTCACGGGACAACAGCCTGCCGTCCCTGTGCCGCTCCGGCAGCCGCATCGACAGGGTGCGGAGCGCCGGGTACAGATCCTCGGCGGTGCGGATGCGCTCGACCAGCTCGTCGTCGGTCGCGGTGTTCCACGACGTGGCCGTCAGCTCGCCGCTGCCGCCCTTCTTCACCATGATGGCGCGCAGCACGTCGAGCGGAAACTTGGACACCGGCACGTCGCCGAAGACCTCGTAGCCCGGAGTGCCCGGCCAGCAGATATAGCCGGATCCGCCGGCCTTTACGTCGACGCCCTCGGCGAGCTGCGCGGGGAAGCGGATGCCGTCGGCGTGGCGGAAGATGAAGTGCAGGCCCTTCGACCGCGTCGAGTGCGTCCTCGTCTCCATCAGCCAGCGGTGGTTCTCGTCGAGCCACTGCTGGACCTGCGGGCCCTTGTGCAAGTCGACATCGACGCACATCAGCCCGGACATCGCGCCCATCGGCACCGCGATCTCTTTTGCCCGGGGGTGCGAGAACAGCTCGACCACCCGCGCCGGGTCGGTCGCGGCCACCTTGTAGCCGCCTTGGCCGGGGCCGACGCCCAGCTCGGCGTTTGACCACGCCGGCACCTTGTCGCACGTTGGAAAAACAGGCAGGCCGGCGGCCGCAACGTCAAGCGCCGCCTTGATTAGCGGCGACTGATTGTCGTATAAATCATTGGTCGGGGGCATAATGGTCTCCTTGGTTGCCCTGCGATAGTCGGCGGTTTTGGGACCGCCGCCCATGGAAATCTAGCCCGGCCTCGTGCCGGGCTAAATTTATGTGTACACCGGAGGCGGCATGTCGGACAAGTACCTGAGAGGGCGCGAGGTGCGGGCTGTGGAGCGCAAGTCGCTGCACCGCAATAAAGGGACATGGGTCAAGCCGTGCCTCCGCTGCCGCAGCAAGACGCCGCGCCCCAAGAACCAGTGGCTCTGCTCTGATTGCAAGGGGCACGACATCTTCGGCGGCCTCTACTCAGCCTACTGACCGTACCGCCTGCGGTACTCCTTGACGCAATCGCGCGCCATCGCGTCGATCAGGCAGTCATATTCCGCCATCAGCTTGGCGTAGTAGATCGTGCTCGGATCGTGGAGCTTCATCGTCTCCTTCACGTCCTTGACGGCGGCGGTGCGCTCGTCGGCGGTCATGCGGCGGACCTTCTGGGTGAACTCGGGAGGATAAAGCATGGTCGATCTCCTTGGTTGGTGTTGCCCCCATTATATGGGGCTTCGTCAGTCAATGACAACCCCCTAAAAAATTTTTTGTGAGGTACTTGCAATCCTGATTGGAGTGCTAATATACTGGGGGCAATACCAACCAAGGAGCCTGACCATGACTGACCTACACACCGAATACGGCCCCATCTCGCTCAACTACGACCCGACCAAGTACAAATCCAAGGCCTCTGCCGCCAAGGCGTTCCACAAGGCGTTGCGGGAGGTGTGCCGCGATATGGGAATGAACCCCGACATCGAGATATTCATCCAGACGCCGGAGCAAAGTGCCAACGCAGGGTATGGGCGTAACTGGCGCGTCTGCTGGGAAAGCGGCCCGTACCAATGGGCCGTCGGAACCAGCTTCACGGCCCACAATCTGCCGCATTGGTACACCGAGCCGTATTATTCCTTCGACCTCTGCTTCACATACTAATCCAACCAGCCGGGGGCTTCGGCCCCGGCACAAGGAGACCATCCATGAACGACCTTCCGACCATCCCCGATTTCCTTCGCCGAGATCCCTCAACTTCCGCGATCCGCAAGATCCTCAGCCTCTTCCGCAAGAAGCCCGCCAGCGACCCCCGCTGGCGGTACCTCGGCGTCCACATCGCGGTCGCCACACAAAAAGCGCGCAGCCTCTATTGACATCAGCGTCTGACATCCCATATAACAGTCACTGACCCCCAACCAAGGAGACCGACATGACCTACTACACCAACACCTTCGAGCGCCCGACCGCCGCGCAGGACGACGACATCGACCTGATGATCACCATCTCTAAGCTGGCTCGCACGATTTACGAAATGCCGCGCGGTCACTTCCACGCGCCGGTCGTGCGGACCATCCGCGACGCCATCGCCATCGCCGGCGGCCGCCTCAACCATCAGGCAGCCGAGACCGAAGTCCGCGCGTTCTGCGACTGCATCGTCGACCCGGGCCTGTGCCGCGACGACATCGACGGCCTGATCGCCGACTACATCAACACCGCCGAGCGCATGGTCGAGGAGGGCTGGGAATAATGGAACTGCTCTACCCCAACCTGCTGAAGTACAACATCGCCGCCGGGCATCTGACCCGGCGGCAGGCCTACGACTTTTTGATCGAGCACGGCGTTTACCCCTGCAAGGCGATGGAGCTGCTCGGCGAATACGCCCCGCTTGACACTGACGACAGCCCTGGCGTATAAACTGACACAACGTGATTTGAGGTGATGATATGACAAAGAAGCAGCTACTCCCCCACCAGATCGAGGACGCCAAGTTCCTCGCCGCCAAGGCCTTCGCCGGCAACTTCTCCGGCATGGGCTCCGGCAAGACCCTTACCGCCCTCGAAGCATTTCGGCTGGTGCGCGGCCTCGTGACCGATCAGGTCATCATCGTCGGCCCGCCGATCAGCCTGCGGATGTGGGCCTCGGAGTTCGAGGCCTTCTTCCTCGGCGACAAGGCGCAGCTCGTCAAGACCGGCAAGACCAAGATCGACGGCTCCGCCTCGGCGCTGGTCATGTCCTACGAGATCGCGACCAAGCGTGCCGCCGAGCTGTCCCAGCTCAAGGCCCGCGCCCTGATCCTTGACGAGGCGCACGCCTGCAAGTCGGTGAAGGCCAAGCGGACCAAGGCCATCCTCGGCAGCGGCGGCCTCGCCAGCTCAGTGGCGCACTGCTGGGTCCTGACCGGCACGCCTATCACCCGCTGGAACGACGACCTGTATCCGTTCCTGTGCCGCGCCGATCTGGACGGCCTGCGCCGTCGCTGCGGCGGCACGCACATCGACCGGTTCAATCTGCGCTACACCGTTGTGCAGCAGCGAAAGTTCCCCGGCGCGCGGTTCCCCACCAAGATGACGGTCGGCAGCCGCAACACCGACGAACTGAACGGCTGGCTGTTCGACGGCGGCCTCGCCGTCCGCCGCGAGCTGGCCGAGGTCTGGGCCGCGATGCCCCCGCTCACTGTTAACCGCCTCGACATCGGCCTGTCGATGGACGAGGAGCTGCGCGAGATCCTCGACGGCTTCAAGACGCAGGCCCAGATCGATCAGGCCGTCGCCGCGAACGACGAGCACATCGCCACTGCCCGCCGCAAGATCGGCGAGGCCAAGGTGCGCGAAGCTGCCGCCGAGATCCGCGACCGCGTGGCCAGCGGTGCCGGTGCCATCCTCGTCGGCGCTTGGCACACCGGCGTCATCGACGCGCTGGTCTCCGAGCTGTCGGACCTGCGGGTCGCTGCCCTCGACGGCCGCACCAGCAGCGCCCGCAAGGACGAGCTGCAGCGCGCCTTTAACTCCGGCGAGCTGGACGTGCTGGTCGGCCAGATCGCCGCCATGGGCGTGTCCCTCAACCTGCAGCACGGCGGCAACCGCATCGTCGTCGTCGAGGAGGACTGGAGCCCGGCGATCATGGATCAGTTCTACGCCCGCCTGCACCGCATCGGCCAGACGCAGCATGTCCACGTCGACATCTTGCAGTCCGACGACAAGCTGTCTCAGGCCGTGGCCCGCATCGCCTCCGCGAAGCGCCGTGCCCACGCCGTGGCGATGGAGGTCGAGCATGCTTAATCAGGCCATATTCGTTTTCTTGATTGTTTTTGCGCTCCTGCTGACGTGGGAGCACCAGCTCAGGCTGGACGCCGTCGATTACCGCGAGTGCGGCGGCGTCTGGTGCGCGATGAAGGAGGAATGAGATGAGTGTACGTGACGCAGTTCTGCGTGGAGCAGATATCAAAGAGGCCCGCAGGGACTGGGGCTTTGACCGGACTACCTACCTCAACAGCTCGGAGGCCGACGCCTGCATTCGCAGCATATGGTACGCGAAGCATCGTCCGGGTGAGGCGGCCGAGCAGGACTGGGGTTACGCTCGTCGCGGTCACGCGGTCGAGGCGTACATCATCGACAGTCTGTCCATTCTGAACGACGTGTCTCTCGACCTTGTAGGTGCTGGTCAGGTCAGCCTACAGGACGAGAAGCGCCGGCTCTCGGCGACACCCGACGGGGTCATACGCTTTGGCGACGGGGATTGGTTGGGCCTCGAAGTCAAGTCCATAGACCCGAGAACAAACACCGGGCGTCTGCCGAAGCCGGCGCACATTACCCAAATCCGCATCGCCATGGCGCTGCTAAATCAGCAGCGGTGCTACAGCCTGAAGCAGGGTTACCTGCTGTATGTCGACGCCTCGAACTTTAACCGCATGTTCGAGTTCGTCATCGACGCGGACGACCGCATCCTCGATGTCTACGCCAAGAAGGCCAAGCGAGTGTTCTCTGCGGTGACCGACACCGTCCTCGACCGCGAGGGCAAGCGCACCGGCGAGTGCAAGTACTGCCCGTTCACCGCCCTGTGCGGTGTCGCGGCTGAGGACAGCAGGACGCCGCGCCCGCAGGGTCGCCCCGCCGGGTTCGACGCAGCCGTGCTGCGCTACGCCGACCTTCAGGATACCGAGGCCGCCATCAAGGCGGAGAAGGACAGCCTGAAGGAAGATATGAAATCCGTCCTGCAGACAGCAGGGCACATGATTGTCGGCAACATCGAGGTCTCGATGTCGCTGACCAAGGGACGTGCCAGCCTTGATCGTAAGGCTGTCGCGGCGGCGGGGATCGATCTGACCCCGTTCGAGAAACCGGGAGCTCCCGTGGAGCGCCTATCTGTGAAACGTGTCAACTGAGGTGACCGATATGACTAACGCACTTACTGCCTTTATCAAAGACGCCAACCTCCCCGCGTTCGACGAGGAGACCATGGCCGCTGCCATCGACGCTAGCCAAGAAGAGGAGGGCTACTCGCAGGGTGGCGGCATCACGTTCATCGACTTCTCCGGGAAGATGAACCAGTACCGCGTCGGCAAGGACCGAGACCCCATCGACCCCGAGGCGCTGTTCCTGCTGGAGCCGATCTCGGCGACCAAGGGGTGGATCTGCTGGAAGGGCGGCAAGGTAGTCGGCCGCGAGGAGTGGCCGTACCTGAACAAGGCGGCTACGATCCCGGCCGAGCACCTTGAGGACCACGGCCCCTACAAGGAGGGCGACGGGTGGAAGCCACTGCGCGGCTTCGGCTGCGTTGCGCTCGACGGCAGCGCCGGGAACTACAAGTTCTCGTCCAACGCAGCCGGTGCTCGCAACTCTATCGAGGGCGTGCTGGCCGAGGTCTCCGCTCAGGTGAAGCGGGGGCAGCCGTCGGTGCCGGTGATCAAGTTCTCGTCGGAGAGCTTCACCGCCAACGACCACACGAACTGGAAGCCCACGTTCCCGATTGTGGCGTGGGTTACCCGTGAGGCGGCGCAGGCGTTCTTCGCCGGCGGCAGCCTCGATGACCTGCTCGCGGGCAAGCAGCCCAAGAAGTTGAAGTAGGGGGGAGGCCGCCGCCTGTTACGGGACGGGCGGCGGCTGCCCTGTTACGCAAAGGTTACGGAAAACCATGCACAGCCTGATCACAGATACCGAAGAGCTGCAGCAGTATGTCGATGCCATCGGCGACGGCTTCTGCTCGCTCGACTTCGAGACCACCTCTCTGCGGCCCGAGGATGGCCGTGTGAGGCTCGTCAGCCTGTTCAATGGTACCCGGGGTGCCGTCGTGGACTTCGACGCTCTACGGGGCGGATTTGAGGCCTGCGCGGGCATGTTCAGCCGGGGGGAGTGGATCGTATTCAACAGCGGGTTCGAGCTGCGGTGGTTCATTGCCGCCGGCTACCCGGAAACCCGCTGCCGGGATGTCGGGTTCCTGCGCCGCGCCATCCTCGGCGGCGGCCGCTACAGTCTGAAGCAGGTTGTGGCGTGGGATCTGAACCGGGAGATGGACAAGACGGAGCAGACCAGCAACTGGGCTGCGTCAGAGCTGACACAATCCCAGCTCGACTACGCATTCAAGGACGCGGTCGACACATGGGATCTGTTCCAGCATTGGATGAAGCAATCCGACGAGCGGCACCTGCGGGCTTGGGAGCTGCTCGACGGTATGGTGCCGGCGGTGATCGAGATGGAGGACAGCGGAATGCTGATCGATATCCGCCGGCACCGCCAGCTCGCCAAGCACTGGGCAGAGATGGCCGACAGCAAGGTCGGCCTGATCCGTAAGGTGGTGCCCGACAGCGAGGTGGCGAACATCCAGAGCGACATGCAGTGGGGCGACTTCTTTGCCCGCGAGATGCCCGACAACATCCTGTCGAAGTGGCCACGCACCGAGAAGACCGGCACGCTGTCCATGACCGGCAGCACGCTGTCGAAGGTCGGCGCGCACTTCTACGCGCACCTCGGGGAGAACCCGATCACGACGCTGGTCGACGCCCTGCGCGACTACAAGAAGATGTCGAAGTACCTCAGCAGCTTCGGCGACACGCTGGCCGACAAGGCGCAGATGCACGACGACAACCGGGTGCGCTGCCGGTTTAACATCGGAGCGGCGAAGACTTGCCGGTTTTCGTCGACGGGCCCGAACCTGCAGCAGATCCCGCGCGACCTCGACCTGCTCGGCGAGCGCACCAGCGTGCGGTCCTCGTTCATCGCGCCACCCGGCAAGAAGCTGGTCAGCTTGGACTACAGCGGCATCGAGCTGCGCGTCCTTGCCCTGCTGTCGGAGGACGAGCAGCTCCTGCACGACGTTGTGCACGGCGACGTGCACGCCGAGGTGGCGTCCGTCATTGCCGGCCACACCATCGACAAGTCGACGCCGGAGGGCAAGGCAGCGCGCACCGCAGCCAAGGCCGTCAGCTTCGGCATCATCTACGGGTCCGGTGCCGGCGGCCTGTCCGTCACGATGCGGACATCGAGCACCAAGGCGCAGAAGTACATCGACTTCTGGTCCGAGCGTTACAGCAACGCGTTCGATTACCGCAACGTGATGACGGAGCAGGCCGCCAAGACGCGATACATTCGGTGCGTCGACGGCGGCACCATCTACATGGGCAAGAACCCTGACCTGCCGAAGTGCGCGAACTATCCGGTGCAGCGCGCCGCCCTGTCGGTCATGGCCCGCGCCATCTCCCGCCACAAGCAGACGCTGGACACGCAGCGTCAGGCTAGACAGCAGCGGCAGACACTGATACTTTCCACGATCCACGACGCGTTGAT
>Ga0222714_10002560_pt1 | contig 19128 bp, 14 predicted proteins | sample C33_3DmetaG_FD_165048 | JGI IMG/M metagenome (GOLD analysis project Ga0222714, IMG submission 165048) | Estuarine water microbial communities from San Francisco Bay, California, United States - C33_3D | ecosystem: Environmental > Aquatic > Marine > Unclassified | place: USA: California...
CTGTCGTGCTGAATGCCGATGACGCCAATTGTGGACAGTGGCATCAGCGTGCAGGGCATCGCAAGGTTGTACTGTTCAGTCGCGAGAATAGCGGTGGCACTGCGCTTTATTACAGTCGTGCCAACATGGTCGATGAAGAGGGACGAGCGGCATTCACACTGGTCACCCCACTCGGTGAACGCAACGTCAGGATGAATATGCTGGGCAAACACAACATCACGAATGCCATTGCGGCGGCGGCAGCAACGCTCGAAGTGGGGGCGACCCTGGACAGCGTTGTAGCTGGCTTGAGTTCAGTGATGCCGGTCAAGGGTCGCTTGTTGCCTGTCGCAGGCATCGCTGGCAGCCGTCTTATCGATGACAGCTATAACGCCAGTCCCGGTTCGTTTTTTGCGGCCATCGATGTGTTGATGAGTCATGACGGAGAGCGCTATCTCGTTGCTGGCGATATGCGGGAACTCGGGACCGAGTCTGCCGAGGCTCATCGCGCGGTAGGTGACTATGCGAAGCGAGCGGGTGTGGAGCGCCTGCTGGCTGTCGGTGAGCAATGCCGGTTGATGACGAACGCGTTTGGTGCCGGTGCCGAGCATTTCGAGACACAGGGGGCACTAATAGAGTGCTGTCGCAAACTGGCTACCGCCGATGCCACGTTCCTGATCAAGGGATCTCGTGGTTCAACAATGGACATTGTAGTGAAAGCTATGTCACAGATTGAGGACGCATAATGTTGGTATGGCTATCAGACTATCTCATCCAGTTCGATAACAATTTCGCTGTTGTCCAGTACATTACTGTGCGCGGTATTTTCAGCATACTGACGGCTATGGCGGTGTCACTGATTATCGGTCCGACGATGATTCGCCGCCTGAATTATCATCAGATCGGTCAGGTAGTGCGTGACGATGGCCCGGAATCACACTTCAGCAAAGCAGGCACACCCACGATGGGAGGAGCGCTGATCCTGGTCAGCATCGGTGTCAGCACGCTGCTATGGGCAGATCTGCGCAACCACTATGTGTGGACAGTGTTACTCGTCACACTGCTGTTCGGCGCGGTAGGTTGGGTTGATGACTATCGCAAGGTATTCGAAAAAAACTCTGCAGGCCTATCCGCGCGCTGGAAATATTTCTGGCAATCAGTCATCGGGCTGATTGCATCGATTGTGTTATATGTCACTGCCTTCGGTCCGGCCGAGACCCAGTACATTATTCCATTCTTCAAGGATGTCGCGATAAATGTAGGTGTGCTGTATGTCGTTATCAGCTACTTCATGATTGTCGGCTTCAGTAATGCTGTGAATCTTACCGATGGTCTCGATGGATTGGCAATTCTCCCCACCGTGATGGTTGGAGGAGCACTTGGGCTGATTGCCTATCTCGCGGGTCACGTCGAGTTTTCAACTTATCTGAATATTCCCTATATCGATGGCGCAGGTGAGTTGGTGATCTTTGCCGGCGCCCTGGTTGGATCCGGATTGGGATTCTTGTGGTTCAACACCTACCCGGCCCAGATCTTCATGGGTGACGTTGGTGCATTGGCGCTGGGTGCTGCGCTTGGTGTGATGGCGGTAATCGCGCGCCACGAAATGGTGTTGTTCATCATGGGTGGCGTGTTTGTAATGGAGACTGCATCGGTGATTCTGCAAGTCGCCTCTTTCAAATTGACCGGCAAGCGCATCTTCCGGATGGCGCCGTTGCACCATCACTTCGAATTGAAAGGCTGGCCAGAGCCACGCGTTATCGTGCGTTTCTGGATTATCACTGTGATGTTGGTGTTATTCGGGTTGGCGACGCTCAAGCTTCGCTAGGATGAGAGGGCGATGCCCGAGATGCGCGAGGAGACTGGTTCGGTAAGTGTGATCGTCGGTTTGGGCGATACCGGATTGTCGGTTGCGAAGTATCTCGCCGCTATCGGCGAGCCGTTTCGGGGTGTGGATACGCGACAGAATCCACCCGGGTTGTCAGAGCTTCGCCGTTTGTTCCCCGAGATGAGAATCGATCTCGGTGCACTGGAAGACGCCGCATTGCAAGATGCGAGGCAATTGATCGTCAGTCCGGGGATCAGCTTGAAGACGCAAGCAATCGCCGCGGCGCGATTGGCGGGGGTGCCGGTTACAGGTGATATCGCGCTGTTTGCCAATGCAGTCAGTGCGCCAATTATTGCGGTAACGGGCTCGAATGGAAAGAGTACGGTAGTTGCGTTGGTGGCTGCCATCCTGCGACAGGCAGGAATCAATTTTGGGCTTGGTGGCAATCTGGATGGCGTCAACTTCCGCCCGGCACTGGAGTTGTTGCAAGAGCCAGAGAAGGAAATGTACGTGCTTGAGCTGTCGAGCTTTCAATTGGAAACGACTGCACAGTTAGGAGCAGAAGTCGCGATAGTTTTAAACATCAGTCCTGATCATATGGATCGTTATGTGGATGTGATGGAATATCGTCAGGCCAAGCAGGCGATATTCAATGGATGCAAGCAGTTCGTCGTCAATCGGGATGATGATACGAGCCGGCCATTGGCTGATTTGGGTGAGCCGACAATTGATTTCGGTTTGGGTGAACCCGGACCTGCAGGCATCGGAATCACTGAGAGAGAGGGGCAGCGGTTCATCGTAATAGGGACGGAGACATTATTGCCAGTCGATGCGCTGAAAATAGTGGGCCAGCACAATCTAGGTAATGCGATGGCGGCAATCGCATTGGCCCTGGCGGCGGGAATTGACAAGGGTGCAATACGGACCGCTGTCGCGTCATTTGCAGGTTTGCCTCATCGCTGTCAATGGGTAGCAGAGATTGAAGGTGTGCAATTCTATAACGATTCAAAAGGGACGAATGTGGGAGCGACGATTGCGGCTATCGAGGGCCTGGGAGCGCGCCTCGATGGTCGCATCGTGTTGATAGCAGGTGGCGTGGGCAAGGGTGCAGATTTTAGCGTGCTGGCTCCGGTGGTACAGCAGTGGACACGTGCAGTGATATTGATCGGACAGGATGCAATGCAGATAGCGAGTCACATCGAACGAACCACTTCGGTGATCTTTGCCGATGACATGCCGAGCGCCGTCAAGCTGAGCTTGCAACTGGCTCAGCCCGGCGATGCTGTGTTGCTGTCTCCGGCCTGTGCGAGTTTCGATATGTTTGACAATTTTCAACACCGCGGGTTCACCTTCATGCAACTGGTCGAGAGCTTACAATGAGCATGGCAAGTACAGTAAATCGCAGACAAGTCTCACTGCAAGGTGTGCAGGCGCCCCTGCAATCGATCAATTCGATTCTTCTGGTGACCTGCCTGCTGCTCGCAATTGGATTGTTGATGATGACGTCTGCGTCGGTAGAAATCGCCAGCAGTCAATACGGTGACCCCTTCTTTCATCTCAAGCGTCAGGCTGTCTTTGCCTTCATGGGTGTGTGCGCGATGCTGGTCACTCTGCATGTGCCGACCCGCTTCTGGCGCGAATCGAGCTGGTACCTGCTGATGGCGTCCTTCGCCCTGTTACTGCTGGTATTGGTCCCGGGCATAGGCAAAAACGTGAACGGCAGTACGCGTTGGATCGATCTTGGCCTTTTCAATCTGCAGCCATCGGAGTTAGCCAAAGTCTTCATCGTCGTCTATCTGTCCGCCTTCCTGGAGCGCCATCTTGTCGAAGTTCAGGAGCAATGGTCCGGGTTTATCAAACCCCTGTGCGTGATTGGCTTCGCTGTCGTGCTGCTTCACTTCGAACCTGACCATGGCGCCATGGTTATTCTGATGCTGACCGCCTTTACCCTGATCTTTCTGGCTGGTGCAAAACTGTACCGCTTCGTTCTCATGCTCGGTGTCTGTGTTGGTGCTGTCGTGTTCCTCGCTGTGATGAAGCCCTATGTCATCGTTCGGTTTTCTTCCTTTCTTAATCCATGGGCAGACGAAAACGTCTACGGCGGCGGCTACCAACTTACGCAAGCGCTTATTGCTTTCGGGCGGGGCGAGTGGTTTGGGGTCGGACTGGGTAATAGCATTCAAAAATTGTATTTCCTGCCTGAGGCACATAACGATTTTGTGTTGGCTATCATCGGCGAGGAATTCGGCCTGTTCGGAGTGGCGGTCGTGGTTTTGTTATTCAGTATTCTGGTCTGGAAAGCCTTCGCAGTGGGCAAGTTGGCGCACTCGCGTAATAGCCTGTTCTCTGCCTTCTTTGCGTATGGACTCGGTCTGCTGTTCGCCGGGCAGGCGCTCATTAATATCGGCGTCAATATTGGCCTGCTTCCCACGAAGGGACTCACGTTGCCATTCCTCAGTTATGGCGGAGCCAGTCTCATCGTAAGTTGTTTCATGGTCGCACTGTTGTTACGAATTCAGTATGAGCTCGAAACGGGAAGCGTGCAGGATGAAAGAGAGGGTTGGTAGTGAGCATTGCGACGCCGACCACTGTATTGGTCATGGCTGCTGGCACGGGAGGTCACGTTTTTCCGGCACTGGCGATTGCCCGCAAATTACTGCAACTCGGAGCTCGCGTCGAATGGCTGGGTACACAACACGGACTGGAGAATGAGTTGCTGGCAGATTCCGAATTTCCAATCCATCGCATCTCCGTAAGCGGATTACGTGGAGCCGGGATTAAACGAAAATTGATGGCACCCTTTATGTTACTCATGGCACTTTTACAGTCATTGCGCGTCATTCGATCGGTACAACCCGATTGTGTTCTTGGCATGGGCGGCTTTGTGTCGGGACCGGGTGGAGTCGCCGCCAGACTGCTTGGCAAACCGCTGCTGATCCATGAACAGAATGCCGTGGCCGGTATCACGAACCGGATATTGGCGCGTATTGCAACCCGCGTGTTTGAAGCGTTTCCGCACACATTTCCAGCCACCATCAAGGCGCTCCCTACCGGTAATCCCCTGCGCGCGGAGATAGAGGCGCTGCACGGCATCACTCGAAACCCTGATTCAGCGCGGAGCCTGCATCTGCTTGTTTTGGGCGGCAGTATGGGGGCGGCAGCCATCAACGCCGTCATTCCTCCCATGTTGGCCTGCTGGTCCGGGTCGAAGCGGCCACAGGTCTTGCATCAGACAGGCGCACGCAGTCTGGAAGCGGTGCGCGCGAGCTACGCGCAGGCGGGGGTGTCGGTCGATGCCGAATGTCGGGTGGAAGCGTTTGTGACCGACATGGCTGCTGCCTATCGCTGGGCGGATATTGTCGTCTGTCGCTCCGGTGCCAGTACGGTGAGTGAATTGGCCGCTGTCGGATTACCCGCCATTCTGGTGCCGTATCCACATCACTCGGATCAGCAACAAGTCCACAATGCCAACTGGCTGGTTACTGCCGGGGCCGCGCAACTGGTGATGCAGTCTGCTCTCACGGCGGAGCATTTGCTGGCAATGCTTCAGGATCTGGATGCCGATCGCAGTCAGTTACAGGCAATGAGCCAGGCAGCAAGCGCGCTTGCTCTTGGCCAGGCTGGAGCAATCATCGCCAATGCCTGTCAAGAGGTGGCCCATGCTTAGACCGGCACAATTGCACGTTATTCCGGAGATGCGTCGAATCAAGACGATTCATTTCGTTGGGGTAGGCGGAGCAGGCATGTGTGGCATCGCCGAAGTCCTGCTGAATCAGGGTTATCGCATTACCGGCTCAGACATCAAGCAGTCAGCCAACACCGAGCGGCTGGCGCGCATGGGAGCGACGATCTTCATCGGTCACGCGGCATCGAATGTGAAGCAGGCTGATGTCATTGTGTATTCGAGTGCGATCAACATGAAGAACCCGGAAATCAAGACGGCTGTCGCATCGGCGAAGCCGCTGATTCCTCGCGCCGAGATGCTGGCAGAGCTGATGCGATATCGGCATTCAATCGCGATCGCGGGCACCCACGGCAAAACTACAACCACGAGCATTGTTGCTTCCATTCTTGCAGAGGGCGGACTGGATCCAACTTTCGTTATAGGCGGGCTGCTAAATAGCGCAGGTACCAACGCGCGCCTTGGCGAGAGTCAATATCTCGTGGCAGAAGCTGATGAGAGCGATGCCTCATTCATGCATCTGCAACCTATGGTAACCGTTGTTACCAACATCGAAGCCGATCACATGAGCACCTATGGGGGTGACTTCGAGAACCTGAAGAAATATTTCGTGGACTTTCTGCACAATCTGCCCTTTTACGGACTGGCGGTCTTGTGTATCGATGACCCTACTGTGCGCGAGATTCTGCCGCGAGTGTCCAGACCAAAGCTTACCTATGGATTCTCTGAAGATGCCGATTTCAGGATCATGAATCTTGAGCAGCATGAGCGACAGACAACATTTCAAGTCTGCAGGGAAGGGCACGATTCACCGTTGGCAATCACCCTGAATATGCCGGGAAAACACAATGCCCTCAATGCTACCGCCGCCATCGTCATCGCAACCGATGAAGGCATCGCTGATGAACACATCTGTCGTGGCATAGAGAAATTTTCGGGTGTCGGTCGCCGCTTTGACGTGCAGGGGAATTTCGCGGTGGATGACGGCGAGCTGATGTTGATCGATGACTACGGTCATCACCCGACCGAGGTAGCGGCCACCATCCGGGCACTGCGTGACGGCTGGCCGACACGACGGTTGGTCATGATCTATCAACCCCATCGATACAGTCGTACCAAAGACCTTTACGAGGACTTTGTCGAGGTCCTGTCCCAGGTGGACGTTCTGTTGCTGCTGGAAGTGTACAGCGCCGGCGAGAAGAAGATTCCGGGCGCTGACTCGCGCAGCCTGTGTCGCAGTATCCGTTTACGAGGCAAGGTCGACCCGGTGTATGTGCAGAAAGAATCCGAAGTCCAGGGCCTGTTGATGGACCTGGTTCAGGGTGGGGATATCGTCCTGACCCAGGGTGCGGGCAGCGTGGGATTGCTGGCGAAGGAGCTCGCATCCACCGGCTTTAGCAAAAGAGTAAATAACTGAAATTTATAGAAAATTGTTCAAAACATCATTAAGAATTTGGGCCATGAGAACGATAAATAGAGAGAAAATAGTAAAAGCGTTGGGGCATGTGGTTGTTCTCAAGGGCGGTCAGTCTTCCGAGCGGGAAATCTCGCTAATCAGCGGTGGGGCTGTCTATGACGGGCTTCTGCGATTAGGCGTACACGCCACCGCTATCGATGTCTCAGACAGCATTATCGATGACCTGAAGGCGGCCCGACCGGACTTCATTTTTAACATGCTGCACGGCGAAGGGGGTGAGGACGGTGTGATCCAGGGCTTGCTGGAGATCATGGGAATTCCCTACTCAGGCAGTGGAGTGCTGGCTTCGGCGCTGGCCATGGACAAGGTCAGAAGCAAGATGCTCTGGCAGCAACTCGGTCTGAACACGGCCGATTTCGTAGTGCTGAATGCTCAGAGCAAATGGGATGATGTGATAGCGAATTTGGGAACGGTTGTTATTAAACCAATTACTGGCGGTTCCAGTATCGGGATTTCAATCGTTGCCGATGCGCGAACACTACAGGAAAAGTTTGAACTGGCCCAATCGGCAGGTACCGAGGTGATGGCCGAAAGTTATATCAAAGGTGATGAATTTTCTGTTGGCATTCTTGGTGATGAATTATTGCCGACGATCCAGTTGAGAACGAACCGGGAATTTTTCGATTACGAAGCCAAGTACATTGTTAATGACAACGTCTATATTTGTCCCGCGATCATGTCGGAGGCAAAGGACGCTGAATTGAAGCGGCTCGTTATGGATGCTTATCTGAGCCTGGGATGTGAAGGCTTGGCGCGGGTAGATGTGATGCAGGATGCTAAGGGCGATTTCTACCTGCTTGAAGTGAACACAATACCAGGGATGACAGAACACAGTTTTGTCCCGATGGCCGCAAAGAGCATTGGTATCAGCTTCGATGAGTTACTGCTGAGAATTATGGGAACGGAGTTGGCAATAGTCTGACTATGAGAGCACACAGAAGCATTCAGGACACGGGACGCGGTGTACATGCGAAACGCCGGGTTTCCATTGCTCCGCGTCAACCACTCAAGCCGCGATATTCTGCGCGACGTTCTGGCGTCTTGCTCGCACTTCTGTTGGCCAGTGTTGGAATTCTTGCGCAACAGAATCGAGCAGCGATCGAGAATTATATCAATCGACCTGTGGTCAAGATCAGGATGGATGTCAATTGGCAGCAGCTCGATGAGAATGAGATTGGTAATTTGTTGGCGGGCATCATTGGTAAGGGTTTTTTTGACATCGATGTGGAGCAGGTCAAGCAGCGACTGGAACAACATCCGTGGATTGCGCAGGCTTCCGTGCAACGCGTCTGGCCAGACAGTCTGGCTCTGGAGATCACCGAGCATGTCGCCATCGCGCGCTGGCGGGAGTCCGAGTTGTTGAATCAGTACGGTGAAATCTTCAAGCCTGCGCAACTGGAACATCTTGGAACACTGCCCAGGCTTCAAGGGCCCCAGGACAGTCAGTTCGCCATGATGCAGCAGTATCAGAAGTTTAGTCAGGTGTTGTTTCCTTCCGGGCTGCGGCTGACCGAATTGAAGTTGAGCCCACGGGGGAGTTGGGACCTGACGCTGAATGAATCGATGCATGTGGCTGTCGGCAGAACCAATCTTAATGAGAAGCTGGAGCGCTTCGTGAAATTTTACGAAGCTCAGCCGAAATCCAGTTCTGATCTTTTTGACTCGATCGATCTGCGCTATGGGAATGGGATAGCAATCAAAAACAAAGTAGGGGATTTGACAGGGGTGGCAATTCGGTGAATCAGCAGCACTACAGATCAGGGCCTGATGGTTTACCTCTGCGCGGGGATCGTGGCTTATGAGCGAGGCAGTCGGCAATAACATGATCGTGGGTCTGGACATAGGCACGTCCAAGGTCGTTGCGATCGTCGGCGACATCACCAAGGACGGCGGCATCAATATCGTTGGTATTGGCAGCCACCGTTCACGTGGCTTGAAGAAGGGAACAGTTGTCAATATCGAATCGACCGTAGAATCGATTCAGCGCGCGATCGAAGAAGCAGAATTGATGGCCGGATGTCAGATCCATTCGGTCTATGCCGGAATAGCAGGCAGCCATATCCGCAGCATGAACTCGCATGGAATAGTCGCGATTCGGGATGGAGAGGTGATGCGAGCCGATATCGAACGCGTTATCGATGCGGCGCAGGCGGTCGCGATTCCTGCCGATCAGAAAGTACTGCATATATTGCCGCAGGAATACATTATCGATTCGCAGGAAGGTGTAAAAGACCCGCTCGGCATGTCTGGTGTCAGGCTCGAGGCCAAGGTGCATCTGGTCACCTGCGCAATCAACGCGGTACAAAACATCGAGAAGTGTATCAAGCGTTGCGGATTGGAGACGGACGAAATCATACTCGAGCAACTCGCGTCCAGCTATGCCGTGCTGACTGAAGATGAGAAAGAGCTGGGTGTGTGCCTTGTCGACATCGGTGGGGGCACTACCGACATCGCGATCTTCACCGAAGGCGCTATACGTCACACGGGGGTCATTCCTATCGCTGGCGATCAGGTAACGAATGATATAGCAATGGCATTGCGCACCCCTACCGAAAACGCCGATGAAATAAAAATCAAATATGCCTGCGCTTTGACGCAGATGGCAAACTCAAGCGACACAATAAAAGTACCAAGCGTTGGCGATAGGCCGCCTCGCGAACTATCGCGTCAGGCACTTGCTGAGGTGGTGGAGCCTCGTTACGACGAATTGTTCACGCTCGTGCTGGCAGAATTGCAACGCAGTGGATTCGAGAATCTGCTTGCCGCCGGTATTGTACTGACGGGTGGCACGAGCAAAATGGAAGGAGTTGTGGAGCTTGCTGAAGAAATTTTTCACGCTCCTGTGCGCATCGGTGCGCCTCATAATGTTACTGGATTAGCCGATATCGTAAGAAACCCGATTTATTCCACTGGCGTTGGGTTGCTGCTGTATGGGCTTAAACAGCATCAGGAGCGCGATGGGCTCGACCCGCGAAGAGATCCGCAGATTCGCATTGTCGACAAGGTTAAGAATTGGTTCAAGGGCAATTTTTAATTAACAGTCAAAAATTAATTAAAATTAAATAACAACGCTGGTTTAGGAAATTCTCAAGGCAAGGGGGCTATATGTTCGAATTAGTCGAAAACATTCCGCAGAGTGCTGTGATCAAAGTGATCGGCGTTGGTGGCGGCGGTGGTAACGCAGTACACCACATGATCAAGAACGAGGTTAGCGGTGTCGAATTCATCTGTGCGAATACAGACGCCCAGGCGCTGAACAATCTGAAGGCGAAAACGATATTGCAAATGGGTAGCAATATCACCAAGGGCCTCGGTGCGGGCGCGAATCCCGAGATCGGCCGTCAGGCCGCTCTGGAAGACCGCGACGAGATCGCCGAGATTCTGTCGGGGGCCGATATGGTCTTCATTACCGCTGGGATGGGTGGTGGCACTGGCACCGGCGCTGCGCCTATCGTGGCCGAAGTAGCTCGCGAAATGGGAATTCTGACGGTGGCCGTGATTACGCGTCCGTTTCCGTTCGAAGGCAAGAAACGAGCAGCAGTTGCTGAGGAAGGCATTCGTCAGCTGTCACAGAATGTGGATTCACTGATCACGATTCCGAATGAGAAATTACTCGAGGTGCTGGGCAAGGAAGCGACTCTGCTGGAAGCCTTCAAGGCAGCCAACGATGTGTTGCTGGGTGCGGTGAAGGGTATTGCCGATCTGATCATGCACCCCGGCATGATCAACGTCGACTTCGCCGACGTGCGTACTGTCATGTCTGAAATGGGCATGGCGATGATGGGTACCGGTTTGGCCACTGGTGAGAATCGGGCCCGGGAAGCTGCCGAATCGGCAATCCGCAGCCCACTGTTGGAAGACATCAACCTGCAGGGAGCGCGGGGCATACTGGTCAATATTACCGCCGGCGAGAATCTGTCACTGGGCGAATTCTCGGATGTTGGCGATACCGTCGAGGAGTTTGCCTCTGATGACGCCACTGTCGTTGTCGGTACCGTGATCGATCCGGAGATGAAGGACGAGATTCGTGTGACCGTGGTTGCTACCGGTCTGTGTGGCCTGCACGAGCGTCCGACCAAGGTAGTGGACAATACCCGTGGTCAGCGCACGACGGATTACAAGAAACTCGATCGACCAGCGGTAATGCGTAATCGTGAGGCTGGTACCCGGATTACCGGTCTGGCGCAGGCAGTGGGTGCCGAGACCGATATGGATTATCTGGATATCCCGGCTTTTCTGCGCAGGCAAGCCGATTAGGGCAATGCCGGCGAAACAGGGCCGGCCTCGTCTCAGCACTGGGGGAAAATTGCGTCTCGTGCAGCCCCATTATTGGGTTATTCGATAATGTTTGGTACTATGCGGGGGTTTTACCGTGCAGAGACTGACGGTTCGAATTTCCGATGATATCGGGCTCACAAGGCCCCATTAATTCTGGCCGACAGGGCCACTCGCCACCAAGGGTTCGTTATCACGACTATGCTGAAACAGAGAACGCTGAAGAACGTAATCCGGGCCACGGGCGTCGGCTTGCATACCGGGGAAAAGGTCTACCTTACCCTGCGACCGGCGCCGGTGAACACCGGCATAGTCTTTACCCGAGTCGACCTGGATCCCCAGGTATCCATCGAGGCAAGAGCCTCGAATGTCGGCGATACCACGCTCTCCACCACGCTTTGTAAAGGCGATGTTCGGATTTCCACGATCGAACATCTGATGTCAGCTCTGTCCGGGCTTGGCATCGACAATGCCTTCGTCGACGTCAGTGCACCTGAAGTTCCGATCATGGATGGCAGCGCTGGTCCCTTCGTCTTCCTGATCCAGTCTGCAGGCATCGAAGAGCAGGGGGAACTCAAGAAATTCATCAAGATCAAACGCCCCATCGCCCTGGAGCAAGGTGACAAGGCGGTCAGCCTGGAGCCTTTCAATGGTTTCAAGGTCAGTTACACGCTGCTCTATGACCACCCGGTGTACAAGAAATACACAAAGACAGCGACTATCGACTTTTCCAGTACCTCGTTTGTGAAAGAGGTCAGTCGGGCGCGTACCTTCGGCTTCATGCATGAGTTTGAGGAATTACGGAACCGCAATCTGGCGCTCGGTGCGAGCATGGACAACGCCATCGCCGTGGGTGACTACAAGGTGCTGAATGAAGACGGATTGCGTTATGAAGACGAGTTCGTCAAGCATAAAATCCTTGATTCCATTGGGGATTTATACCTTCTGGGCAACAGTCTGATCGGCGAGTTCAAAGGATATAAATCTGGACATGCACTGAATAATGCATTATTAAGAATGCTCGAAGTCAATGAAGACGCTTGGGAAATTGTAAGTTTCGACAAAGATTCAAAAGTTCCTATTTCCTACATGAAACCGGTATTGGCATCCTAGGATTGCTGATTCACACCTAACTCTCTGATATTCCTAATTTTTGTTAGGCGTAGATGTTTCTGACGTTAGCCCAAGTGTGCGCCAGGGTTAAGAGAATTACGCTATTCCATGAAAGTCATACTCGTCGATGAACGGCACGGTCATACCAAGACCATCGTCCTTAAAGGCTGGCTGAAAGGCTTCCTTTCCCTTTGTCTTCTTGGCACTCCGGTGGCGCTGGGCTACTTCGGTTATCAACTGGCTGTCTCCCAGAATTCCCGCATGCTAACGGTCGAAACGGCCCAGAACTGGGACCGCCAGATCAAACTGCAAGCCGACCAGATTGCGGAGATTAAACAGGAGGCTTCCCAGCAGCTGGAAGCCCTGACTCTGCGACTCGCCATGATGCAGGCACGACTGGTACGACTCGATGCCGTTGGCGAACGCATCACGACAATCGCGCATCTCGATGACGGTGAATTCGATTTCAGTCAGCCGGTCGCCCTTGGTGGTCCCATCACCGGCAGTTCGGAACCGTTCTCCACCGAGAGCTTCATGAATGCGGTGAACCAGCTCGAGAAACAACTCGAAGACCGTCAGCAACAGCTGGAAATCCTGGAAGGCCTGATGACCGATCGCAAGATCCAGTCTGATGTGTTTATCGCCGGGCGGCCGTTGTCCAAGGGCTGGATTGCGTCCCGCTTCGGACGTCGCCCGGACCCCTTCACCGGCCAGCTTACCTTTCATGCTGGCATGGACTTCACCACTGGCAAGGCCGGTGCTGAAATCAATACTGTCGCGGCTGGCGTCGTGACCTGGGCCGGGCCTCGCTCCGATTACGGCCTGATGGTCGAAGTGAATCATGGCAATGGATACACCACTCGATACGCCCATGCCGAGAAGTTACTGGTTGAGGTTGGCGACATCGTCATGAAAGGGCAGGACATTGCGCTTGTCGGTTCTACTGGCCGATCCACCGGCCCGCATGTGCATTTCGAGGTTTACAAGAACGGTCGTGTCGTCGATCCGGCCAGCTACATTCACCGCACCGTCCGATAACTCTATCCCCACGCCGTTTCATTGCTCCGTCACCCCAGGCGCAACTTCGTCGCCTGTGGTTCTGAGTACATACCCAATTCAATTACAGCGACACCAGTGAATCCATGAACATACTTAACAAGATTTTTGGAACCAGTAATTCGAGAAAGCTGAAAAAGCTCAAGCGCAAAGTGGCGGCCATCAACGCGCTCGAAGCGTCGTTGGAGGCGCTGTCTGACGCCGAACTGCAGGCAAAGACGACGGAATTTCGTGAACGGTTCGAGGCCGGCGAGACCTTGGATGACTTGCTTGTCGAGGCCTTTGCGGTTGTCCGGGAAGCGAGCAAGCGCACGATGCACATGCGTCACTTCGATATGCAACTGGTCGGCGGCATGGTGCTGAACGAAGGCAGCATTGCCGAGATGCGCACAGGAGAGGGCAAGACACTCGTCGCCACCCTGCCTGCGTATCTGAATGGCCTGACTGGCAAGGGCGTGCACATAGTGACCGTCAATGAATATCTCGCCGATCGCGATGCCAACTGGATGCGGCCGCTCTATGAATTTCTGGGATTGAGTGTGGGTATCATCAAGTCGGGTCAAAGTCCTGCCGAGAAGAAAGCCGCCTATGACGCTTCGATAACCTACGGGACGAACAACGAGTTTGGTTTCGACTATCTGCGTGACAACATGGCGTTCCGCCTCGATAACAAGATGCAGCGCGAATTGAATTTCGCCATTGTGGACGAGGTCGACTCAATCCTGATCGACGAGGCGCGAACACCCCTGATCATCTCCGGTGCCGCCGAAGACAGTTCCCATCTCTACACTGCGATCAATAAATTGATTCCCAAACTCGAGAAGGGCGTCAAGGCCGAGAAGTCCAAGATGGAGATGATGGACAAGAATTATGTACCGGAGGAAACCGGACATTTCACCGTCGATGAAAGGACGCGCCAGGTTGAGCTCACCGAAGCCGGTCACGAATACGTTGAGCAGTTGCTGATCGAGAAGAAACTGCTGAATGAGGGTGAGTCGCTGTACGCGGCCACGAACCTGTCATTGCTGCACCACATCCACGCCGGACTCAAGGCGCATTTCCTGTTCCATAAAGATGTCGAATACATTGTGCAGGATCGCCGTATCGTGTTGATTGATGAACACACGGGTCGCACCATGGAAGGTCGCAGGCTGTCAGAGGGGCTGCATCAGGCTCTGGAGGCGAAAGAAGGACTCGATATCCAGAGCGAAAGTCAGACCCTGGCTTCCACCACGTTCCAGAATTACTTCCGTCTGTACGCAAAACTTGCAGGCATGACTGGTACGGCTGACACCGAAGCCTTCGAATTCAGCCAGATTTACGGACTGAACGTGGTTGTCATTCCAACCAATAAGCCGATGATTCGCATCGATGCAAACGACCTGATCTTCCTCACGATGGAGGAGAAGTTCGAGGCAATCGTCAAGGACATCACTGAGATCTGTGAGAGCGGGGCGCCGGTACTCGTCGGTACCGCATCGATCGACACCTCTGAATTGCTGTCGAATTTCCTCACCAAGAAGAAAATCAAGCATGAGGTGCTTAACGCCAAGTTCCATGAACGCGAAGCGCAGATTATTGCGCAGGCCGGTCGACCGGGTGTGGTCACAATAGCGACCAATATGGCAGGTCGCGGTACCGATATCGTGCTGGGAGGCAAATGGGAAACGGAAATCGCTGAACTTAACAATCCGACTGAAGCGCAAATTGCAGCGATCAAGGCGGCCTGGCAAGAGCGACACGACCAGGTCATCGCGGCGGGAGGACTGCATATTATTGGGACCGAGCGCCACGAGTCTCGTCGTATCGATAACCAGCTTCGCGGGCGTTCCGGTCGACAAGGTGATCCCGGCTACTCTCGCTTCTATCTGTCCATGGAAGACAATCTGCTGCGCATCTTCGCAACCGAGGGCGTGAAAAATTTCATGCGAAGGCTGGGGATGGAGCGAGGCGAAGCAATCGAACATAGCATGGTGACACGTTCCATTGAGAAAGCGCAGCGCAAGGTCGAGGGCCGCAATTTCGATATCCGCAAGCAATTGCTGGAATACGATAACGTTGCCAATGACCAGCGCACGATCATCTACCGGCAACGTAATGAACTGATGGCCAGCGATGATATCTCCGAACTATTGACCGAGATGCGCGTGGAAGTGGTCGATCAACTTGTCGATGAATATATTCCGCCGCAGAGCGTCCCGGAACAGTGGGACATAGAAGGGTTGGAAAGGGCGATAGAGAAAGAGTTCGCTTCCAGTCAACCGATCCAGCGCTGGCTCGACGAAGATGACAAGCTGTTTGAAGAACAGCTGAAACGCAAGATAACCGATATCCTTGAACAGGAATATGCGGAAAAATGTGCGCTCGTAGGCCCAAACATGCGTGGCTTCGAGAAGCAGATTACCCTGCAGATTCTTGATGGCTTGTGGAAAGATCATCTGGCCACCATGGATCATCTGCGTCAGGGCATATTCCTGCGCAGTTACGGTGGCAAGAATCCGCGTCAGGAGTACAAGCGCGAAGCCTTCGCCCTGTTCCAGGACATGATGACTAACTTGCAGCAAGAAGTGGTGAAGGTGCTGAGCCACGTCAAAATTCGCAGGGAAGATGAGGCAGATGCGATCGAGCGTCAGCGTCAGGCGGAGCAGGAACGGGCCCGAGTCAATTATCAACACCAGCAAGTGTCAGGCATGGCAGCCGCCGCCGAGGCTGAGCGTCCGGCTCCGCCCGCCGGGGGAGCAGAAGAAGGTGATCGCGTTGCGCCTTTCGTTCGGGAAGTGCCGAAGGTGGGCAGAAACGATCCCTGTCCGTGTGGGTCGGGTCGCAAATACAAAACATGTCACGGCAGAATTGTCTGAGCAGGAGTCACATTCATGGCAGTGGGAGAGGCATTCCAGGGACAGATCCATCCGGTGGCTGGTGTAAGGCTGGCCACGGTTGCCAGCCATATCCGCTATGCTGACCGCCTGGATCTGGTGCTTGTCGAGTTGGCAGAGTCTGCCGAGACGGTTGGGGTGTTTACCCGAAACCGGTTCTGTGCGCCGCCGGTGGAGCTGGCGCGTGCGCATTTGACTGCTACGACAGCTCGTTATTTCGTCATCAACACCGGTAATGCGAATGCCGGCACCGGCGCTGCCGGCCGACAAGCCGCAGAGACCTGCTGTGCCGCGCTCGCAGAACTGGCGGGCGTGCCTGTTGCCGCGGTCCTGCCTTTCTCGACGGGAGTGATCGGAGAAACCCTGCCGGTCACGAAGGTAATCAACGGTATCAATGCGGCGTTTGCGGTGTTCAGCGAAGATGGCTGGGCGCAGGCGGCGCGTGGCATCATGACAACAGATACGCGGCCAAAGCTGGTCTCCGAGCGACTCACGATTGGTGGCAAGTCTGTCACCCTGAGCGGATTTGCCAAGGGTGCCGGCATGATCAAACCGAATATGGCGACCATGCTCAGCTTCGTGTTTACCGATGCTCGCATCGAACGCTCGCTGTTGCAGCAAATGTTGAATCGGGTCGTAAACCGTTCATTCAACCGCATCACGGTGGACGGCGACACATCCACCAATGACAGTTGCATGCTCACCGCAACCGGCTGTGGCGAATTGACCCTGAGCAGTCTCGACTCGACAGAGGCGATCGCCTTCATGCAGGCGCTGGATCGCCTGTGCCGAATGCTGGCAATCGCGATTATTCAGGATGCCGAAGGCGCAACGAAATTTATAACGATCGATGTCAATTCCGGTCGCAGCAGCGAAGAATGTCTTCACGTTGCGTATGCCATCGCAGAATCACCGCTGGTGAAGACGGCGTTCTTCGCGTCCGACCCGAATTGGGGGCGAATTCTGGCGGCGATAGGGCGTGCCGGCATTGATGATCTGAATATCGAAGCGATCGCTGTGTATCTCGGGGAACATCAGATTGTGGCGAATGGTGCACGCTATTCCGGTTACACCGAAGCCCAGGGCAAGGCTGTCATGGCGCAGGAGGCGATCACCGTAAGGGTCGAACTCGCGCGTGGCGATTGCAATGAAACGGTGTGGACTTCAGACCTGTCCCACGATTATGTGCGTATAAATGCAGAGTACCGCAGTTAGCCGTCACGTTTCGGAGAAACACCTGCGCCAGCCAACACGGATGCGTCTCCTATGCCTGTAATCGATGTGGCAGTCGGAGTCATCATCAATGCCGCCGATGAAGTACTGATCTCCTTTCGTCTGCCAGAATTGCATCAAGGCAATCTCTGGGAATTTCCTGGCGGCAAGGTGGAAGCCGGAGAAACGGTAGAGGCCGCATTGCGCCGAGAATTGCTGGAAGAACTGGGTCTGCAGGTAGAGCATTCCTTCCCCCTCAAACGGATTCGTCACGACTACCCGGACAAGTCGGTAGTGCTGCATGTGCGCCGTATCGATCGGTGGTCAGGTAGCCCACGCGGACGGGAGGGCCAGGCCGTAACATGGCGCCCGCTGACGGCACTAAAGGCCCATGATTTCCCGGCGGCGAACAAGCCCATCATCGATGCATTGCAACTGTCCCCGTTGATCGCAATCACACCGGAAGTGACGACACAGTCCGCTCTGGACGATGTCATGGAGCCCCTGCTGCAGTCCGGTATCAGGTTGATCCAGCTACGTCAGCCCCAACTCACACGAGAGGACTATCTCCTCTGGTACCAGAGTTGGCAGGTGCGCTGTCAACAACACGGCTGTTCACTCGTCTTCAACGGTGATGTGGCTGATTTTGCTTGCAGTGCGGGAACGGCCTACCACGCGAACTCCACACGACTTCGAAGCCTGATTGCGCGGCCGGTCAGCGAGTCGATCCTGTTCAGTGCCTCTTGCCATGATGCCGCAGAATTAGCCCAGGCCCAGGCGATCGGGGCAGACTTCGTAACCCTTTCTCCGGTCGCCCACGTGCCCAAGTACGGGAATCGGGAGCCGCTTGGCTGGCAGGCGTTCATGGCACTGGCCGGTGAAGTCAGCCTGCCAGTGTACGCGCTCGGTGGCTTGTCGCCTGCGGATCTGGCCACCGCCCGCGCCGCCGGGGCCCATGGTCTGTGCGGCATTCGCGGCTTTCTGAACGACAGCAGCAGACAGTAAATCTAGACCTGTTCGCTGGATATCGTTGATAATTAAGAAAAAAACTTTAATTGATCCAGCAAGTCACTGATATTCATAGAATTAGCCAGACGCAATTAGGCTGGAATCCAGCCCGTTTGTGATAAAGTATTTGGCCTGTTCGCAGATACGGCTTGGTGGGAAACAAACAAATTGCCAACTCCGGCCGCTTCGTCCCAAGTGTGACGGAGGTCACCGGTTGTGAAGCTAACCGTTTGAAACTAATAAGCAAAACGGCATAATCTGGCCTATTCCAATAATCAACTCGAGTGACATCATGCGACTTCTTACCTCAGGTGTAGCGGGCATCTTGCTGGCGATTCTCGGTTGCGGCCAGACGCTGGCCGACAATGCCGTGCTCGTGGCCGAAGGCGTTCTCGTCAATACGGATCCCACTGCTGTGCCGACTACCCCGAACGGGGTGCAGAATGCGAATTATGTCTCCAGCGGCAATTTTGCCGTCACCAGTCCGAGCTATGTGGACAAAGCCACCTTCGTGTTCAGCTTCGGCTCCCAGACATCGGTAGCCGCGGCCACCCTGAAGCTGCCCATTGACCAGATCTATCCCCAGAACAATTCCGCACCCATTGGCGCCAGAGATGCCTTC
>Ga0222714_10002563_pt1 | contig 19106 bp, 30 predicted proteins | sample C33_3DmetaG_FD_165048 | JGI IMG/M metagenome (GOLD analysis project Ga0222714, IMG submission 165048) | Estuarine water microbial communities from San Francisco Bay, California, United States - C33_3D | ecosystem: Environmental > Aquatic > Marine > Unclassified | place: USA: California...
AAGCAGCTTCCCAGATGGGGTAAAAGTGCAGTCCAATAGCATTGGACGAAGGAATCACAGCACCAGAGATGATGTTGTTTCCGTACATGAGTGAACCAGCAACGGGTTCACGGATACCATCGATGTCCACAGGAGGAGCAGCGATAAAGGCGACGATGAAGCAGATGGTAGCAGCAAGTAGGCAAGGAATCATCAGGACACCAAACCAACCTACATACAGGCGGTTATCGGTGCTAGTGATCCACTGACAGAACTGTTCCCAAGTATTTGATTGTCGTTGTTGTGCAATTGAAGCAGTCATTTTTCTTAAAAGAGTAGTAAGACCATCAGGGAAATGGTGGTGATACTATTCCCCAGTCACCCTCAGACTGGGTATGAGAGACGTTTTTATACACCCATAGGTCTCGGTTAGCGGGTGTTTAACAATGTTAAGAATTGTGAGAGATCCGTAACATTTGTTTACCTATTTATCATACTACGGTTTGCCGTCCGTGTCAAGCCTTTTCAGGAGAATTTTTCCAAGTGACTCCTGTGTTTTTAAGTTCTTCATCAAGTTGCTTTATCTTTTTATCTAAATCTTTTGAAGGTTTAGAATACTTGATAGTCTTTTTAAAAATTCCCATTAAGTATCAACGACTTTTTTGCCTTATCAAGTATTTATTATGCCCTATATTCGTCAATCTTGTCTAAAACCTTATTAAGGTATTGATGTGCCAACCATTTTGGATCATAACCAGATTTATTCATCCACTCTTTATCCAAATCATTTTTTATTTTAAGAACTTCACATTTTATTATATCCTTTGTCAACTGTCCTCTTGGCATAATACTAAAAAACTCTGCTCAATATTTAGAGCAGAGTTTCAAGTTATATCTTATTATTTCAAACTGGTGTGGTTTCCCTCACAGTTGTCTTCACGTAATCAAGAACCACTTCTGGAGTAGTCGCCTCGTAAGGGTCGGTGTCGGCATTGTCCCGTTTCCCCTCCTCAACGAATAGTTTCTCGATGACTCCGTTATCCACGACCGCAGCATAACGCCAAGAGCGATCACCGAAACCAAGGTTAGACTTAGTGACGAGCATACCCATAGAACGTGTGAAATATGCATTACCGTCTGGAATGAGTTTTACATTCTTGATGTTCTGGTCTTGTGCCCAAGCATTCATCACAAACCCATCATTAACAGAGATGCAGTAAATAGCGTCGATGCCACTACCAATAAAGTCTTCATATTTCTCTTCGAATCCAGGAAGCTGATAGGCACTGCAAGTAGGAGTGAAAGCACCAGGCAGGCTAAAAATGACCACACGCTTTCCATCGAATAGATCAGCAGTTGTTCTATTTACGAATTCGCTATTCTCGCGGAATACAAATTCAACTTGTGGAATTTGATAACCTTCTTTACGCATTTTAACCTCCATCAAAACAAGCCAGGAATAATTTGGCCAGTGACAAGATAAGAACCAGTTGCGGCAACGAATCCAATCATTGCTGCCCAACCATTAATACGTTCTGCCTTTTCAGTGAAGATTTTGTTCATTTGGTTTCTCCTTTTTATTTTACTTTGGAATAGATAGAAGTCTCACCATAATCACGGTGAGTTTTATAACCAACAACTGCACCCTTAGTATTCATCAAAGCGGGCATAAAAGCAATTGTAAAAAATACTGCAGGTGCTCCGATAAAGAGAGCAGCAACAATCACATAATAAGTCAGCAGTTCAATTAGAGAGTGTTCCATTATAAGGGTGTCGTTGTTTGAGTTCAGGATTTGGTTGTGAAGGAACAACTGGGTTCCTCGATTTGTTTTTAATTACGATGAAAGCATCGTTTTGATAAGTGACTGTTCCGAAAGGTTTTGCCCATTTAGGATTTGCTTCTGGACTGGTAGGAGTTCCAGTAACTGCTACTCCACCGATTTCAACTGAGATGTCATCATCTTTATCCCATCCAAGTGTTTCAAGGGCAATCGCAAACTGCCCTAGCATACCAGCAGTGCTCACAGATTTTCTTCCTGTTCAGTGAGGATCACGCAGTCACTAGTTGGGTATGCTACACAAGTAAGTACCCAACCATCAGAGATCTGATCATCATCTAGGAACGATTGCTCCTCATTATCTACCGTGCCACTAATCAGTTTGCCAGCGCAGGCAGAGCAAGCACCTGCCTTACACGAAGAAGGAAGGTCAACACCTGCCTCTTCTGCTGCTTCAAGAATGTACTGATCACCTTCACATTGAATGGTAGTTTCGGTGCCATCGGGAGAGCGGAGAGTAACATTAAAAGTGGTCATTAGTAAGTCTCACAAAGTTTTTCTACGGATGCTGCCAACAGAACAAAGAAGGCAACGGATGTCATTGTAAAGAAAATTGAAGTCATTGTCAAGTTATTTTTGATAGGTTTTCTGTTATGAGTTTTAATTCTTCAAGTGTAGCATCATTTTTTATTTGGTTTGCTCTATGAGATATAACCCATACATTATCTGGAGTATATCCTTTTTTACTATCAATTCTATCAAGAGAAGGAGTATATTCTCTATCACCTTCAATGAGTTTTGTATTTAATAAAGGGCAAGTTTCTGGTATTTTAATATCTTCCAATTGTATAGAAAATTCTAATCCTTTTTTAATAGCACGCTCTTGTGCAGATTTCCACATTCTATACTTTTTGGTATTAGATATACCACCAGTAGATGCTCTTTTACATCCACAAGATTTAAATCTTCCACTTTTTAATTGATAAGATTCAACATAAACTATTTTTTCATTTCCACAATCACATTTGCATTGATAGTAATTTCTTTTTCTTCCATTATTTTGTTCTGATAAAGAATGCCCAACAATAGTTAGCATCCATACTTTATCACCAACATTAAAAGTTTTACTCCTCATTTTTATACCTATCATTTTCTATATGTATTTATAATGATAGGTATTAATATATCAGTATATTGCTGAAATGATAATGAACAGTACAATAGAAGATAGAGCAAAATAACCCATCAGACAATACCGAAGAACAATTTACCAGTAAGAGCATAAGAAAGAATAGCACATACAAATCCAATCATGGCAGTGCGTCCATTCATTTTCTCCGCTTTTTCTGCATAGGGTTCGATGCCATAACGCTCAAGGTCTTCCTTGGTCATATACATCGATGGTTCTTTGGCAAACATATTTTGTTGCCCGTACTCATTAGTCGTTACAGTCATCGTAAATTCGTTAAGAATTGTTACACAATTATATAGCAAAAATAAAGGGGCGTCAAGCCCCTTTGTCAGAATTTCTTAACTTTTTAAGTATAAATGCTTACTGTTTATCCTCAATTCCAGGAGGAAGTCTACCAAGATAAGGATTATAGTCAAAAAATTGATTCCAGTCTTGAATATTTGCAGATTCATTTCTCCAAAACTGCCACAGACCATCATGACTACTACGATGAAACACATCCACGTGAATATCATGAATATCAGATCCCAAATCAATCTTATACAAGAACAGTGGGATAGCAAAAGTATTGCCAGAGTTATAAATTAAATCATCCGCAACTGCGCGTGGTTTGACTCCTTGATCAAGTTTATACTTATCATCACGACAATGCAGACGAATCAATTTCTCTGCATGATGCCTTGTAATCATATAGCAAGCAGTAGAAAAATCATTCACAAATCTTTTGTGCATCTGAACATGGACAGATGCGGGATTAATAATTGCTAATTGAATTACATCATAATCATAAGGAACTTTTGCATAGAAATCTTTCCAGGAAAATCCCCAGTGAGTGACTGTACTAATATCACAATCATCTTCCATCATTAATGCACAAGGAGCATCGGAGGTTTCCAACCAATGCTTCATTGCTTTAAGATGTGAAGTTACGCATCCGACTTCACCAGATGACATCATATCTGGGTAACGTCCTTTTAGAATGTCACCAAGATCTTTATCACCTCTACCGTCGTAAGCAGAAATTCTTTCATAATTTTCAATTTCCCAATACTCAAATTGGTCTTCCATAAACTTTGCCCTATCTGGTTTTTCGTCCAGATTGATGTAGTAGATTGGTGGAAGATTTTTAAGTTTATATGCTGCTTTATTTTTATCCATTACTCTTCAAGAATGCTTTCAATAATTTGATTAAAAACTTTGGTTTTAAGCACAAGAGGATCTTGAGAACCTCTCCAATTAGAATGCCAATTAGTAGCAGCACGATAGTGGAGGAACTTACTATCCAAATGTAATTCAAAATTATATCCTTTTGTCACCTCTTCGTTTTGAAGATCGATTTCATTAAAGTGTGTTGGATAAATTGGAGATTCTTCATCAGTTTTTTTCATCTCAATATTATTTTTCTTAAAATAATAGTAAGTATGACCACCAACATCAGTCATTTCACCCTCAACAACACCATCAGAAAAATCAATATCCAAGTCTAGTATTTGAGGCATATTAAAAAACATAATACCATTCCACATATAGGTTACATTACCCCTCTTTTGTGGAAGACCTGCAATAATGGCATCAGACATATATTCGGATATATTAAACTCATCAATCAAAAATAAATCCGAATCACAAAAGAATACAATATCATTTTTATAATTTTGTTTGATAATAGTATCATAAGTCCATTGAACAGTATCTGCACACGCTTGGGCAGGATTTAATTTAACAGTTCTTTCTGGTTTCTTATAATAAGAAAAATTATTTTCGTTGCAAATTAATTTAAATTGTTGAGAGATAGACTCATCTATTGAGTCGTCTACAATGTGAAATTGATAATCATCTTTTAAAAATCTTTTAAACAATTTATCTTGTAAAGATACAAAGTCTGGGCGATTAACGACAGAAGTAAAAATGTGAATCATATTTGTGCAGCAAGCCAATCTTCAAGTTTCATTGATGGTTCCCAACCAAATGTCCTGCGGAGTTTTTGATTATTCGCAAGACTAACTCTCGCTTCACCAGGGCGAGGAGCAATATTTACTGTTTCGTGATTAAACATTCTAGCGATCTGATTAACAGAATAATTATTTCCAGTTCCAACATTGTAAACCTGACCAAATGCTTCTGGATCTGGATTTGAAATAGCAGCCATCACATTTGCCCTCACAACGTCCCCAACGTAAGTAAAATCACGACGTTGGTTTCCATCACCAACAATGGTTAGAGGTTCTCCTGCTGCCCTCTGGCGAAGGAAAATACCAATCACAGGAGCGTATTGTCCACGCAGAGGTTGACGCTCACCGTAGACATTAAAGTAACGAAAGCAAACAGTTTGAAGACCAAAAAGGTCTGTGTACATCTTACACAGTTTTTCACCATTCACTTTTGAAACTGAATAAGGATTCAGGCAATCATCAGGTTGAGTTTCGATATTAGGAGTTTGATTCAGACCATATCCAGAAGATGTGGAAGAATACATCACACGCTTTACGCCTGCTTCACGAGCACATTGAAGAACGGTCACAGTACCAACAGAGTTAATACTGACTGCTTCAATTGGATTTTCGATAGCAGGTTGAATCCGTGCCTCTGCTGCAATATGAAAGACGTAATCTACTCCATCATAGAGTGGACGTGTGTTTGCATAATCACGAATATCATACTTATAGTTTTGTGCTTTATCGTTCCAATAGAACTGATCATGAGCATCAGAATACTCATTATCGATAACAATAACCTCGTGCCCCAGTTCAAGCAAACGGTCTACAAGGTTAGAACCAATAAATCCAGCACCACCAGTAACTAGTGATTTAATCATATAACTCTCTCAGGTAAGAAGTAGTTTTTATTATAGTTGAAGCATTCCTCAGTGGGATAGCTTGTGAGTGGATTCACAGTTCCATGATATCCACTTGTTTGATAGAAGAATGGATCATCAAAGGCATATACATTGAACCAACGCTGAATTTCAGCAAATCCAATGTCTTGATAATCTTCAATTACGTGTCCAGCATGATAACACACTCTCTGACACATTCTAACATATTCATCAGTTAGATACAAGATCGAATGACCACTGAGCATATTGTATGTACGATACAAATCATCTTTAATATGCTCATATTGAACAAAAGGTCCAGAGTGTCCATTCATTCTCCCCCAAGATGAGACGCCAAGATAAACTGCATCAGCATCATCTGGAACTTCAATCTCTGGACGAAAGTTTTTGATCATACAATCATCTTCAAAAAGAACGAATGGAGGATCAATTTCTTGAAGACCTTTAAAATGTGCCAAAGAACATCCAGCAACAGGACAATCTGGACGAGGAACACCTTCTACACGGATGATATTTTTGAATCCACATTCTTTGAGAATCTTTTGCATATTCTCATTCTTTTCCTTGTGCTGTTCAAGATTCATATAAACAGCAGGAATTTCTCTAAGATCTAAGTTCATTGTGATTCTTTTTCAAAGCAATGATTTTGGGTTCATAAGGATACTGAGGATTATCCATTAACTCCTCAGCAAAGCAGTAAGATGGAGTCAAACTTAGTGTTGGTGGATTATCAATCAGATAACGATTCATTTGTGATTCATCGTGCCAAAGAGCAATTACTCCATTTTCAAGATCCTGATTCACACGATCAGCAATGACCTCTGCCATTTCAAGGAATCTTTTGGTTGATCCACCATTAAATCCACCAGCATAATAGTTTTTACCCTCTTCACCAACAGGAACGTATGCCAGAGAATCTGGGTTTCTATCATAAGATCTCTGTTCCTTAGGATAAAAAGATTGATAAGGATGCATCGTAGCAACAAGATCACTTAGAACCTCATCACCGACCTTATCAACCAAACCCATATCCACATCAAAGTAAAAACAATAATCAAACTGAGAGATAAAATCTTTCTCTTTAATAAAGTAGTTGTATCTTTTAAGAGTTGGCATTGGCCAAGGTTCGTGACCAATCTGAGAAACTCTTACATTATCAGATGCCTCGACCTCATGATCGGTGAACAAAAGACATTGAATCTCGTGCCCATTTAAAAAGTTTTCATCAATATTATCAAGAAGTCTTTCAACAAACTGAATGTACTTGTTTGTTGCAATAGTTAAAATGCAAATTTTCATATTATTTTTTACCAACTATGATTATATTTTTAGTGCCTCCACATTCTCGATAGTTATTATAAAGTGTAAATCCATCATCTTTCAATTTAGAAGTTATAAGATTATAGTTATCATAAACATTATCAACCATCAAATTATATGTAATATAGACTATCTTACTGTTCTTAATTACTTTATCATAATAATTCAATTGAGATTGAATATCAAGTTCTGAAAGAGAATAATTACTAATTAAAAGATCAACGTCAGAGATATTATCTAATTGCTCACAAGGAATGAATTTAATTTTTGAGTATATGTTAGAAAAGTTTTTTAAGTATTTTTCTTGAACTTTCAATCCCTCAGACAGATCGATATTTACATATTCATCAAAATCACATAAAACGCTTAAAGTTTTACATAAACCACCATAACCACCACCAATTTCTACTACTTTATTAATTTCTTCATCTTCACAAATTGAACTCAGGTCTAAACAGTTTTTAATATATCTAAGAGTAGTTGGCGATATTTTACTATTGCCATAAACAAATTGTTTAGGATTTCCAATAGAATCATTTTCTAAAAATTGATCTAGATTTTCTTCATAAATTTCTTTACCAACCTCTTGAATATAATCGAAGTACTCTTGTCCTAATTCATAATGAACGTGTTCTAAAATAACATTATACTCAGGTAGTGTTTTAAAATTAGAGAAAACTTCATCATCTTCTAGAATTTTATTACAAATATCAATATAATTTTTTGCATCATTTGGGTTAATGTCCCATCCATTAAAATTTTCCATAAAAAATAATTTACAAATTTACTTTAACAATTTTTTAGACAATTCTTCAATTGTACTATGATCGGCAATATTATATATTGGATCTTTATACTTTAACAATTTTACCTTAGAGTACTTATTCATTTTGAATTGATACTTTTTTCTAACTCCAATAGACCATATAACATCCTCACCTTGTCCCCAAACCAATTCATCATCCAAAGGAAACTCCATCATAACATTTTTTTTAGCAACCCAGTAAGCCCCAGAAAAATACATATGATTTGTAAATCTTTCTTCATCATATGGAAGAAGACATCTCATTCCAGGTTCAACAATATCACTAATTAATTGATTCTTCTGACCAAAAATGCTTTCATCTCGTGGATCATTCCACATACATAGACACCAATCACGATATCTTGTTTCGTCTGGATTTACAATTTTAGTCATACACAGATCAAAATCATTACCAAATTTTAAAAATCCAGTATACCAATCTTTATCAAATTTAATATAATCATGCAAATATACTATATTTTCAAAATTAGCATAATCAGTAACTGTATTTTTCTTCTTGGTAATCCAAGATTTTTTTGTACTTTCATCAAACTCTATTATTTGAGTCTTACTTCTGCAAACCTTAGAATTTCCAACAATTACAATTTCATAATTTGGAATATTTTGTTCCTCAATAGTATCAATAATTTCATTGATTTTATCATCTTCCATTCCATTAGTAATAATACCAAAAGTAAAATTCATACGTCAAATATTCCTATACTAATCGTTTAATATAATCACTACAAATTCCATAACAATTAAATGCTTTTAAATCAGAGAAGACATCTACTGGCATATTCCACTCTGGCATTACAATCACCGATTTAGGTGTATATGATTTTCCCGGATAAGTCCAAATATAATTTCTGCTTGTTAGAGTAAAATCATCGTTCTGATGCCAAAAATAATTAAACCCACTTGTACCATAAGAAAACTCATAGAGTGCTTCAATATTTTTGCAATGAATCCACAAAAAATCTTTATATTTTGATAACCAGAACCAGTCTATAAGATATTGTGGTTCATCATGTCCAAGATAAAGTTTTTTATCATATGTGTCATACCTAATATCAATCTCAACATGAAATCCTTCTATTAATGCCTTTTCAATATACTCTGGACTATTTTCTTCTAAAGGATTTGGTCCATCAATATTACCTCGATGTGATATAAGTTTCATGCTTTATAATGTTCCAAGAAGTAATTAAGATCTTCGGGAGTTCCAATTCCCCACATCTTTTCAATGTCTTTAATACGAATCTTTTTGCCATCTTTAATTGCTTCATTAAATACAGGACAAACATAAAACTCATTATTTGTTCTAATATTTTTTTTAATCATCTGTTCTGCATACTTAACATAATCAGAACCTTTCTTCCAAAAGTAAATTCCAACAGTGGCATTATCACTGATTGGTTTCTTTTCTGCAACCTCAGATACGAAACCATCTTCACCAACCTTAGCATAAGACCACTTTGGATGAGTTGCTTTAAAACTAACAATACCACCATCGATACCATCGGTGTTGAAAGCATACAGACATTCATTACTATTCCATTCAACAAACTGATCAGAATTTGCCATAACCAAAGGAGCATCATTATTAATAAACTCCTTTGCAAGTAATGTGGTGCAAGCAGCACCCTCAGTCAATCCATCTACTTGAACTATATTACAATTAGGTGCAATCAGATTAAGTAGGTATTGGAGACTATATTTTTCATAATGTTCTTTTTGCACAATAAATGTATAGTTTGCTTCAATATTTAAATTTTCAACTACAACTTGTATCATTGGTTTCCCATTTACTTCAATTAAAGGTTTTGGGAATGTGTATCCAGCATTTGCAAAGCGAGTTCCTGCACCCGCCATTGGTATAAGAACATTCATTTTTTCAGATTTCCATGGAACTACTGTAAGTTTTTTAGATGCAAATATTTTAAAAACTTTATCTATTTTTTCTTGATTTAAGTCATACCTATTTTCAATTGCTATTAGGTGAGACTTACTATCCAAAGCACCTTGCCTACCAATATGACTGTCTTCAAAAATAACAGTATCTTTTGGCAATGCGTTACAAGCAATCATACACTTCCAATACATTTCTGGAAATGGTTTATTGCGAGTTACATCTTCGTTGCTTACATAATAATCAATAAATTCCAACACACCTAAACGAAGTAAAACCAGTTTAACTGTGTTACGAATACTATTTGAAGCAACTGCTACTTGATATCCCCTATGTTTAAGTTGTTGAAAATAATGCATCAACTCATAATCGTGCTCCAAATCAGAAAAGATTTTAAGTGTCTCTTTCTGCTTATCTTCCCAAATTTGCTGGTGCTTATCTACTGGAAGTCCTTTCTTCTCAGTAAGCATTGCAAGTTTTATTGATGTGGGAAGTCCATCATAGAGACTTAAATGTTCTTCTCTACTAATCACATAATCGAAAGAAACATTTTCCAAAGCACGATTGAGTGCTTCATAATGCTGCTCTCTACTATCAACAAGAACACCATCTAAATCAAAAATTACAAGCTTATTCATATTAATTATTAGTCATCCATTAAATGAGTGCGACCATCATTTCGATGATATGTCATAATCAAATCTTCCTTACTTAGTTTTTCGACATTTTCATGATAAGCATTGTATATTAACCATAATGGTTTATAAGATAATTTTTCACTTACTTCAAGGTAAGTTTCAATGGGCATAGATTCCATACTCCAATTTCTCATAATACCATAATCTTTCAAATTAATCAACTCATAATCTTCAAATAAAACACAATAGTAGATATAAGAAATATAATCAAATACCCACCAAGAAACTTTACTTACAAATTTTTCATAGTTTTCAAAATCTATAAATTTAAGAAACTCCGAAGTTATTTTACTATCATAAATTGGAATGTCGGAAAACCAAAAGTAATGAGTCAATCCACAAGTCTTACTTTTTAGTTCTTCAATATTATCTTCAAAAAATAATGCAGAACTTTCCATAATTTGTTTTAGAAAATTTCCCCTATTTCCATTTACAGATGATCCAAAAATTTTTTTACTTTCACATTGTGTTTTAAATTTTTTATATACATTATCAATAGATATAAATTCAACCTCAGAATCGACCGCAGCAATATATTCGTATTGGTCTTTTAATATATTCAATGCGTATAATTTTTTAAACATAATTATTACTCTAGAATTGATCATATCTGAAATAAGACTGCGATCTAATTCTTCTTCTAGTAAAATAGTATTATAAACTTGGTTGAAATTATGAGACTTTAAAATATCCAAATCTTCTTTAAAAGAGAGGATAAGATAGATATCAAAATTTAATTCATTTGGAAGATTGTTAAGAAAATTTAGATATCCATAATGAGGTGGATAAACAGGAATAATAAAAGCAACTTTATTTGTTGTTTGGTGTTCTATTTGATTCATAATTAATGATAACCTAATTTATGATAAATTTCTCTTAGTAAATTAATCTCATATTCAAGACCATTTGCCATACCAATACCCCAGCAATTGTAACTGGAATTATGAATTGTATTATAAGTCAAATGGATTGAAAATCCGTTCTTAACGTAAAACGTTTTTTTGTTATATGTATTTTTAAAAGTATTTAAAGGAACTTCATCAAATGCATCTGGACCAGGAGTCATTACGATTTGTCTCCAATCTTCAGTTTTAATCATAAAGACACTATTTGTGTAATATGGGCAAGTAAATTCTTCAATAGAATAATCTTGCTTATCAATCATCTTATCAAAATTGTTCATAATGTATTCATTAAGAATAATCTGTGCTTCTGCACAAATACGAATTGGATGAATACCTTTATAATAGTGATCAATCTTACTAACACCCTTATAGTAAGCATTAGAATCCCAAGAACTTGCTTGAAGTGTGTATTGATTCAAGGAAGAATAATCAACACCCCAAAGACCATTTGGCATATCTCTTTTTAAAAAGTCAGAATAAATCTGTTCTTTTACAGATGCATCAGTAACAAAAGACTCGATGAATTGATCAACCAGAGGAATATTATTTGAAAGTAATGGAGATAAAATAAAGTTATCATCAGAATCAAGTACTCCAACATTTTCAATCATGTAATCCCATACGTGATTACTAATAAAACAATCTTCATCAAGTTTTACAGAATACTTGGTATCCTGTGATACTGCATATCCAACTTTTGTCATATAGTTGTATCCAGAGTTGAATAAGACTATATTAGTTTCAATACCATCAAGTCCCTCAAAATCTGTGCTGTGAGTGGATAAAATATTAACTCTTATTTTTCTTTTATTTTCTTCTTTAATGCGATTTAAAAAATGTTTGGTTATGTTCCAAAAATTAGTAGAACGATCATGAGTAAGATAATTAATGGTAATCATAATGTATTTTTTACTTTTGATAAATTTACAATGTTTAAAGGTATCGCATAATGATTATGCACATAAGAAGATATAATTTCAAATCCACAATATAAAAATATTTCTTCCACTAATTCCTTATTAAAAGTATGATGATGTACAACTCGAGTAAGATGATTTATTTCACACAATTTATAAAAATCCGAAAGTCCACCTAAACTCCAATCGTGCAATTCCTTTTGTTCTTCTATGTGAGTAGTATCATCTTCACCAATATTTTTTTTATAATCTGAAATTAAATGTTCTAAAGTAGTTAAAGGTCTTTTTCTATCAAAGCAAGCCTCTTTATTAGGTACGATAGACAGAACGTATCCATCTGGTTTTAAAACATATTTTTTCCATAGATTTAGAGTATTAATGGGATTAGCAAAATGTTCTATGGCATGAGAAGTAACTATAAAATCATATTTTTTTAATGAAGAAAGATGCTTTTCATCAGTACAATCAATATCGAATTGTTTTCCAGTCTTTGAAGAGTAAATAAATTCTGTTCCTATATTAGATTGGAAATAATTATTAGTTATTATATTCCCACCATCAAGATTTACGTATGGATAAAGATTCATACCATAATGTGGATCATCAAAAATTGCTGTTGGACCCCCAAATTCTATTCCTTCTTTACCTTTTAAGGTTTCTATAATTAATTGAAATGACATATTATTTTTAACTTCTGACTAAGAATACTAAATCATCCCATCTACCTTTTTTGTCACGAAGATCAATACATTCAACAATATACTCAAAATCGTTATCAATAGATTCGCACACTTTTTCTGATTTATCAATTAAAGAGTCAAACCATTCAGTGCTCTGTATGTCTTCGATTATAAAAATTCCATTCTGTTTTAATTTTGGTAGATATAATTCTACTGATTTTAATTGACTTTCTAAGGTATGAGGACCATCATCAATAATAATATCAAATTGTCCTAGTTTTTCACAGAACTTTTGATCATAAGCATCATCGAAGTGCATTGTTACACCATCAATATTTCTGTATCTTTGATCTATTTTCTCATCAGAAATATCAACACCAACAATAGATTTAGAGTTTGAAAAATATTCTTTCCACAACTTTAAAGATCCACCAGTTTCTATTCCTATTTCTAGTAAATCAATTTCTTTTTGTTCGTAAGTTTGAAATTCTTTCTCATATACATTCTCAATGTAACTATGACATGTATTTTTGTCAGTTCCCCCTTTATCATAACCTTCATTAAAAAAATCAGAATCTAAATTAAATTCTTTCAAAATATCAATCAATTTCATTTCTTATAATTCAGCATTTCGTATCTATGTAGGTGCCTTTCATATACGTTTATATTTGAATTCCAGAGACTTTTTAAATTACCATTACCCATACCGATCCAAAATTCGCAGTTATGACGTATAGAAAGTATGGGTGGAGTTTTAGGAAATTTGATCTCATCAATTGTGGGTAATTTTTTAATGTAAGAAGAATTTGCCCACCAAAAATTGCCAGAATAATGAACGGTAGGGTCATCAACTAGATCAACACCACATGAATCATACTCATCAAGTATTTCAAGACAGTTTTCATATTGGTTAACATTAAAGTAAGTCATATAATGTCGCCAATCATCAATGCAAGGATTGTTTGGGGTTGTTACACCTTTTGTATGTACATATAAAATCTTATGGTTTTCATCTACCGATTCTGAAAATGATTTAATTAAATTTAATGTGAAGAATTCTCCCTCTTCAACACAAGGGTTTTCATGAATTTTAATCTTTTCATTTGGTTTAACAAATAAATTACTTTCACCAACCACGCAAAGATTAACTGTGTCAACATTATCAATCAATTTAGAATTTATTATTTGATAATATATTTCATCAAAAATTTCTTGATACTTTCCTACCGCAGCAATATGAAAATATATTGTATTTTTGTACATGGATATTAAATTATTTCCCAATCAGATAGGTATAAATCTTTCGTGTTCTTTGTCAAACAATCTCCACCAAACCAATTTCTAGGAGCAACTACTTTCTCACTCTTTGCTAACCAAGCACCCCACCAACTAAAAGAACTATTTGCAATTATATGATAATTGCACAGAGACATTAAACATAAGTCAGCGTCAGTAGAATTTCCTTCAGATACAGAGAACCTATCTGATGAGAATAAATCTTGCTGCTTACACCATTCGTGATCATCAGAAAAAACTATGACAGGTAAATTTGGCATCTTATTCAATGCCTCTTTATAATAATCTAATGTTTGAACAGGATGATTTGGATTGGAAACATAATCACCTCTTCTTATGTGTAGAGATATTATATCAGTATCAGGAAAATTTTCTTTTACAAAAGAATTACAAATTTCCAATAGATTATCATTAAATGTAAAATCTTTTCTAATATCACTCTCAATGTGCTTAAAGTATTTTTCACTTTGAAAATATCCAAATAAATCCACGTTATCTGGACAATTGGTAAAAATATTTTCATCAAAGTGAAATCCACTTTCCTGTACTAATGGATTTCTGATTGTGCTTTTCTTTACCTCAGAAAGACTAAAACAATCATAAATTGTAACATCAGAAGTTCTAACATTGTTGTCCCTATTTCCGAAGACATCTTTTGGGGGAATGCAAAACTCATATCCACGATTCATAGCAATACCTTTCACTGAGGCATACTGAAACATTTGATTGGCAAGTCTTCCAAGATTACCAAGACTATTAAAAGAGAGCATTTTCTTTATACCATTCGTAAGTTTTTTGAATTCCTTCACGGAGAGAGATCTTTGGTTCCCACCCAAGTGCTTTGATTCGATCTACATTCATAACCTTTCGGGGAGTTCCATTTGGTTTAGTAAAATCCCAGTTAATATCTCGATCATAACCAACAACATCAGCAATAATATTTGCAAGTTCCCAAATTCTAACATCCTCACCTGTACCAACATTGATATGTCCTGCTTCATCATACTTCTGCATACAAACATAACACGCCTCTGCAAGATCATCAACATATAAAAACTCACGCATTGCTGACCCATTACCCCAAAGGGTCACAGATTCTTTGGCATTGTGAAACTTTGCAATCATCGCTGGGAGAACGTGTGAGGTTTCCAGATTAAAGTTGTCATTAGGACCATAAAGATTTGTAGGCATCAGAGAGATGGCATTAAATCCATACTGTTGACGATATGCTTGACACATCATAATACCAGCAATCTTGGCAATCGCATAGGCATCATTAGTTGGTTCCAAAGGACCCGTCATCAACTGATCTTCTGTGATTGGTTGAGTTGCAAACTTAGGATAAATGCAAGAGGATCCAAGAAACAAAAGTTTCTTTACACCAAAGTTATAAGACTGTTGAATAATATTAGTTTGAATTTGTAGGTTTTCAGTTAAAAACTCTGCCTTATAATTACTGTTTGCCATAATGCCGCCAACTTTGGCAGCAGCAATAAAGACATATTCTGGTTCCTCCGAACAGAAATATCTTTCTGTTTCATCCTGGTTTGTGAAATCAACATCGTCACGAGTGCCTTTGATAATGTTGTTATATCCTTTACTTTCAAGATTTCTCACGATTGCAGATCCAACCATTCCGTTGGCACCAGCAACTAATACTCTAGAATCACTGTCCATAAATGCACATATCCTCAACTAATTGATTAAAAGAGATTTTAGGTTCCCAACCCAGTTTCTCTCTTGCCTTTGTGGCATCACCTAACAAAGTCTCTACTTCAGCAGGTCGAAAATATTTAGGATTGACCCTGATAACGGTTCTTTTAGTGAGTTTATCAATACCAACCTCATTCAGACCCTCACCTTCCCAAGCAATTTTCATTCCAAAATATGGTGCTGCCTCTTCTACAAACTCACGCACAGAGTATTGAACACCAGTTGCAATTACATAATCATCAGGTTCTTCTTGTTGAAGCATCAACCACATTGCTTCAACAAAATCTTTTGCGTGACCCCAATCACGTTTTGCATTTAGATTACCAAGTTCCAAAACATCTTGTAGTCCTACTGATATTTTAGAAAGAGCACGCGTAATCTTACGAGTTACAAATGTTTCACCTCTACGTGGAGATTCGTGATTAAAGAGAATACCTGTACAAGCATACATTCCATATGCCTCACGATAGTTTTTAGTTATCCAATATCCATATAATTTTGCTACACCATAAGGAGAACGGGGATAAAAAGGAGTAGTTTCACTTTGAGGAGTTTCTTGAACAAGACCGTAGAGTTCGCTTGTAGATGCTTGATAGATGCGGACACGTTCTTCCATACCCAAGAGACGGACTGCTTCAAGAATACGAAGAGTTCCCACACCATCCACATCAGCAGTGTATTCAGGCATCTCAAAGGATACTTTGACGTGACTCTGAGCACCAAGATTATAAATCTCATCTGGTTGGACTTTTTGAATAACTCTAACTATATTAGTCGAGTCTGTTAAGTCTCCGTAATGTAACTTAACATTTTGATACAAATGATCAATACGATGGGTATTAATCAAAGAAGAACGTCGAACAATACCGTGAACTTCATATCCCTTTTCCAAAAGGAGTTCAGCAAGGTATGACCCATCCTGTCCAGTAATACCTGTAATTAATGCAACCTTCATAAAGAAAATACTTTTTATCATTATACTAAAAAAGAGAGGTTTATGCAACCCACTTCTGACCCAAGTTACAGTCTCTTCTCTGCTTCTGCCACATATCTTTCATATTATCTCTATTTGTTCCTACCCAGAGATTATCAATATAGTTTATCTGAGGGTAAGGTAAAGTCTCATCTTTATGTAAAATAAACATACCCTTCGTATATTCAGGCAAAAAATATCTACCAACTAGTATGTGTATTCTGGTGGAATATTTTCCAATATTCACTCTAGTATAATATCTTTTATTTTTGGGAGGATTTTTTCTTCTCTTATCGTGGTAAGTTTTTTCTTGACTAGTAGAAGCCCATCGTTTTTTGCTTTCTATCCATACTCTACCATTTGTAGTAATAAAAAATCCTGGATAGTCTGGAAGCATTTCTTTACACTCCTCACCATCTTTCAGATATTGAACAACTTCATATTTACTCATAAAAAAATACTCTCATATAGTACAATAATATACTATAGAAGAGTATTTGTAAAGGAGTTGCGCTTCTCCAGGTTGCTCGCCACTTATTTTTTATCTAGAAATAAGAAACTAGGCGGGGTTTCCCCATCCACACCAGTCGGCATATTTTATGTCCAATCCGACGAGGACAAAATGGGTCATTGACTCCACCACTTGGTTTTAAGAAACCAAGAAAAGTTGGGATAACTTTGTCATTTCAGTAATGCCAAAGAATGCTATTAGAAATAGCACATCCCAGAGTTTGAGTTTGATTGCAAAAGGAATACCGAGTAGTCCCCCGATAAACTTTATCATCAAACCGCTTTTAAAATCTCCCCACAACATAACTTGATATCCAAGTAAGAGGAGAAAATTGCCAATGTATCTTAAGATACTTGCTTTAGACATAAGGGGGGATTCATCACCGACCAGTGCTGTTATAGACCATCCGTGTCTTCTTCGTCGTCTTTCACATAACAAGGAACGCGATCTGGATCTAACCATTTCGCATATTCAATATCCTCCATTGCAGTAGAACATTGTAGCACATTATCAAAAAGATAAATGTCATTCCAACGTTTGGTATAATAGTTTTGCTTTTGCATACGGTAATCTGGTTTACCGTTGATTTCTAAAATACCCGCTTCAACAAAGCGATACCCTTCGCGTTCAAGAAGAACCTTAGTTTTCACGCTTCAACTGCCTCGAGATCACTGGCGACATACTCCATAAGCATTTCATAGTCGTCAAGGGGGTCACCAGAAAATACCACTCCTTCATTTTCGTAGAATCGGCGGACCTTTTTATAAAGTTTCGGACTCTTTACATCAAGATAGATTTCCCCGTTAGCAGCAAGACGAAGAGTGCTAACATCTTTTTTGAACTTTTGAATCAGAGACATTGTTTTGTTTTGTTGCCTTAGTATTATAAGGTGGAGACTGTGTTTAGTCAAGTGTGCCAGTGAAGAAACTGGCGATCGGAATGACAGGATTCGAACCTGCGACTTCTCGCTCCCAAAGCGAGTGCTCTACCAAACTGAGCTACATTCCGAAGTACCGTTATTTAGTTCGGTGTATAAGCATTATACCCATAATGGGAGCGATTGTCAAGCCCGCTCCACAGAGTCCTAACCAGATCGGGCTTGCTGCCAGTGCCTCTACTATGTGAAAAATCATCTTCCTCTCCAATTTTTATATTCATAATAAAAGTATTGGTCCACTTCGTCAAGTCCAGATAAAGGAGCATGAACATCCCAATGAGACCATTCTATACAGAACTGCCTAATGTGCATATCATTAGTAGCAGTCTTTACCCCATACATTCTTGAAAAGGAAGACATTGCAAACCAGTATCTCTGCCTAATGTGCGGTTCCATTTCCCTTATAGTCTTCGGAATCATAGTACCCTCCTCGTGTTCCGAAATACAGCGTAGACAGTACAAAAGGAATTGCAACAAAAATAAGTGCTTTACCTAACATGGTGACCACCAAACATATAACGCATACCGTTTAGGATTTTTGCTCCGAATGATCCGAGATTGCGTGAGTTAAATCTTTCAAATAGTGCCGTAGTAATAACAGGAGCGGGAACCCCCAGGTCCACAGCGGCAGAAACAGTCCAACGACCCTCACCG
>Ga0222714_10002568_pt1 | contig 19069 bp, 11 predicted proteins | sample C33_3DmetaG_FD_165048 | JGI IMG/M metagenome (GOLD analysis project Ga0222714, IMG submission 165048) | Estuarine water microbial communities from San Francisco Bay, California, United States - C33_3D | ecosystem: Environmental > Aquatic > Marine > Unclassified | place: USA: California...
TAGGAAACATAAAGTAAAGTTTCCAGTATACGTGCAACCCAAACTAGATGGTGTGAGGATGTTACTATCAAATAAAGGTGGTATTTCGAGAACTGGTAAAATTGTGAAGGGTACAGAGAATTGGGGTAAAAATCTTAAAGATGGTGAATACCTAGATGGTGAATGTTATGTTCACGGTATGAAGTTTGAGGATATAACCAGCGCATTTAAGACTCAACCCGAAAAGTTAAAGTTCTGTGTTTTTGATTATTTCGACATCAATAACATTGACATGACATTCGAACAAAGAATGAAAAAAATTAACGTCGAGACAATTTTAATCGACAATGTTAATGATATCGATAATATTCACGATAAATTTGTCAACTTGGGATACGAAGGTATAATGATAAGAAATCCAAAAAGTGTATATGAAATGTTTAGAACTGACAATCTTTTAAAGTATAAAAAATTCAAAACTGAAGAGTTTAAAGTAATTGGTTATCACGAGGGATCTGGGCGCGATGTTAATACTCCAATATGGGAATGTGAGACTTCTAGTAAAGAAGTTTTTTCTGTGAGACCTGAGGGTACTCTGAAAGATAAAAGAGAAAAATGGATAAATAGAGATGAATATATAGGTAAACTTCTCACTGTAAAGTTTCAAAATGAAACTAAAAATGGTATACCTAGATTTCCAGTCGGAATAGCTTTTAGAGATTATGAATAATTATATTTAAAAGTATGTGTCGTATTTTACATATAATGAACGTATCTCGTCTCGCAATAGATATAGATGAAGTTCTCATGCCGTTCGCAAAACCTATGTCAAAGTGGAGGGGATATAAAATGCCCACTAATAAACATGCTTATGTTTATACCGATATGTTTAATATTTCTGAAAAGGAATCGAGATCGATGGTGAAGGAATTCTATTTCAGTGATGAGATAAAGGTCATAAAACCTATTCCATATTCAAGAAGAAAGCTTCAAGAATTTAGACCTAAAGTTAAAAAAATTTATGCTGTGACTGGAAGACAATCAGAAGCCAGGGATATTACCGAAGAGTGGTTGCAAAAATACTTTCCGGATATATTTGATGATCTCATAATTACTAATAGCTATACAATAAATGAAGTAAATAAAGCTGATATATGTAGAAGTCTAGATATCGATATAATTATAGATGACATGTATTCCACATGTAAGATGTGTAAACATGCCGGTACAAATGCGATACATTTTTCGGGGTTTTCAAAGAAAAGATATAATTGGTGTGATCGTAATGATATGAGTGTAATAGGATGGGAAAATATATTCATAAACTAACCCCATAATTCAAATTCACCAATAGTACATATCCAATCATCACCATTAGTACTCGTTACATATAATTTGTATACATTATAATTACCAGGTGAAGTAATCGTATGAACGTAACCATAAACGTTTGGAGGATTATTAGTCACGGAATGAATTTGTGTGAAAGAACTACCACCATCCGCCGAACCATATAAAGTCCATGACTTGGGTCTTCTAATATTATCTGTATAATAGTTTCCGTATAAAGTAAATGAAACACTACTACCCGGTGAAGCTGGATGTGATAAAGTACTGTCAGACGGCCATAATCTATATTTTTTAATATTAACTTGCGAAGGTAATGTCAACTCTATAGTTGGTGTGTTAGCTGCGGACATAGTGGCGTCAGTAGAAAAAGATCCATTCACTGTTAATGAATCTAAAGTGAATGTCGAACTATGTATATTACTATTGAATAAATTAAAAGCTGTCATATTAGGTGAAGTATCGAAATCACATTTTACTTGATACTGACCAGTACCATATTCTTTATTGTTTACGTACCACGAACTAGTCCCACCCGCCGAACTCGTAGTGGTTAATGATGATATAACACCTGATGGAGGGTACTTTTTCAAACCCACGGTATCTACGACCACTGAATTTGTTTTATCGGTATATGTTGTTCCATTTATTAAAGAAGCGTAATACGTGCCCGGATTAGGAGATAAAAAGGTATTGGTATCGCATGCTACGATAGTAGAATTATTATATATTTTAACATTTGAAGAAGTTAATTTTTCCTTGAATGATAAGACGGATAAACCATCATATTTCAAAGTAGATTTATCTAATTGAGACTTGTATAAATATTGTATATGTTCTTGTATGAGTTCACCGTTGTACAATTCAAAGTTATCGATGAACCCAATAAAACCTGAACTCAAAGCCCCTAAAAATATATTTGTAGAATCCGATAAACTTGAAGTAGTGGGATTTCCTATACCCATTATACGTCCATTAAGATATAATTTAGGTCTGAAACCTTGTGTTTTTGGATACACTAAACATATATGATACCATTTATTATATGTAACAGGGATAAGCGGGTTAAAATTTAATGATGAAGTAGTTGCTATACAATCGATTACATCGCTTGTGTTATATGATAATTTTATACCTATATTATCTTGGAATGCTGATAATTGAAAAATAGAAGATGTTAAAATTTCAGTACCACTTAAAGCATTTATCCAAAAACTCATCGTCATATAATCGTTAGTTATTGAATGTAAAGTTATACCATGAGTACCTATTGTACCGTTAGAATATCCGTTAGATGTTATATGAGTATTTGAATATTGTCCCGTGGAAGAATTATACGGTAAAATTTCATCTTCATCGAATGAAAATCTCACAACAGGTGTAGTAGTTATAGGAGAAGATGGTATACTAGTCACATTGTTTCTGAATATACCCGCACCATTGGTACTTTCAAAAAATGTATCATATGTACCAGTCGTGTCTATGAAATAATTATGAATATTACTAGTAGTTGTTATATTACTATGCATTACGTTTGAAATAGTTGTAGTTTTATTGAATATAGTTTCTAGTTTGTTATAGTATTGATTTATATGAGGTTGTTGATACATTTTTTCATAAACATAAACCTTACCCATGCCAGTAGTTCCTCTACCACCAACTACAAGTCGATCATTACTAGCCCCGATACCGTATGAAAAGTATTCATAAGCATGTGGCGAAGGAGAACCTAAATGTTGATGAGTAGTCCTCACAATATCTGGAAGTACACGTAATTTTCCAGCACTCGCATTCCCAAAAACAGTATGTCCATTTTCTGATGCAAAATTATAATTATCATTAATCTTTACACGTTGTCCAATATACAATCCTGGAGTTATTACTTCTAAATAAGAATACATAATCTTAAAATAAGCGTCTGATGAAGGGCCGTTAGTGCTTATAGCACCACCTTTGTCCGATATACTAAAAATATAATACCCACCACCATTGTTATTATATGTATAACAACCAACAATAAATCTATCGTATGTCATGTCTAAACTGTAACCAAATCTAGAAGGGTATATTAAAGGTGTGAGTTTCTTTTGTTCGACCCATGTAGTACCGTTGTAAAAATATACATAAACCGCACCGTTTTCATTATTATCGTTATAAGCTCCCACTATACACCTATCATTATTGATGGCTACAGATGATCCAAAAAAAGTAGCTGGTCCTATGGGGTTACCGGGTGTTATTTTCTGTTGTTGTGTCCATGTCGTACCGCTCCTTGTAAAGATATAAGCGGCACCCGTTCCATTTTTCCATTCACCTATTATTATTTTTTCATCTAAATAAAATCGGATACTGTTACCGAATTCCGCCGCCGACGTAGGTGTGGATGGTGTAATTTGTTGTTCCTGAGTCCATGTAGTACCGGTTCTTTTCCATATGTATACTGATCCAGAAGAAGCGTTGTAATATCTTTCTCCAAACGCCAATCTATCGTTGTAAATATCCAAAGCATCTAAACCTATGTTAGTGATTGTTTGTGATGGTGTTATTTTCTGTTGTTGTGTCCATTCGTTTCCATTTTTTACAAAAACATATATTGAGTTAGTACCATATGACCCACCACTCCTTATCGCTATGGTATCACCGTGAGTAGCTATATCTGATCCAAAATAATCTCCAGCCACAGTATCGTTGGCTGTTATAATGTAGTCTGGTAATCTGTCACCTGACATGAAGTCGTCTTTATAAGTTATCGAAGTAAAGTTGGTATTGGAAAATGTTAAACTATTAGATGATTGTACATTAACAATATATTCGCCCGTGATATTAGTTATTACATTACTATTTAAATTAACATTACTCACAAAATATTTATCATTAATAATAGCATTACTATTTACATTACTGTTAAAATTAAAATAATTAAATTCTTTAGAAATATCTAAATTTTTATGTAAATTGAACAAAAATCCTGGTTTATAAAGATGTTTGTATAGGTCATAAAAATCATATGTACTTTCTACATAAATATCTAAATTAGATGTTAAAAATTCACCTATATAATTATATAACGATATATCTATTATATCACCGTCAGGTTTATCTGTCCAAATAGTTGGATAAAATTGATGTAGTGTATCTTTTCCGTTAACTTTTAGATCTGCAGATGTACCCCATGTGTACCATATATTACTACCTTGTGAATCACTAACATCCGCGTATGCTACGTTGTAAGTCGCATATATATTATTTATGGTTAGAGAATTTGATGAAAAATATGTATTTAGATATGGGTTAGGTTGACCGTTAATTATATTTAATTGGTTATTTCCATTACCATAAGTACCTCTATTATTACCACCAAAACAAAAAACATCACCATTAGAAAACCAATAATAAAAAGTGTCGGTATATGCAGCTAAATTGACTATTGGGGCACCAAATGTATAACTCCAGAATTGTGACGGAACTGGCACTTGTCCAAGACCCCATGCCCATACATCACCAGAGTTTGTTAATACAACTGCGTATTGATTTCCAGCTCCTATTTTAGCAATGGTTCCAGCACCAAAACCGTAAGATTGTTGAACAGGTGTGTAATGTATTACTTGATTGCTGTTATTCTGACCGAATGAGAAAGACGTCGCGACTTGTGTTCCCCACATCCATACATTACCAGACTCTGTTAAAGCGTATGCAGTCGTCTGTCCGAATACGATATCTGTAATGTTATTGGCTGTGTTTTGTGGATCTCCGAATGCGAATGTCATGTCTCTCGGTTCTAATGCGTCATTATTAAATGTACCTAGTGGGTCCACTTGCCAGTAGTTACCCTGACCCCATAACCATATATGATTATCTTCCGTCTTGCAACCCTTGGCTTCTGTATAGTTATTATGTTTGAATAATTTCACGACTTTACCTGGAATGTTTATTTTCTTTCTGTCGTAATATTTCAACGAACCCCCAGAGTATCCCAATGCTAATCCACCATAATAATTTAACATTCCATACGAGTATAGTTCGTTATTGGAAAGGATTACTCCGTATTGTATACTTTTCTCACCTGTAACGTTAAAAGACGATACATTTTTAGTATTTAAACTAAAGTCACCCGCATCTCTTGTAACAACATCATACGTACCAGTATTATTAACCGTTACAGTATTACCTGAATTTACATCATAATTTCCAAATTTGACGATATTTTCCGATTTTATAGAATAACCAACATGTTCGACGACTGGTTTAGGATTTAATGTGTAATTGAAATATTTCACCAGTTCATCAGTGGTCAAAATTGAATTGTAAACTCTAAAGTCATCGTAATAACCATTGTAACCATTGTAACTTCCAACCGTTTCTCTGACGGTAAAATATGTTGCTTGTATATTTGTATTCCAACTTGAAAAACTTCCCGTACCAGTCGATGATATCTTGTAATCTTGTATATTTTCTATGTAATTTTCTGTTTTTGGTATAATATATATATCATTTATATAATTAGACCCCACATGTCTTTTTTTCCATACAAATAAGAACCATTTATTGGCGTCGAATGGTAATATAAACCTCAGATAAGTACTTAAATTAGCACCATAAATATACATTTCACTGGCGTATATCCTGAAACTACCCGAAATGGTAGGGTAACCTGGATCGTTTACGAGTATTTCATAAGATCCAGACGCGTTTACCAGGTGTCTGAACCAGAATGTCATTGTAAATTCATTGGTTAAATTCACCACCGTATTATTAACGATTTTACTTGAAAAGGCTTTAAAACTTGATCCATCGGTTACGTACTCGTCATACACTTTAACATTAAAATTAGACAAACCACCTGGTAATATGGCATCTTCACCATCGAATCTCACTGATGGTGAAGTAAAATTTCCTAGACTCGATATTGTATTACTTAAAAGTAACAAACTATTACTAGTCCTCGATACGAGTTCATAAGTACCAGTGCTATCTATGTAAACATTACTCGCGGTGCCCATGAAATATTCATTCACACCTTTTACCAAATTTGAAGACGTTATTCCTGAAATATTATTTATGGTTATTTTATCTAAACCGTCATAATTGAATTTTGGATATTTTTCAAATTGTATGTATGCATTACTTGCTGGATACGATGTATTACCGGGGTCCGATTGATATGTGTATGTCACAGAATCAATTTCCATATAATCTTGATTTCCGAGTAGTATCTTGAAGTTAGGTGGAAGTGTAGTACTGAAATAAAAATAAGCGTAATCAATTTCTTCTGATGTGGTGAATGATATAAGATCGTATTCATAAAGATAATCAATAGTAGATGCAGCTGTATACCAATTCACGTAGTACGAGGTATAATTTCCTTGTGTGAAAAATGGTGCTGTTGTATAATATCCATCAGTTAATGGATCTGTACCCAATACGGTCGGATTGTTGTGATATGTCAGATTTGTAATGTTTATTTTCTCTTTATATTTATTATATAATTCCATTTCCGACATGTATATGTTTACACCACTCGAAGTATACTCGCCAACTTTCCATTTAGCAACTAATTTGTAAGTATAAGACCCCGATGGTGTATTTATTGAAGTTACATTTACATTAGTAAATGATAAAGTATCGTTATTCGAAGATATCAATTCATAATCTCCCAGACCGTTAATGTAATATATATTTGATGTTCCTATGTAACTGTTTGAATTGTAAGTTAAATTAGATGACGCGACATTTATTGTGTTATCTATGAGTTTGTTTAATTTATTTTTTGTTATTGTGGGACCTAAATATTTAGATTCGAATATATAAGCCGATCCACTGTCTGTTTTAGCGCTCACATCATTTTTGATAGATGAAGTTATAAGATGATTATGAATATCCAATTTGTAACCGAAATCGTCGTTAGTTGATGCGTCACTCGCGGTAATTTTATCTGATTGTTTCCATATATTAGAAGCGACTTCTTCGAATATGTACACGGCACCGGTGTTCGTATTCTCGCCATGGGCACCCACGGCTATGTATTTACCATAAATACTCACGGCTCTACCATAATAAGTAGTCGACTCTAAATAATTTGGTAAGAGTTTTTGGAACTCTTGCCACGTAGTTCCGGATCTTCGGTATAAAAATACCTCTCCTGTGTAGTTTGAACCACCATTTAAGCTTCCCACAACTAACGTATCTTGATATAAAGATATATCGTAACCATAATTTTGATTACTAACCGGTAATGGTGAACTTAATTCATCCTCTTGAGACCATGTTCCACCAGAATATGTGAATATGGTGACGCGACCCTGACCCCCGCTGACTTGTGGCGACGATGCCGCTATGGTGTTACCGTAAATATGAACACCTCCATCACCGAAATAGTCACCACTAGATCCACCACTCCTTGTTAAAGTCGTCTCTTGTGTCCATGTACCACTAGTCTTTCTGTACACGAGTATCCTACCAGTATTGGTGTTATGAGATGGATCCGATACAACTATAAGATCATCGTATACGTGGCACTGTGAAAGATAACCAGCTCCACTTGATATTGACTGTCCCAGAGTCCATGAACCGGAAACGTATTCATACACATAGAAATTTCCACCACCACCGGAACCATTTACGGTAACTATGTGTGTATCATAAATTGCGTGATTGTAGAAAAGCTTAGTTTCTCCCTGAGTAGCAACGAAAGATGATGGTGTTATTGTTTGTTGTAAAACTTCCATGTCGTAAATGTACATTTTAGCGACAGTGTTAATTGTAGATATCACGAATGTGTTTCCATAAGTTGATACAGCCGATCCGAAATTATCGCTCGCGGATAGTATACTTGGTCTCAGGAATATCTGATTAACATTCGAGAGTTGGTTCGATGTATTCACCGAAACTAACGCGTTACTCGTGGTCGTGTAATCGTACATATTTCTCACTAAATATAAATTAGAGTTACTGTGTGTATCTACTATCAAGCCCGTACTTCCATCGTTATTTAGATCCACACCATTCCCGTGGTAAATATTTGGTGAGGTACCCGTTGATTTATACATTAAATGCCAATCTTCGTTGAACTTTTTGTATATGTATACTCTACCTGTATTTGTATTTATGTTAGGTGAACCTACCATGACTACGTTACCATCATTCGACATTGAAACTCTCGAACCAAATCTGGCATTGGCAATTTCTCCGTATAATGATTTTTTATTAACCCAACTACCATCTTCATATTTAAATATGTAAGCAGAACCTATGTCGGTCGCACCGGTGTCGTTATATTCATCACCGACGATGAACATATCACCGATACCGTTACATGAAATAGAACTTCCTAGATTATTAGTATTTGATACTGTAACTATTATGTTAGTCGTCCAATCACCATTACCTTTATAATATATGAATAGTTTATTACTATTGTAAGCCGGAATGAATGCTATAGTTCCATCATCATTGATATCTACCGTACGACCGAAACTAGCGTACGTAGTGGTTTGTTCAGGGTTTGGAATATTAACAAATGTACCAGCACTTCTATCATGTATTTCTACTCTACCATAATTAGTAACACCCAAATAAGCACCTATTATTAATGTATTACCATCCTTACTTAAAGCTACATCGGAACCAAATGAATCACCCGCGTTACCGTAATAATCATTAACACTGTTCCAACTACCGTTAGTTTTTTGATAAACACGAACTTGCTGGGCCGGAGTAGCCCCCACCGCTAATACAGTACCGTCACCGTTCAAAGCGACACTTTCTCCGAAATTTGAAATTGATTCGGTTATTTTTTCAGTCGTCAGTTGATTATCGTACGTATCCTCGTAAACATAAACCTCATTAGACCCACTTCTACCTACAACAGACACGGATCCATCACCGTTTATAGCTAAACCATTGATACCATTTAAATTTATGTTTAATTCGTATTTTTCATATTTGTATGTATCATTAATTTTACCAGAAATTTTGTATTCTTTAGGATCTTTCACAAAAATTGATGTTAAATGTTGACAACTAATGTTATCAAATGTAAAATCAGAAAATCCATTTAATTCATATTTATTTTTACCATCGTATTTTAAATTAAAAGCGTTCGAATGCAAATAACCGCTGTTTGATAAGTTTATTACAGAGTTCTGAGGTCCTACATTCTGAGAACTGGCGTTATCAAAATCTCCAGTTCCTAAAAGTCCAACATTGCTGGTATCGATATTTATACCAAAGGAATAAACGTACCCATCTTCATCCAACACAGAGTAATTAGCATTATAACTAGATCTAGATGACATCTTTTTAATTTTTTTATTCAAATAAACTTGCTGAGGAATACCAGTTCTATGGGTATAACTCAAACCAGGGTTACCGGATAGTGACCAATTATAATTCATGACCGTTAATAATTCACCATTAGTAAATAAAACACGAGATACTTCGTTATGAGTTGAAATATCTTTCGCGGGACAATTATTAGCAAAAAACTGCGTGGGACTTCCTGTTACCGATGTGTCCAATGGTGCGAATGGTACTTTATATCCGTAGCCCCAAGCGTAAACATTACCGGTATCTGTTAAAGCGAGAGCCGCATTATTGTGAATAGAGACTTTTACGAAAGTCACCGAAGGTTGTGTTATTAAGTATGGTGTGAGAGTAAAAGTGGCACCAGATCCAGAAAACACTGCATTATTATAGTTGTGTCCAGTCATGTGAATTCTTCCCAATGAATCTATGAACGAACCTACCCTGTGCCCACCCGTGTAATAAACCCACGTGCACCCACTTGGTGGAGTGATGAGTGTCGGTACCGGACCGTCACCGCCACCTTTCATATTACCATATGACGGAGTGTATCCATCCCAACCAGCCGTGTACATTTTATTTGTAGATGTCAAAACGGCCGATACGTCTTGTCCGATGAAAACATTAGAAATTTCCCCATCGAAAAGTGTAAAGTCGAGGGGTTGAATATAGTTTGGGTTATAAGTGTTGTAATTAAAAGTTGTCATTAAAGGTCCCTCAAAATTATTGCCCCATGTATATACAGTATTAGAAACACTGAGAGCAATACCGTGTTCATCGTCTGATAACAAATATTTTATGGGTTCTATAAATGGCAATTTTACTGGAAATGGTTCGAAAAGTTTATATTTTTTAGATCCCAGCAGTCCATAATTATTCTTACCCCATCCATAAACTTCACCGTATTTATTTAAAAAATAAGATGTATAACTTGTACCAGATACCATTGGTTCAATCTCGTTTAAAGAAGATACAGTGATACTACCTGTATAAGCATTTTTGTGAAGTTCATCTATTATGTAATATTCATAAGTACCAGTTTCTTTTGTATAATAATTTTCAGAATTTTTTATATTTATTGTATTTGTAGAATTATGAATCAATACAGTGTTTGAACTATTTGGTTTATTATGTATCGTTAATTTGTAACCATCACTGTAACATTTAGTTAAATTTTTTATGTTGAATTCGTTCAATTGTGCTCCTACTCTAGTATCGTATGTTCCTAAACCACCCTGGCCACTGGTATTGCTACCCCATACAAACATATATCCATTTGAATTTATGGATGACGAAGTATCCGAGCCTGTAGAAACGTAAATCATATCCTTTATACCAACCTGTTCTGGTGTCACTAAAGGTGATGTCGTGTTAGTTTGTCCACATTGTCCCGATGCATTACTACCCCACGCGTAAACATTTCCAGTCGATGATAGAGCTAAACTATGATAAGTTCCAAGAGATAAATCTGTTATAACGATATTGTTACTTGAAAAGTACATGTTTTCAGTAGGAGTATTGAGAGGATAATTTTGAGAACCCATTCCATTTATACCCCCCGCACCCCCACCCCAAATAAAAACATTCCCGGTGTTATTTAAAGCTGCACTATGAAAATATCCAGCATATATTTTACTAATATTAGTAAAATTTTGAATTTTAGCAGGTGTGTGACTATAAGCATAGTTATTAAATACACCATTTATACCCGTACCACCTAAACCTCTCATATCATCACCCGAAAAATATTGACTCATACCCCAACCCCACACGTTACCATCTATATCCAAAGCTAGAGCGTGATAATGACCGGCTATAATTTGTGTAATAGCTTTATTAAACGTGGTAATTTTAGTAAACGTACTTCTATCGGTGGTGTCACCTAATCCCAAAGTACCAAAAGTATTATAACCACACGAATAAACATCACCGGATGAATTTATGATGAATGACTTATCATTCGCGACACATACTTGTGAAACGTCCAGACCTTTAACTTCATAAGGATCACCTTGTGTCACTGTGGTAGTATTACCTATTCCCAATTGTCCGCTACCATTATAACCCCACGAGTATAGATTACCATCATCGTCACACGCGAGACTGTGAGAAGCTAATAATCTGGTTGAAATGGATTTTATCTTCTTACTAGTTAAAAATTTATGTACAAATAGAGAATTTACACTACCAATAGAATAAGGTAAACCTAAATTATTATTTGAATTTGAACCACACGCGTAAACTGTTTTATCTTCTGTTAAACAAAATGTAGAATGGGAACCCGTCGCGAGTTCGAAATTTCTATTTGTTATACTACTGACAGTAACACTGTTAGTTTTAAACGTGAAACCACATATATTAATGTATGCCGTATACGTACCAGTTTGTTGAATGAAAATGTTAGAGAGGTTTACGTTTGTGTTAAACTTTTCATCAGTTCCTATCACAAGTCTGATATTCTCTATGTGTTCTTTTGATCCACCGGAGAAATATAAGCTGTCGATACCGTCGAATGTAAGAATTGCGTCTTTAGCCGATGGATATTCCAATAAACCAAGAGCCGCTGATACAATTTTTAATGTCAACCAATTGCTCAGAAACATCTATAATACACTCGGATATTTTTCTAATTAAATAATAAATATGATTGAAATAAATTACATTTTTAATTTATTTTTAATGATAATTATAATTCTTTTAATTGTAAAATGTAAAAGATCTAAAATAGAAGGTTTAAAATATGAATGTTTTGTATTAACTTTAAAAAATAGTAAAAGAATTGACAATTTTTTATATAATTTCAATACCAGTGTACCTCTTAATATTATATATGGACCTGATACTAGAACTCCTGAAAAGGCTAAAGTTTATTCTAAATTGATAGATGAAGAAAAGTTTAATCTAGCAATAAAGATGTATGAAGATAAAAATACAATTAGACCTAATCATACTTATTTTAACCTAGGTGCCGTGGGATGTTTTTTTGGACATTTAGAATTCTACAGAAGGGCTTTCGAAAAAAATATAGATTACGCAGTCATTTTCGAAGATAATTGCATAGTTACAGATGACAATCTATATTTGGAAATAAATGACACGATAAAAGATCTAGGAAATGATTTTGAAATATGTTATTTTCATACATGGGCCCATATAGATGGTGGTAAAGACGAAAGATCTGATTATAAAAGTTTAAAATTTCTTATGGGTACTAAATGTTATTTGATAAACGTTAAAAATATGCAAAAATACTTTAAATATTTTTTACCTATGGATACCCATATAGATCTAAAACATGAAGATATAATAGAAAAAGGAGCGAGGGTTTACTATAGATCTATGAATGAATATTTAAGTATAGACTATCAACATAAAAGTTTTATAGATCACAGAAGTGTAAAAAATCATATATATTCTCGAAAATATCCAACGTATAAATTAATTTTTTAGAAAATAATGTAAGGATATTTCTTTTTTTCCTTTTCATTTCTCAGAATATGCAACAACATTAACAACATAATAATCATAAAAAATGTCGTTTCAATGTCGTTTGTTGAAGTGTAAATTAATGAGAATATAGAAAATAGTATCATTATAGGATTTTTAAACAATCTTTGTATTTTTTCTGGCGGGTCTATGAGAACTATTCCATGAATAGCGTGAAACAATAAAATCAGATAAGATATTTTTAAATTATCTTTTAAGGTGTTATCAACCATATTAAATTGTGTAATTTGATAGTTGTATATAAATCCTATGATAGACAAGATTAATATAATTATATAAGGCGTATCATTCATTTATAATAATAAATATATTTTTATACACTTGTACTGTTTGGTTCTTCCGATGAGGTTCTTTTTAATATAGTCTCAAATATACTTGACTTTTCCTCCTGTATGACACTCAGACCATTACAGACATCGGGTTTATTTGTTTTATTTTTGAATTCTTTATTAAATGCGATAATAGATTCTGATGGTATATCTGGCGCTTCTGATAAAAGTCTGTCATATTCCAATCTACATTTAGTTACAAACTCTACTACTGAAACTCTATCTTTAGGTTCCAACGACAACTCCATATCTATGTTTCTGTAGAACTTAGAATACTGAACACACATGATAGAATGTGATTCCATCAACTTGGAAGCATTATTAAATTTTGATATAGAGTTTATGATACCACTCATTACGTTCAAAAAAGCAAAAAAATATTGAATTAAAAGTATTCTACGTTTAACTACTGGATCTTCTTCTGATGGCGAAAGTACAGCGAAACCACCTACACCAGTTATACTTGACATTATAATGGTTGGATACGATAACCAGTCGTTCTGTCTTTTATATAAAAGTCTCGCATGATTATGTAACCATCTGTATCCGGCAGATTTCTCGGCCCATTTCTTTAAAAGAGCCTCCTGAGTTACACACCAATCACAATTTGTTGTCATATATGTTTTATTAGATTTTTTCAATTTTATTTGAAATACATTTTTGATTTAAAAGCTTTTCATTTAGTTTTTCTCTTTCTTTCCTTATAATAATGTCATAATTACAACATTTATGTATTTCTGGTGAATAACACGATATACATAGTTTTTTATTACATGATTTACATTCCATGGGTAATTGAAACTTTTTTCTACAATACTGACACTTCGCCATTTTATTTATTATGAATTTTTATTGTCACTTAGGATAGATAAAGCAGAATTACGAGCCATTTTATCAACTTCTTCGTTGTAAATATTACCAGAATGACCCTTTACCCATTTCCACGTTATTGAAAAATCTCTTACGAGATTGTCCATTATTATCCACAATTCTCTATTTTTTACATCACAACCGTTAGATGTCTTCCAACCCCTTTTTCTCCAATTTGTTATCCAATTATTTATACCGTTCAAAACATATTTACTGTCTGAATAAATTGTGATATTCTTACATTCCAATTCTCTGCATTTTTCTAAAGCTTTTATAACAGCCGTCATCTCCATTATATTATTTGTTGTAGAAGGATCACATCCTGTAATTTTAAAGATTTCACTTCCATTACATATACATAACGCGGCCCATCCACCTGGACCAGGGTTAAATGTACAACTACCGTCGGTATAAATCTCCATAAATTTTCTTATTAATAATAATGGGAGAATTGTTTTTAATGTGCTGCATGTCTTCAATTGTGAGTTCAGGAGCGGGAGCGGGAGGGTATTTTCTTGGATATATACCAGGTACGGTCAAATATTATGAAAGAAAAATTTTAGAATTGGCACCAAAGGTAAAATCGTCAATGTTATATTTAATTAACGAAATGGGTGATGATGAACATCTTAATTTGTTTGATTCTACTATATTAAATACTTTAAAAGACTTAGTTAAGAATTATAAGGAACTCGATGTTATATTGAAAGAAATTAAAGAAAAACATGAAATTAAAACGGATTTTAATAAAAATGTAAATGATCAATTAAATGAACTAGAACCAGCTCATAAAATTTATATGACTTATTATGGTGAAAATAATCTTGTCGATAAAGTTGAAGATTTCATCCGTGTAATTGATGAAATTGTACCAGAGGTAAAAAGTGATCAACACCTGATAAATAGACTTAAAGACTTAGGGCAATTTTCCGAAGAAAATCAAGGATTGGAGGCTGAATTTCAAAAATTAGACACCATTGTTACTATTATACGCGAACATGGATTAGTTAAATATAAAGATAAATTATGCCCATTTAAGGATATTTTAAAGATTACACTCTCTAACAACGAATTTATGAATAATAAAATTCCAGAAGCTTCCTTTATATCATTAAAAGACGAAAACGGGCAACCGAATAAGGTTAATACTATGGCGTTTATTATGGTTCTAATAATAGAAGAAAAATGCTTGCCTGATGATCAAAAACGTTCGACTAGATTAAATTTCTAGATATTTAACGGTTGTAAATTTTCTTATTAATAATAATGGGAGAGTTGCTTTTATTGTGCTGCATGTCTTCAATTGTGAGTTCAGGAGCAGGAGCGGGAGGGTATTTTTTTGGATATATACCAGGTACGGTCAAATATTATGAAAGACAAATTTTAGAAATGATACCAAATATAAAATCAATAATGTCATCATTAGAATTAAATGATGGAGAGGTTAATTTCTTTGTTCCTGATCAATTTAGTAGTTTAAAAGAATTGGTTGAAAGTGTGGGTGAACTCGATGATATAATTGATCGTGCTAAACAACGATCACATATAGAAATAAGTGAACATGTAAATGATCAATTAAGAGGAATTCATGAAGCTTACGATCTTTTCAATGTATATAGAGATAAAATTAATAAAATCAACGTTTATCTTCGTGGATTTGATGAACTCGTACTGAGTGTAAAAGGTAATCAAGATATGATAAATGAACTCAACAGTACAGAGTTAACATTCAGGGATGAATATATTAGAAAATTTAAGGAAATTATAAATAAGTATAAATTAAAAAGTTTTTCAAATGATATGTGTACAATCGATGAATTTTTAAAGACTCAAAAAAATTCACATAAATCATTTAATGAATATGTTGATAGTAAAATCCCAGAAACTTCATTTACAATTAACGATTTAAATGGAAACCCAATTAAAATGAATCACTTTCGAGGTCTTTATGACGCACTTTCAGAAAAATGTTAAATAATTCCAATATTTTATCAAATAATAAATTTCATTTGATAAAATATTTTTTTTAAATATTAATTATGTATATTTTTAAAAAGCCATCAATCTAGTTGGAGAATGCGAGACCACCCATACCGGACTGGATGCGGAGCACGTTGTAGTTGACTGCGAACATGTTGAGGTTCGTTGCAGTTCCGTTTCCTTGGGTGGTCTTGATTGCCACCTGAGCGTTGTCGATGCGGGAGAAGTTGCACGTACCAGTGGGTTGATGATCCTCTGGTTTGAGGGCGAAGGAATAGCAGTACACACCCGGATAAGGTGTACCGGTGTGATGATTGAAGGGCTGCACCTGGTTGAAGTACTTACCGGACTGCTCCTTGAAGCGGTCCTGACCGTTGAGAACAAGCTTGAAAGTGTCAACGGTACCGACAGCCTCCTCTGTGAACTTCGCACTACCACCATCAGTACCAATTTTAAGCATAGGAGCACCAGCCATCGATGTCGAAATAAAAGCATTAGATGCTAAAATTGCAGTCTGATCAGACTCTAAAACGATGTCCCCGTCCGCTGCTGATGAAGTAAAGTTCCAGAGCCCCTGGCGATCGTCACCACTATCGAGGCACCACACGAGTTCCTTAACTGGGTGGTTGTAAGAGAGACGAACCTGCTTGGTGCTACCGGATGCTGAAACAGTATCGGTACCTGTGTGCTGAACCTGCTCGATGAGGTACTCGTGACCCTTCTGAGCGAAGCGTCTACGCTCCTCCGTATCGAGGTAGATGTAGTTGGCCCACACCTTGAAGGTGGAACCATCCGTGTACGTCGCAAATTCAGAGGAGAGGTCGAAGTCGAGACGAACCTCGTGGTACTGGAGGGCAATGAGAGGGAGAGCGAGACCGGGATTACGGTTGAAGAAGAAAATGAGAGGAAGGAACACCTGGGAATTGACAGCTGTAGTCATCTTACCCCAAACAGCCTTCTTGGTGTCGTCGAGGTAAAGTTCGGAGTAAAGACGCCACCACTTTTGGTAATGCTTATCGATGCGCTGACCACCGATGGAAAGCTCGACATCCTTCACGGCGCGCTCTGCGACCCAGCAGGCGTCGGCATTGGCAGTGGCCGTACCGGTCTCAAGCCCAGACTTAGACTTAAGCTCTATATACATATCAGTGACGAGATCACCGTTGCGGGCAACAGTCACGGAGACACGGCCATTATTAGCAGCGGTACCGTTGACGGTCTGCTCGATGTTCTCCATAGCGAAGTTGGTGTGGCGACGATAAACCGCCTGGAAGAAAGTAACCTTGGGGTTGCCAGTCAGGTAAACATCCTGGGCACCGTAAGCGACAAGTTGCATAAGACCACCAGCCATTTTTTATTATACACAGAGATTTTTTTTCAACGCGAAAAATCTCAAATTTTGTTTTCCCCTGAAACATTAGTATGTCCGACACAGAAGGAGAGATTGAAGAAATTGTTGATGATAATGAGAGTATCGTGGATACATCTTCTGAAATTTCAGAAGAGACTGGTATAATAGAGGCTATGGGAGCTTTACTTGCTAATGATGAAGGAGAGACTGTGTGTACCGCATTATTGAACATAGGTAAACAGATTGAAACACAGAATAAGATATTAATAAAAATTGTTAGTGTGTTGAGAGAAAAACTTAATTAAAGTTATGTAGAGTTTATATATAAAACCGAGTATTGTTTATTTTTCTTTTCGAGGCTTAGAAAAATAAATCGTATATAATTCAACGAGATGATCCCTTCACTTTCACTCTTCGACGAAAATTTGCCTTCCGATTTCAATGAAGAACAGATCATGGAAACATTGAAAAAACTTGAGGATGTATGGCATCTCAACACAAAAAGAAATAAATATATAGTTTATCAAATTGGTCCTCAGAATTTCTTTTCATCTGATGAAAGAGATGAAAATGGTATGCCTGATGAAAATATTGGATTGGATATTATTAATATAAGACACAAATCAATTCTTAATAATCTTTTTGACATGTATAGCAGAGCTCAAGAGCTTGATATTCTTGAAAAGGAAGATGATGAACAAACAAGTGTATCATTTCGTATAAACAGACTTGTCGATCATGTAAATGATCAATGGGAAATTATTCTCAATGCTAATCACTGTTATGATAGGATAAATAATCCCAAAGCTGTGCCAATATATCCTGAAACTGATCCTAAAAAATATAGACGTTCAATAATTGGTGACACTGATGAATGTACCCCATATCAAAAATCATTGATAGAATATCTGAGAATTCTTAATAAAAACAAGTACAAAAGATACAAGGGTCAGGTATATTCTCAGATTAAAACGCATGATAATGTATACACAAAGTCGTGGAAACATGAGTATGATATGGAGGATTATGTGTATTCTGTACCTCAGAAAATCGAAGGGCCACTTTTATGGAAACTCATGACATCATCTAAGGGACTATTCAAGGAAGTTGCCAACTATCTTATGAAATGTCATGACAGGCAATTCTCTGATATAGTAAAGGATAGACATACATGGTCATTTAAAAATGGAATTTTGATTGGTAAAAATTGGAATAGTGAAAAGAATATATACGACTCTGTCTTTCATCCTTATGACTCTCCCCAATTTAAAAAGCTTCCACCTAATGTGGTCAGTTGTAGGTATTTTGATTTGGAATATGAAGATTATTCACATTACGATGAATGGTATGATATCCCGACACCCGCGGTTCAGAGTATACTCGAGTATCAGGGTTTTTCGAAAGA
>Ga0222714_10002569_pt1 | contig 19067 bp, 14 predicted proteins | sample C33_3DmetaG_FD_165048 | JGI IMG/M metagenome (GOLD analysis project Ga0222714, IMG submission 165048) | Estuarine water microbial communities from San Francisco Bay, California, United States - C33_3D | ecosystem: Environmental > Aquatic > Marine > Unclassified | place: USA: California...
TACTTCCTCGGCAAGGTCCCAATCATCATATCTATCGGTGTGCACGGTCACCTTGGGCGGCAGGCGCATCGAGATGAACCCTTCTTGGGATGGCCATCCAACGCAAAGACCAGCAACTGGGAATGTGTAAAGAGGCAATTCTAAAATATCTCTGATAGCGTCTAAGTGATTACGAACAACACTTATTGGACAGAGGCCAAGTCCCTTCGCTTCCGCGGCTAGCGTAAAAGTTTGCATTGCTAGCGCAGCATCAACTGCCGCATTCAAGAACGCATCAAGGTGGTCATTCCCAAAAGGTTTTCCGCGGTGTTCACAAATTCGACGTATACGGCGACTATCACCAACCCAAATCATGAAGACAGCAGCACTTCCAATCCACGGCATTGATGGGATTAGCTCCTGAATGGCTTGCCGCTTCGCTTTGTCCTTAACCACAACAACGCTAGCCTGCTGAAGGTCTGACTTGGCGCTTGCCGAAAAGGCCGCCGCGAAGAGGACATCAAGCAGCTCGTCAGAGATGGGCTCATCGGTATATCGGCGGTGTGTCCGCCGAAGAATGAATTTGGCCAACGGATCATCAATAGGCATATCACGCCCACTGTCACCTTTGCCAACGACACCTTCGCCATATCGGTGGGCTATTATATCAGCAAGCGAGTTAAAAGACGTCTCAGACATAAGTTCTTGCTCTTCTTTGAATTCTGTTTTGCCTTATCAGCGTAGAGTGGCCGTGCACGACAGGAAAGCAGCTTATTCTAAAAGCAGCTTTCCATATTGAAACAGGAATACCAGCTTACAAAAGGCCAAATTACAGGCCTAAACTGCACCGCCTACTCCCTCTATTAAATTTTCAATTCAGATTGGGTCCCACGAGAAGTACTCGCCTGTTCCGTCAATACTCGTCAGTTCATTACGGATCGCCGGCTCTACAGTCGCAGCCAAAGCTTCATGTGTCCAACCTAAACCATTGTGAATAGTCTTTACCGGTCTTGGCTGGTTGAAAAGATAAATTTCATTCCCACGGACACCGAAGACTTGCCCATTAATTCCAGATGCCGCATCGCTGCAAAGATAGCTCACGACCGGTGCCACATGCTCAGCAGTGGCACCAGTGCGAAAAGCTTCAAAGGCCCGAGCCTGCTCATCTGATTTAATTGGGATCGACTCAATCATCCGCGTCCAAGCAAAGGGTGCAACACAGTTTGAGCGCACTCCCTTGGAGGCACCCTCCATGGCAATAACTCGCGAAAGGCCAACGATACCCATTTTTGCTGCAGCGTAGTTCGCCTGGCCAATTTGGCCAACCAAGCCAGATGTAGAAGTGAAATGTACGAAGGAACCAGATCCTTTCTCACGCATATGCTCGATTGCAGCGCGAGAGACATTGAAGCAGCCGTTTAGGTGCACATCGAGTACGGCTTGCCATTGGGCCGTTTCCATTCGATGGAACATCCCATCTCTCAGTATCCCAGCAACATTAACAACACAGTCGATAGCACCAAATTCATCCATCGCTGCTTCAACCATTCGGGCGGCACCTTTGGGATCAGACACACTGTCTGTGCTAAAGGTCGCTTCGCCACCGCCGCTCCTAATATCTCTCGCTGTCTCCTCAGCTGGACCGGCACTGCCCTCACCCCCATCCAGAGCTGCGCCCAAATCATTAACCACAACTTTGGCGCCAGCCTTAGCCATATCAAGCGCTATTGCACGCCCTATTCCCCGACCCGAACCCGTAACCAACGCCACCTTACCGTCCAAGATACCCATAGAATTGTTTCCTGCATTTTTGAATCATTTGACTGTGACATCCTGCGAGACAGCGCGTTTCGCTGCAAGTCAAACACTGCATACCTAACAATTGATTGTTTCTGTATGTTTATCGGCCTAAATATCGGACAAATAGATTAATAGCGGCAGGCTGGAGCACGATGAGCGTTCGTTATGACGACCTTCACAGAATGTCTATCGAAGACCCAGAGCGCTTTTGGGGCGAAGCAGCAAGCGCGATTGACTGGTTCAAGCCCTGGGACTCCGTGCTTGATCCTGACAATGCTGAATTCCCAAGACGCTGGTTTAGAGGTGCAGAGACCAATACCTGCTACAACGCACTTGACCGCCATGTAAAAGCCGGCCGGGGTGATCAAGTCGCAATTTACTACGACAGTCCCATAACTGACAGCAAAGCCGCCATAACTTATGCAGAGCTTTTAGACCAAACAGCAAGATTCGCAGGCGTCTTGAAAGAACTTGGTATCACCAAGGGTGACCGGGTGATTATATATATGCCGATGATTATTGAGACAGCCGTAGCAATGCTGGCTTGCGCTAGGATCGGGGCAATACACTCTGTAGTTTTTGGTGGATTTGCTGCGAGCGAGCTTGCTGTGCGGATCGAAGATAGTGGCGCTAAGGCAATAATAGCCGCCTCTTGTGGAATCGAGCCCGGCCGTATTGTTGAGTACAAACCTTTGTTGGATGGAGCCATCGAACTTTCCAAACATAAGCCTGACCATTGTGTAATTGTGCAGCGCGAACAGGCTGAGGCGAGCATGATTGCTGGGCGCGATATCGACTACAATGTAGCAATGAAAACCGCTGAACCTGCCGATTGCGTCCAAGTATCAGCGTTAGATCCTCTTTATATTCTTTATACATCAGGCACTACAGGACAACCCAAGGGAGTAGTGCGCGACAACGGTGGCCATATGGTTGCTCTATATTGGTCGATGAAGCACATATACGGCGTTGAACCTGGCGAAACATATTGGGCGGCATCCGATGTTGGTTGGGTTGTTGGCCATAGCTATATTGTTTATGCGCCACTGCTTTATGGAGCATCGTCGGTATTATTTGAAGGGAAGCCGGTTGGCACACCAGATGCAGGTGTGTTTTGGCGGATTATCCAAGACTACGATGTGAAAGCGTTGTTCACCGCGCCGACAGCTTTTAGGGCTATTAGACGCGAAGACCCTGAAGGCAAACTCATCAAGAGTTATAACCTCTCAGGTTTTCGTACACTCTTCCTCGCCGGAGAACGCTCAGATCCGGATACGATACAATGGGCTGAGAAACAGCTCAAAGTTCCGGTTATAGATCATTGGTGGCAGACAGAGACTGGCTGGTCTATCGCAGCCAACTATGCTGGTGTTGATATATTACCAATCAAATATGGGTCTCCAACAAAACCAGCTCCAGGCTGGAACCTACGCGTCCTTGATGAAGGAGGTCACGAGGTGGAACCCGGTAAGATAGGAGCACTCTGCGCAAAACTACCACTGCCCCCTAGCTCGTTCCCAACACTTTGGAACGCTCATGAACGCTATCTTAAGGCCTATTTTACTGTTTTTCCGGGTTATTATGAAACTGCAGATGCAGGGTACATAGACGAGGATGGCTATGTATTTGTTATGGCGCGAACTGATGACATCATAAACGTTGCAGGCCATCGTCTTTCTACAGGAGCGATGGAAGAAGTGCTTTCCAGTCATCCAGATGTGGCAGAATGTGCAGTAGTTGGTGTTGCCGATGACCTTAAAGGTCAATCACCGATTGGTTTTCTTGTCTTGTCTTCAGGCGTCAATCGCCCCCACGAAGATATTCAGGGAGAATGCGTACAGCTGATCCGTCAAAAAATTGGCCCCGTGGCCGCATTTAAAACGGCAATTGTTGTAGAGCGGCTTCCTAAGACACGATCAGGCAAAGTCCTTCGCGGAGCTATGCAGAAAATAGCAGACAGCCAAACGTTTAAAATGCCAGCCACTATCGACGATCCAGTCATTCTTCAGGAAATTGAAGATGCTTTGAAACTTGCCGGTTATGCCAAAGGTTGATGTTTTGAGCGCTGCCCCAGAAATAGATCTCGGACTTTCAGGCAAACCCAACCAATCTCGGGTAGTTGTTGCCATGTCCGGAGGCGTCGATAGCACCGTTACCGCAGCTTTGTTGCATGAGGCTGGCTATGACGTTGTGGGGATGACTCTGCAGCTCTATGACCATGGGGCGGCGGTGCCAACGGGTAAAACATGTTGCGCAGGCCAGGACATCCATGACGCTCGCAAAGCGGCCGATCGTATTGGCATTCCCCACTACGTCCTCGACTACGAAAGCCGGTTTAGAGAAAGCGTAATGGATGATTTTGCGGATAGCTATCTGCGTGGCGAAACTCCAATTCCATGCGTGCGCTGCAATCAAACTGTAAAATTCAAAGATCTTCTTGAAACTGCGCGTGATCTTGGCGCATCAGCGCTGGCGACAGGCCACTACGTCCAGCGAAAAGTAGGCACCCAAGGAACAGAGTTACATCGGGGGGCGGACCCTGCCAAAGATCAAAGTTATTTCCTTTTTGCTACTACACCCGCACAGCTCGAATACCTTCGTTTCCCTCTTGGTGGGATGAGTAAGACCGAGACTAGAGCCCACGCACATCGCTTTAACTTGGCAGTTGCGGAAAAGCCCGATAGCCAAGATATATGTTTTGTTCCTAATGGCCGTTATCAGGATGTTGTCGCCAAACTGCGACCGGGAGCGATTGAACCAGGTGACATTGTTGACCTGGATGGCAATGTATTAGGTCAACATGAGGGGGTAATCGGTTTCACTGTTGGCCAACGACGGGGTCTCGATATAGGGGGCAGTTCGCATCCCTTATATGTAGTTAAAATTTCAGCGGATGAGCGCCGAGTTGTTGTTGGCCCAAGATCCGCATTGGCGGCAAAGACAGTACTACTGTCTGATGAAAATTGGCTTGGTTCAGATAAGCCAGAAGGGTCAAAAGTCTTTGTTAAACTGCGATCCGCAGCACCATTAGAAAAAGCAATGCTGATGCGGAATAACGAGGGACGACTGATTGCTGTTTTAGAGGAGCCCCAATTTGGTGTTGCTCCGGGTCAGGCCTGTGTTTTTTACGACATAAACCAAACTACCCGCGTTCTTGGAGGAGGCTGGATTATCTCCGCAGAGCCTCCTTCTGCGTAAGCAGCATAATTCCTTATTCATTTTTAGCAAAAGGGATTAAAGCCAAATCACAATGACGATATTCCCTTATCAGTACATATAGACCTAATTCTAGGGGCCGTTAGCTCATATTGTTGGGCGGCGCTCCGCAATTCCAGCCCTAGCTGCCTTGACAGCTAGCCCTGCCCCCGCCATATACGCCGTCCAAACAGATACCAAATCGTTTGTGCAAATGGCGGGGTAGCTCAGTGGTAGAGCAGGGGAATCATAATCCCTTGGTCGGGGGTTCAAATCCCTCCTCCGCTACCAACATTGCGGCGCGGTTTTTCAAAGAATGCCTTTAAGTCGTCGTTTGTTAGCGTTGCATTAAGTCTATAAAAATCTAAATTCCTGATAGCCTCCGGCAGCTACTTTTTCCGCTTTTTTACGATAGCGTGGCGCACCACCGTTATATCCTAGTGGCCGCGGAGTGCTTTTCCCCTCGACATTCCGATTGACACCCGTTTGCCAGCTTGGAACTTTTGAAGACAGCAAGAGGGCATCTACTTCTAGAACTTCTTGAGTATAGGATTCAACGGGGCCAGGGCGCGGCTCACAGCGCTGATAACCCTTATCACGCATGAATTTTATCAGGCCGACCACCCAGTCGGCTATTTCTTCAATGTTTCGTGGAATATTGCCGCGTGCCGTGTGGGGGCCGAGCACCATAAAAAGATTTGGAAATCCCTCGGCTTGGACACCCAAAAATGTGCGGGGAAGGATCTTCCAATCATCGATCAGCTTACGCCCATCTGGTCCGCGAAAATCTATACGGTCATACGGTCCCGCAACACCATCAAATCCTGTGGCATAAATTAGAATATCAAAATCAAACTCTCGATTACTTGTTTTTACGCCAGTTTTTGTGATCCGTTTGATCGGCTCTTCGAGAACTGAGACAAGCTCAACATTGTCTCGGTTATAGGTTTCGAAATAACCGCTCTCCAGCGGCAGACGCCGTGTTCCAAAGCCGTGGTTTTTCGGAATTAAACGCTCAGCAATAACTGGATCTCTAACACGCTGCCGAACCTTATTTGCAGCCCATTCCGTCATCAGCGCATTTGCTTTTTCGTCCGTGAGAATATCGCGGAAATTTCCAAGCCAGATACCAAAACCAGGCGATGCATAGAGCTTTTCCCAATGCGCAACCCGCTCTTCCTCGGTTACTTCAAAGGTGCCACGTGGGTCTGGGTTATGAATAAAATAAGCAACAGTGTCTCTGCACGAAGCATATATTTCATCGTATCTAGTTTTAATTTCCTCCATCTCTGCCTTAGATATTTTGGCATTATGCAGAGGTGCTGCCCAATTCGGTGTTCGTTGAAAGACCGTGAGTTGTCCCGCTTGTTTTGCAATTTCCGGTATAGCCTGAATTGCTGAAGCACCAGTTCCAATGATGCCTACGGTTTTGCCATTGAGATCTACGCCCTCTTTAGGCCACCGAGCGGTATGCACCGCCTGCCCTTGGTATTCATCACGACCGTCTATATTCGGAAGCGTATGGGCGGATAATGGCCCTAGTCCAGTTACCAAGATCGGCGCTGAAAACCTTCGACCATCCTGAAGTGTAATGGTCCACATAGTAGCGGAATCATCAAAGTGGGCAGCTACTACATTTGCATTGAAGGTCATATCACGACGGAGGTCGAATTTATCGGCAACATATTGAAGGTATTTTAGAGTGTGGGGCTGTGGCGAATAATTCTCTGTCCAGTCCCATTCCTGCAGTAATTCCTTCGAAAAGGTATATCCGTAAGTCCAGCTTTCACTGTCAAACCGTGCTCCAGGATAGCGATTCCAATACCAAGTACCGCCTACATCTGAACCGTTCTCAAACGCCCTTACTTTCATCCCAAGCGAACGCAAACGGTAAACCATAAACATGCCAGAAATACCGCCACCTATGATTATAGCGTCGAAGTCCTGACGGGGTTTAGATTTTGACATACAGTGCCCTCCTAGTCCCCACATCCCTTTTGAAAGCAAAAAATTCTATTGGCAAAAAGATACTCTTCACACACTGGTTTTCATAACAAGAAGGGCTAACATAAACTACAGAAGCACAACTATTCATTCAGGTAAGTATCGCTATGGAAGCTATCTCAATTAATCCGGCAACTGGTCGCAAACGCTTCAACACGCGTGCTGCCAAGGCAACTGAAAAAATCACCGGTAAGGGATATTCGGCAATAGACGATGAAAAACTGAAGACACTTCCCCCACCCCCACCAGGTGCCAAATTCTCGGCTGAAGAGCAAGAAAAGTATAAGGCTTTCAAAGAAGCTCGTCGGGGTGCAGCCGATTACATGCGCATGGAAGGAGAGTTTGCCCACTATTTGGAGGATGTTTACTCAACCGCACCAGTGCCTCGTGAAGCTCTCAATGATGAATGTGAAGTTGTGATAGTAGGCGCCGGCTTCGCTGCATTATTACTTTGGTATAAGCTTTCTAAGGCTGGCATCACTGACATCCGGTTTTGCGAAAAAGGAGGTGATGTTGGAGGCACTTGGTACTGGAATAGGTATCCCGGCATTGCTTGTGATGTAGAAAGTTATTCGTACCTGCCTCTTTTGGAAGAGATGGACTACATCCCCTCTATGAAATTTGCCTCAGGATTTGAAATCCTAGAATACTGCCAAATGATAGCCAATCGCACTGGCTTTTACGATCAGTGCCTTTTCCACACCACGGTGCAAGACACTCTTTGGGACGAAGGATCACAGCGCTGGACGATCAAGACTGATCGTGGCGATGAAATGAAAGCGCGTTATCTTATTCTTGCAAATGGCATCCTCACCACACCGCGCTTGGCGCGCATTGACGGAATGGAAACCTTCAAAGGAGAAAGCTTTCACACATCCAGGTGGAATTATCATGTAGACTTGGAAGGAAAACGCGTCGGCATCATAGGAACAGGTGCAACTGCAGTCCAAGCAGTGCCAGAACTTGCGAAGATAGCCGGAGAGCTATTTGTATTTCAGCGCACCCCCTCCTCCGTTGACGTGCGCGACCAGCGCGCAACTACAGATGAAGAACGCGCACAGTGGGCAAAGGAGGAAGACTGGTCAAAGAAGCGACGCGATCGATTGGCAATGATCGACTCTGGTCGTGTCGCGCTTCAAGGAAACGATGCTTTTCTCTCAGGTGAAGCAACAGATTACAAAGTTAGGAAGACGCACACAGGCAAGCTCAGTGCTGAGGAACGGATACAAGCTCAGCTGAACACTAACTTCCGAATAATGGAACAGATCCGAGCTCGTGTGGATAGCGTGGTTGAAGACCCTGCAACTGCGGCTTCTCTGAAGGCTTACTATCCGTATGGCTGCAAGCGGCCTACCTTCCACGATGAATTCCTGCCTGCTTTTAATAAAGAGCACGTGCATTTGGTTGACTGTGCTCCGCACGGCGTCAAACAAATCAATGAGTCAGGCGTCGTTCATAATGGAAAAGAATATCCACTTGACGTGCTCATATACGCGACTGGATTTGAGTGGATGGCAAAGTCAACTTTTGCCTCGATAGTTGGTCGTGGCGGACGAAGTTTAAATGAAAAATGGGATACAGAGGGGGTTAAAACCTTCTTGGGGATTCATTCTGAAGGGTTTCCAAATCTATTCATTCTTTCAGGGCCTCAGGGTGGTGGTGGTCAATTCAACTTCATCCGAGGCATTGAAAGTCACACGGACTATGTCACATGGCTCCTAACTAAAATGCGGAATGAAGGTCACACCCTCATCGACATCAAATCAGACCCAGAAAATGCATATGCAAAACATTGCGCCGAGGCTGATCTCTTAACTCGTCCACTTCGGGACTGCCTTAGCTACTATAATGGCGAGGGCGCAGCCGCTCCTGGCAGCCTGGCTTACTATGGCGGCCCAAAGAAATGGCATGAGCTTCGGACAGAAGTTCAGGAAACACTTCATGCATATGTATTTGGTTGAAGCGCTGGTAAGAGCTAGATCATAAGCAGGTGTCTGCTTTCAGCAGCTCAGGCATTTATTATCTAACAAGCTAGTAATCTCGGTGCTGTGCTGTCTAGGATGATGTGAATTTGTATCGGTCTAATCAGCACAAATAAGAGATGTTAGCCCGCTAATGATAACGCTCGAGCCAAAGGCCATATGTCTTCAGCAGAGTCTAAATTCATGACCTCATCATAAACCGTTTGTGCTTTTGAGCGTGAAACAGCGCGGGTCGCATTTGCCCAAAACTTCTCAGTTATATCATCAGCAGATAACGGATTTGCATCCGATCCACGATTAACTCGTTCACGGTGCTCTAATGTACGTCCGTCTTTTGTTCGAGCAACCAACTTCCCAGAATAGTAGCGTGGAAAAGCTGTTTCTGGATCATCCTGCCAATCAACATTTGCAGCAATAGCCAAAGCTCTCTCATCATTAATTGCGTCAGAATCAAGTTCATCTAGTGTGAAACGTCCGCGGGTTAAGCTTGTCGCTACAATATACGGAATGGAGAACTGAGCATCGTAGGCATTTTGTGGCCTACGCTTCTGGTCAAGGGGTTCACATACAACAGCGGCCTGTGTTGGGTGAATGTACGCTGTAACGCTGGCAACATTATCGGCTGAAAGCCCTTGGCTCATCAATGCGAGCGTAGCGTCAGCAAACGCATGGTTGAAATGGCATGCCGGATAGGGCTTGAAACCGACGTTCTCCAACTCCCAGACTTCTCCCAACCCCTCTGTGCACATCGCAAGATTTGCCGAGTTTTCCTGACCAAGATAGAGATTAAAGAGGCCATAACGCCCTTCATAAGTCTGGCTAGGCCCTTTAAATCCCTCCTTCGCCAGAGCAGCCGCTGTTATGGCCGATGTTGCTGCCCAACCTGGATGCATTCTCTTGGTCCATGCCCCATCAGACAAAAATTCCAGGTTTCCTGAGGATTGAGACAAAGCAATTCCCTGAGCGTCCTCCATTTGCTTTGCTGTCAGATGGCCGAGCTTTGACGCCGAAAGCGCTGCACCAAATACTCCCACTAAACCTGTGGGGTGATAACCTCGGGTGTGGAAGCCACCTTGAGCTGCAGCTCCTATGCGCGCGGAAACCTCAACACCAATTAAGTATGCCGCCATCATATCGGCACCACTCACTTCATAACGAAGACCCTGAGCAAAAGCAGCGGCAAGAGCTGACGCACTTGCATGGATTACGCCGTCAGTGTGCGTATCATCAAAATCGAGACCGTGAATTAAGGTGCCATTCAAAAGCGCCTGGTCCCGGACTGGCAGTGCCATATTAAAACCAATAACCGGGTAGCCTCCCTCACCTGCCAATCCACGCAAAGCGTTCGCTGCCCGTTGTCCAAATTCGAAAGTTGTCGATGCCAGCGCAATTCCAAAACAGTCAAGGATATGAAGCTTAGCGCGCTCTATTACCTGGCGTGGTGCTTTTTCTAAGTCAAAACTAGCTGCGAACGATGCCAGAGTTGCAGATATTGTTCTACCATCTGCGGCAACGGAAGAAGGAGATGAAATCTGTTCGGGCTTAGAAATGACATTCATGGGAGTGGCCTTCTTTGATCGTCGATTTGTTTGGAAACCTATCTATGTGCCGAGAAGAGTTAGCGAGAAGTTTGTCAAATTCTTACCGGCCCAAAATTCACAACGCTGATCTGGAACAATAAAGCAGAATGGGTATCAAGCTAGGTTATGTTAGCAATTGCCTCAGCGATATCCAATGTTCGTTTCGCCTTTTCATAAATCGGATAATCAATGAAGTAACCATTAACTTGAATTGATGCTGAGCCTGCAGCCTCAGCAGCTTGAAAAGCCTCAACGACACGACGCGCATACGCAACGGCTTCTTTATCTGGTGTAAAAGCTGCATTGGCAGCATTGACTTGGTCAGGATGGATGCAAAGCTTTCCCTGAAAACCGAGGTCTCGTGCCCTCTCGACAGATGCCACAAATGCTTGCGTTTCATTAAGGTGAATAAAAACAGTATCGATCGGAGGCTCAATACCTGCGGCTCTGCTCTCCATTACGCAGGCTGCTCTAACACTCTCCAGTTCGGTCTCTCTAAGGCTCCAGGCGATGCCTAGATCGAGGGTGTAGTCTCCCGCGCCAAATGCAACCCTCTGGAGGCGACGACTAGCGGAAACAATGGAGCCAATTGCTCGGTGCCCTTTGGCAGTCTCAATAATCGGAATAAGGTCAATATTTCCGGCAGGTAAATTTTTTTCTCTTTCGAGTTGAGTAATTAGCCAATCAGCTGTCTTAATCTGATCAGCACTTTCGGCTTTCGGTAATATAACGCCGTCTAACCAAGGTCCCACCACCTCTTTTAGATCACCAAAACAGTGGTGCGTTTCCATACCGTTAACACGAACATAACCGTAACACCGGCGCGGCCTCTTCAATGCCTCAACGACAACTGAACGGGTTGCAGGTTTTTCAGCTTCAGCTACTGCATCCTCCAGGTCGAGGATCACGGCATCAGCCCCCACATCGAATACTTTAGCAACCTTGCGCGCGTGGTCCCCTGGCGCAAACAACATCGTTCTAAGAGGCATCATCACTCCAGGTCACAATGTAGATTTTGAAAACAAATTCGCAGCTCGATCATCAAGCATGCTTTAAAACTGTGCAACTTACGCTTTACGACAGATTTTTTCATTTGAGAAATGCTGACGTATGGGGAGAGGATTGATAGGGTCTGCAAAGAAGCACAGGAGAACTTTATATGACAGAGCCCTATTCCTGGATCGACGGTGAATGGATTTCAGGCAACCCTCCAATCATTGGACCGCTAACCAATGCTGCATGGATGGCCACGGTGGTTTTCGATGGAGCTCGAGCATTCGACGGACTTGCTCCGGACCTCGACTTACATGCTGAGCGCTGCATAGCTTCTGCTATTGCTTTGGGCCTTGATCCAAAAGTATCCGCAAAAGAAATCCAGCGCCTTGCCATAGACGGTCTATCGCATTTCACTTCTGACACCGCAGTTTACATTCGACCAATGTTTTACGGAGATGAAGGTTGGCTCATTCCAACTACAACAAAATTCTGCCTCACCCTTTTTGAGCTCCCAATGAACCCTGCCGAACAGGGTCTTTCAGTCTGCAAAACAACAAGAGTCCGCCCAACACCACTTTCCGCCCCCACAGATGCAAAAGCCGCTTGCCTTTATCCAAACGCTCATCGAATGCTTAGAGAGGCTCAGAGCCGCGGCTTTGATGCTGCAGTAGTTGGAGATGCAAACGGCAATGTGGCAGAACTGACAACCTCAAACATCTTTATTGTTAAAAATGATGTCGTATCCACGCCAATAGCCAACGGAACTTTTCTAAACGGAATTACAAGACAAAGGACCATAAAGCTTCTGCTTGACGCTGGCTTTGAAGTCGAAGAGCGAACGGTGACGTTCTCTGAATTAGATACCGCCGATGAACTATTCTCAACCGGCAATGCAAATAAAATACAACCGATTACCAGATATGAAGACCGTTCATTACAACCAGGGCCTGTAACACAGAAGGCACAGACTCTGTATCGCTCCTATGCAGAAGACCACGGCAAGCTAGCTAGTTTTTGCTAAGTATCCGCTCTTCGGCCTTGCACCACTAGAAATCAGACACAGTAGGTCTTAAGCGGTGGCAGCCCGTTGAAAGCAACTGAACAATACGTCGATGTATATGCTCCGGCAGACAGAAAATCGACTGTGTCACCAGGCTTAAGATCATCTGGTAGAGCATAGGGAGTCTCTTGGTAAAGCACATCAACTTCATCGCAGGTAGGTCCAGCGATAATCGCCCGAGAACTATCTCCCTGACCGTCTCTCGAGGTACGTAGACGGTACTTGATGGCCTCATCCATTGTCTCGATAAGACCGCCGAACTTTCCAGCATCTAAATAAACCCAGCGCGGTCCCCCTTCGATCTTGTGGGATACCAGGACTACTTCGCTTCGTATCATACCTGCATCTGCAACCAGGCTGCGGCCAGGCTCTATCAATACTTCTGGAAGGCGATTTCCAAAGTGCTTATTGAGTGCCGCTGTTAACGCGCTTGCGTGTTCAGCATGAGAAGCAGCTTCTGTCATGTAATGACCTGGCAAACCTCCACCCACATTCAACAGACGAAGGTTCACACCACGCTCACGTAAATTAGTAAATAACATGGCCGCCTTACCGACAGCCATGTCCCATTCACCCGCATTGCGCTGCTGGGACCCTACGTGAAAAGAAACGCCGTACGGATCGAGGCCCATCTTACCTGCGCTAACAAGAAGCTCCTCTGCCATGGCCATGGAACAGCCAAATTTTCCGCCTAGTGGCCAATCTGCTGTTTTTGATTTCTCAAAACGAATGCGGCAGTAAACTTTGGCTCCAGGAGCAGCGACGGCAAGCTTATCTAGCTCACCTTGGCTATCAAATGCGAACAGGCGAACACCAAGAGCATATGCTGCTGCAATGTCAGTCTGTTTTTTTATGGTATTGCCAAACGAAATTCGGCTTGGAGGGGCACCAGCAGCCAAAGCCTCTCTAATCTCGTATATAGAAGCCGTGTCAAAGCTGGAACCAATCTCGGCCAGCATTCCCATTATCTCGGGGGCTGGATTAGCCTTCATGGCATAAAATATTCGTGCTTGCGGCAACGAACGGGCGAGGGCGAGATAATTTTCGCGGACCATTTCAAGATCCATAACCAGGCAAGGCGTGGCCGGACGTTGGTCAGCAAGAAACTTTTCTATGCGCGGTGTCATAGTAGGAATCCCTAAAGCTAGAACTAGAACGACGGACGAGTCGGGCGTGGACCCCGAGTCGGCTGCCGCCCCGCCGCCGGGCCCGCGGTGGAGGCGGGCGCCAGCCTGCAAACGCGCTTTGGGGCGTGCGTTTCAGAATTGGACGCGGGGTATATTATTTTCTGAATGGAAACGCAACGTTTCAGCGGAATTATTATTGCGCCCGAATGACACACTGCTCGATATCACCAAAAGGCATTGCACCTTCTCGGGTATGAAAAGCGATGCGGACTTTATCATCAAACTTAAGAAATGGGGTTCTGGGAGCACCTTCCTCAATGATCTCGATCATACGAGCCTCGGCAATACACGATGACCCTCTCTCCCGATCTCGATTTGATACTGTCCCAGAGCCAATGATCGTTCCTGCAGATAAACGCCGTGTTCGAGCAGCGTGAGATATTAATCTCGGAAACTCAAAATTCATGTCGACCCCTGCATCTGGTCGACCATATTCTGAACCGTTGATTTCGCACACCATTGGCCCAATCAACTTAGCCCCATCCCAAGCAGTACCAAGCGCATCAGGCACTACGACCACTGGTGCAAACGCGCTTGCGGGTTTGCCTTGATAAAAACCAAAGCCCTTTGCCAGCTCACCTGGGATAATATTCCTCAGAGACACATCATTCACGATGGTAACAAGCTTGATGTGTTTGCCAGCGTCCTCTTCAGCTACTCCCATTGGAACATCGTCAAGAATCACCGCAACTTCTGCTTCAAAATCGATTCCCCAATCATCATCAGGGAGATCAATAGGATCTCTACATCCCATAAAGTCATCAGACCCACCTTGATATATCAAGGGCTCCTCTAAGAAACTTGCAGGCATTTCAGCACCTCTGGCACGGCGCACAAGCTCCATATGATTGAGGTACACACTTCCATCAGACCAGTTGAAACATCGTGGCAATGGCGCAGCCAGAACAGAATAATCTTCTAAATCAAAACTGCCATTTAAATGGTTTGCTTCCAGGGCATCGGCCATTTGTCGAAGTTTTGTTTCAACCGCGGCCCAATCATCAATTGCAGCCTGCAAGGTTGGCACGATGTCTTTAACAAGAGCCGCTCGCCTCAAATCATCAGAGACAACCAACAATGCGCCGTCCCGAGCCGCTTTTAATGATGCTAATTTCATCGATGACCCCAAGCTTTTTCTCGTTCCATAATGCCACGCAAAAAATCATTTTTTAATATAAAATATCGTAAACCTAGTAATTCATGAAGAATCTTTGTATAGTTTTAAATTCATACCATAATTATGGTTTTATTAAAAATTATTATGGTTTTTTTCATAATATTTAGTAATTGTTACTAAATATATATAATGTATAGAAAGATTTATAATTTGAAATTAATTAAAGACGCGGAAGAAATAAGTGAAATTGCTTTTGGTTTTATGGCATCAAAAGCCCTTTTTTCTGCACTTCACGCTGGTATATTTACAAAACTCTCTGAAAAACCACGTTATGTTGCTGATTTAGCAGAGGAAGTTGGGGTACCAGCAAACCGTATTCAAACCCTTTTAACCGCCCTGACCGCTTTGGGCCTCGTTTCTAGCCAAGGCGGACTTTTTGAGAACTCACCAGGTGCTGAGGCCTTCCTTGTAGAAGGCGCAAAATACGATTTTGGCAACTATCTTCGACTTCAAATAGACCGTCAAATGTTTCCAATCATGACAGGTTTAGAGGCTGTCGTGACAGGAGAGACAACGACATTACCTTTAATAGAATCATACGCCGATTGGTTTTCCGACCCTGAAGAAGCGCGTCTTTACAGTGAGAGTCAGCACGCTGGATCACTTGGTCCAGGTCGCAGTGTTGCGCGCATGTTAGACTTGTCTGAAGCTAAAAGACTTATGGATGTCGGCGGTGGCACCGGCGCATTTGCAATCCGGCTCTGCGAAGCAAATCCCAATCTTACTGCAACGGTTCTTGACTTCCCTAATGTAGTAAAACTTGGCGAGGAATATGTACAAGAAGCTGGTTTATCCCACCGTATTTCCTTCATAGCGGGTAATGCCCTGGAAGATGAATGGCCTGATGATCAAGATGTAATTCTTATGTCTTACCTGTTTAATGGGGTACCAGGAGAAGCAATCCCAGATTTAACGCGAAGAGCCTTTTCAAGTCTTAGGGATGGCGGCCATTTCCTGGTTCATGATTTCATTGTGGACGATGACCGAACTGGCCCCCCGCTTGCTGCTCTTTGGCAACTTCAGCACTTAGCCTTCACCCCTGCTGCCAAGTCACTAACGCCAACTTGGCTCACAGGCTTAATGGAAGGAGTGGGTTTTACTCGAGTTCAAACGCACACTCTTATCCCTGGAATGACACGCCTGATGCACGGTCGAAAGATTAAAGTTACTTAGTGAAAAATGTAATCATTTTCTGATTCTTTTTGGCATCGGCCCTAAACTCTGCCAAAATATTTAAGAGCACTAAAGAATTCCTTAACAATCTTTGAGGACGTCTATCCCATGACCGCGAAAGTGGAAATCTATTCGAGCATGTGGTGCCCATTTTGTTTTCGGGCGAAGAAATTACTTCAGTCTAAGGGCGTAGACTTTATTGAAATTGATGTGGACGGTGATCCGAAGGTGCGTGAAGAAATGCGTGATCGTGCCGATGGGCGCTATACCGTCCCTCAAATCTTCATTGATGATGTTGGCATCGGCGGTTCTGACGATCTTGCCGAACTAGATCAGGCGGGCAAATTAGATGCCATGCTGGCCGGTGCATAATGAATAAGTTTATCGCAGCCTGCGTTCAAAACACTGCTGATAGGGATCCGGCCCCGAGTATGAAGAAGCTGGGAAACCTCATCCGCCAGGCTCGTGACGCCGGTAGTGACCTCATCATGACGCCAGAAGTCTGTCACATGCTTGAGCCGCGCCGAAAACTCGGCATGGAAAAGGCACAATTGGAAACCGCCAATGAATCCTTAGAGATATTCCAAAGCCTAGCACAAGAAACAGAGGCTTGGCTGCTCATTGGATCGATGGCAATTAAGATTGAAAATGAACAACGTATGGCAAACCGTTCATTTTTAATTGATCCTGATGGAAACATTATCGCTCGATACGACAAGATTCACATGTTTGATGTCGACGTTGGCGAAGGTGACACGTACCGAGAATCGAATGGTTATCGACCTGGGGAGACGGCCACCCTCGCAACACTGCCTTGGGGCGGTTTGGGCATGACGATTTGCTATGACATGCGTTTTCCGTATCTCTACCGTGATCTAGCCAAAGCTGGTGCTGACTTTTTAACCGCACCCTCCGCTTTCACGGTACCGACGGGTCGTGCGCACTGGCATGTGCTGCTGAGGGCACGCGCAATTGAGAATGGCTGCTTTGTGTTCGCGCCGGCTCAAGTTGGTGAACATGCCGAAGGAAGAAAAACTTATGGGCACTCTCTGATCGTTGACCCTTGGGGAGAGGTCTTGGCTGACGGCGGCGAAAATGTTGGTTTCATTACCGCGGAAATCGATGTGTCCAAAGTAGCAGAGGCAAGAAGCCGAGTCCCCTCTCTATTCAATGACCGTCCATACGCCGCCCCGAAAAAAAGTAATTAGAATTGATCCTCTTAAGATAAAAAGTTGCCTCAATTAGTTTTCTGACCTTTTTATTGATACTTAAACGAAGTCACGAACCTAACACTGATAGGCCTTTCAGTGTTTTTCGTATCGTTTTCCCTTGGTAATTTCGATGCCACAGTCGTAGGCTCCTGGTTTGTTTCTGAGTGGAATTTAGACTCATGTCCAATACCGAACCAACGGTGCTTCGACAGGATGAGGGTGCAGTAACAGTACTGACAGTATCCAATCCTAAACGCCGCAATGCATTTTCCCCAGAAGTGAGGAGCGCCCTTGTAGGCCATATGGACGACATCGCAACCGATGCACGTATAAGAAGCATTGTGATTACGGGTGCCAATAATACGTTCTCCGCAGGGGGAGACCTTTCAACGATGCAGGATATGACTGCCTTTGAAGGACGAGAGCGTATTCGTGCGGGTCGCGCAATGGTGGAGAGCCTATGGCGCAGCGAGAAACCAATTGTAGCCGCGGTAGAGGGCTTCGCATTTGGCGCAGGCCTTTCCCTTGCCCTACTCGCTGACTGGATCGTTGTGGCCGAGGATGCCTCTTTCTGCGCATCCTTTGGCAAGGTAGGACTAATGGGGGACATGGGACTTTTCTGGACATTGCCGCAGCGAGTGAGTGTTGGAAAAGCCCGGCGGATCTTAATGTTGGCTGAGATCGTATCTGCCAATGAAGCATTAAAAATAGGCCTAGTCGAAGAAATAGCTCAAAAAGGGAAAGCATTAGAAAGGGCTATGTTGAAGGCAAAAACAATGGCGGAGGCAGCCCCCTTACCTAACAGGTTAACGAGAGAAGCGCTTGGGCAATTTCCTGCCGGCTTGGATGACATGCTGGCCTACGAAGCTCATGGACAAGGTCTTCTCTTCACCAGCTCAGACACTAAAGAAGGGCTTGCATCATTTTTTGAGAAACGCCCGCCAGTTTTCAAAGGAGCCTGAAATAATGGCTGAAAAGATGACCGTTAATGTTACGCGGGAAGGCCCAATCTCGGTTCTAGAGATAGATAACGTGAAACAGCGGAATGCGCTGACTATGGCAGTAAAGGAGGTACTCGTTCCTGCACTTCGGGAAGCGGAGGAAAACCCTGATGTAAGATGCATCGTGATAACGGGAGCTGGAGGCACCTTCTCTGCTGGGGGCGATGTCAGTCTTTTTGGCGATATGACGCCTGCAAAGGGACGCCAGATAGTATTTGATCAGCGCAAATTTCTCCACCTAATGCTTCGAGGCGATACTCCAATCATTGCCGCGGTAGAGGGCTTTGCCTACGGAGCTGGATTTGGTCTTGCAATGGCTGCGGACCACGTAGTCTCAGCAGAGAATGCTAAATTTTGCGCGGCTTTTAATAAGATTGGGTTGATGCCAGATGGTGGCTTGCTATGGACCTTACCGCAAAGGATTGGCATGGGCCGAGCAAAAGACATGCTGATGTGCGCAACCGTTATAGATGGCATTCAGGCAAAAAGCCTAGGCATAGCCGACCGCTTAGCCAAACCCACAAAAGCATTAGATGTGGCTATGGAGAGGGCAATGCATTTTGCCTCAGCCGCGCCACTTGCCGTTGCAACTATCAAGTCTGCCTTCGCACGCTACCCACTAGACTTGGAAGCTGCGTTTGCAATCGAGACTGATGCTCAGCCAGCGCTGATGAATACTCAAGACGCAAAAGAAGCTCGACGCGCTTTTTTTGCAAAAGAAA
>Ga0222714_10002572_pt1 | contig 19059 bp, 16 predicted proteins | sample C33_3DmetaG_FD_165048 | JGI IMG/M metagenome (GOLD analysis project Ga0222714, IMG submission 165048) | Estuarine water microbial communities from San Francisco Bay, California, United States - C33_3D | ecosystem: Environmental > Aquatic > Marine > Unclassified | place: USA: California...
TTAGCGGGTCTTACTGCAGCCTTCCCCATTTTTATCATTATCATTGCCTTAGCGAGTGGAGTGGGCACAGGATCCACCGCCTTAGCCGCGATTAGTCTAGGGAAAAAAGATCATCATGATTACCACAAACTTGCTAAAAACGCCCTCTTCTTCTCCTCATTAATTGCGATTTTCCTCGTCATTATGATGCCTTTTATCCTGCCCGTGCTTTTCTCCATTTCTGGTGCAGAAGGAGCCGTCTTAGATGCGGGTATCTCCTACATGTACATCATCATGGGGGCTGCCATTTTCCAAATTCTTAATTTTACGTTTAATGGTCTATTGTCCGCACAAGGCAATACCAAACCCTTTCGAAACTTTCTCATTATTGGTTTTTTATTAAATTTATTTCTCGATCCTTTATTTATCTTTGGCTGGTTTGGTTTACCCGAACTGGGAACAGCAGGGGTTGCTCTAGCAACCGTGGTCGTTCAAGCGTTAGGAACCTTGTATTTAGGATGGAGTTTCTTCCGTTCACCCTTATTTGATAAGCAACAGTTTCGTGAAGTAAAAATTAATCAAGGAACGATGAAGGCATTATTTAAACAAGGCTTACCGGTCTCATTAAGTAATGCGACCATTGCCATTGGTATCTTTGTCATTCAATTTTTTATTTATCGTTATGGAAACGACCAAACCCTCGCAGGCTATGGCGTCGCGGTTCGCATTGAACAAATTGCGTTATTACCGACCATTGGTCTTAACATTGCCACGCTGGCCATCGCCGGACAAAACTATGGGGCACAGTTGTATGCCCGTATCGAGCAAACGTACCGTCAGGCCATCAAGTATGCGGTCATTTTATTAGGCATTGGTTTACTCATTTTATATCCTTTTGCTCCCCAACTTGTTGCCTTTTTCAACAACGATCCCCAAGTGATCGCCGAGGGCGTGGGTTATCTTCGCATCGAAGGCTTAGCCATCTTTACGTATTCGTTAATCGGTATTTCTACGAGTATTTTACAAGCGATTAAAAAACCTTACTTAGGCTTACTCATTGGTTTACTTCGCCAATTATCCCCGATACTCGTGTTTTATGTTCTTGGTGATCTCCTCGGTCTAGGAATGAACGGCGTCTGGTGGGGAATTGTCATCGTCAACTATCTTGCCACATTTCTCGCATGGGCATTAGTATCTAAGTTGTTAAAACCCCTATTGAAGTCTACACTTTAAATAGGAGGTTTCTTCATGAAAAAATACATTTTACCCGCGTTGACCGCTAATGCGGCAGGTTTAGGTATTCACTGGATTTATAATCCTGAATTTTTAAAACAAGAGGCAAAGAAAGCTTCTTTATTTTGGCGAAAGCAAGATGCCACTTTTTATGCATCGGTTTCTCCTTCCTATTTTGCGTATCCTCATGCAGACATTGGGGATGTTTCAAGTCAAGGGATGATTCTATTTTGGCTTTACCGGGCGCTGAAAGAAAATCCCAATCTTACCGTTGAAGACTATCAAAAACTAATCCTCGATGCATTTCAACCCGGTGGCACGTATGTTGGTTATGCCGAAACATATATTTATAAGCTGCTGTTCAATGCGACATTATCTAAATTCAAGCGACCTGATGCTCCGTTTGAAAACGATGATGATCATCTCGTAGGTTTTCTTCCTTTTCTTGTCACACAAGAACTCGGTTTACCCACTGAAAAAGCCTTTGAATTGACACAATTATTTTCTTCAAAAGATGATTATCTAGGCTTAATGAAGGTGCTAGAAATTGTCTTTCAACGTATTCAAGAACCCGATTTAAAATCTGTCTTACTTGAAGCAGCGGCCATCGCGCCAAAACGCTTTCAAATCACGTTGAAAAAGGCAGTTGAAATGGAAGATACCGCTACCTTTGTCAAAACGTATGCAGGAACCGCCTGTTCCATTCAACAAAGTATTCCGATTGTATTTCACCTTCTTTCTCGCGTGACATCCTTTGAAGATATGCTTGAAAAAAATGCTCTAATTTCCGGAGCTATCTCGGAACGAGGGATGTTACTCGGTGCCTTAACGGCTCAACGCTTTGGTCTCCCAGCTGTCCACGAACAACGCCTTAGTCGAAAATTCTTTGAGTAAATCATTTGAGATAGTCGTTCGCCAAGTCCAAAATAGATAAGTATTACAAGGAGGTTTTTTATGAAAAAAACATTTTTCTTACTTGCTTCTGTCGCTGCCTTATCCACACTTGCGAGTTGTGGTGGTGAAGCGCCGCTTCGCGTCGCGATGGATCTACGCTATCCACCCTTTGAAACGGTGAATAGTGAAAATGCCCCAGAAGGTATTTCGGTGGACATTGCCTTAGCATTCGGCGAATTTTTAAACCGTGATGCAGAAATCGTCAATACGAACTTTGGCGGCATCATTCCTGCGATTCAAGCCGAAGAAGTCGATATTGCGATTGCCAGTATGTCGATCACGGCGGCTCGCCAAGAAGTCGTGGATTTCTCGAATCCTTACTTCTACTTCAAGATTATTACGTTAGTGAATCAAGACTTTGCGGATGCGAATTCCTTAACGGAAGATTCCACCGTGGAAGATTTACTTGCGCTTGAAGATGCTTCTTTTGCCGGGATTGCCTCGCAAGTCTCTGCAACCATTCCTGCAAGTTATGGCAAAACCGTCACCGAATATCCTGACTTAGGCACGGCGATTGAAAACGTCGCCCAAGGCACGGCGGATATTTTACTCATGTCAGCTTCCCCCGTTGTCAGTGGTTATAAAGCAAACCGTGACACGACGATGGTCGTCTGGGATCCATGGGTTGCCAGTCCTATCGGTATGGCCGTTCAAAAGGGCAACACGGAACTTTTAGAACAAGCAAACGAATTTATCGCAACCTTTGATGATGAAGGTGGTTTGTACGATGTGCTCCGTGAAAAATATGACAGTGTCATTCTTGAACAACTTGAACGATACGGTTTAGATTTTTACATCACCGCCGAATAAGCGAGACGAATTTAAACCATGAAGAACAAAGTCCTTAATTATGTGCTTGCGATTGCAACCATCGTTAGCTTTGTTCTTTATGTTATTTTTGTTCGGGATGCCGAGTTTACGCTTGATCGTTTAATCACCACGTACAGTAGTCTATTACTCACGGGGTTTGGGAATACCATTCTCGTCTCCCTCATCACTTTAGTCGGAAGTCTTTTATTCGGTTTTATCCTTTATCTTCTTTCCATTTCCAAAATCCCTTATTTTGTTGCCGTTGTCGATGTCTTTACCGAGGTTATTTACGGAACCCCATTACTGGTCATGATTGTCTTAATGGCGTTCCTTATCGGACCTGCATTTCGAAACTTTAACCGCCCTGTGATGGGTACCCTGGGTCTTATTCTTTACATTTCTCCGTATATGAAAAATGTGTACCAATCTTCTTTTTCTTCGATCTCCAAAGATCAATATATGGCGATGGACTTATTTGGTTTTACCCCGATTCAACGGTATCGCTATTTAATTATTCCGCAAGTTATTCGTGTGCTCATGCCCCCTTTAATGAATAACTTCTCGCTTATTATCAAAGGGAGTGCCTTACTTTATGTACTAGCGTTCCCAGAACTGTATTACGTGATCAATGTCGCGCAAAGCCAAACCTTCTTATTTGTGGAAGGGTACATGCTTTTATGGATGATGTACTTGCTCATTACCATCCCGTTATCGCAATTCACCAAATGGATCGAAAGGGCGTTACGCACATGAAACTATCGATCAAAAATCTTACTCACACCTATGATACGGATGTGTGCAAAAACCTTCAATTTGAACTGGAAGGGTATAATTCGATTGCCATCATCGGGGCATCCGGATCTGGTAAGTCCACGTTACTACGTTTGCTTTCGGGTTTAGAGAAACCAACTAAAGGTTCGTTAGTCGTGAATGACTATGCGGTCGATGATGAAGTCTATCGTAAAAAAATTGGTTTTGTTTTCCAACAACATAACTTATTTCCCCATCTAACCCTTGAACGTAATATTTCCCTGATTCTTGAAAAAACACGGGGTGTTGATCCCATAGAAGCCAAACGCATCGCCTTAGAAAGTCTAGCGTTAGTGCAACTGTCTGATCAAACCTACAAACTCCCTAAGAATGTTTCAGGGGGACAAGCCCAACGCGCTTCGATTGCCCGCGCGTTTGCCTTAAATCCTGATTTAATTTTCCTCGATGAGCCAACGTCTAGTTTAGATCCCGTCTTAACCTATGAAGTCTTATCCGCAGTCAAAGATTTAAAGAAACTCGGCAAGAGTTTTGTTTTTGTCACTCATGTGATGAGCTTTGTAAAAGAATTTGCCGACTATGTCATTTTTATGGATCAAGGCAACATCATTGAACACGGTTTACCCACGATTTTGACCTTTCCTAAATCCAAAGAATTACAATTTTTCATTTCTCACATCATGTAATAAGTGTCCCTCTTGACACCTCTTTCAAATTTGATTACATTAATGTTAGCACTTATTGTAGCAGAGTGCTAAAAGGAGGATGCAAAATGTTACAGCCACTCGATCACTATGTCGTTCTTTCCATTGAAAAGGAAGAAAAGACAACCGCATCCGGGATTATTTTAACCACGGATGCTAAAGACAAACCCGCCTTTGGGAAAATCCTTGCGGTTGGCCCAAAAGTTGACAATCTTTCAACGGGGGATGTTGTCGTCTATCAAACGTATTCGGGAACGAATGTGAAAATAGACGGGCAAGACTATTTACTCATTAAAGCTGAAAATATTTTAGCGAAAGTCACAAAATAAGGAGCACAATATGGCTAAACAAATTTTATTTGGTCGCGATTTAAAGAAAAAATTACTTCAAGGGGTCGATACCCTTGCCGATACCGTGAAAGTCTCATTAGGACCCAAAGGGCGTAATGTGATTTTAGATAAAGGTTACGGCTCTCCTTCCATCGTGGATGATGGGGTCAGTATCGCCAAAGAAATCGAACTCAAAGATCCCTTTGAAAATATGGGGGCAAAACTTGTCTATGAAGTGGCAAGCAACACCAACGAAATGGCAGGAGATGGAACCACTACGTCCACCGTGCTTGCTCAAGCCATCATTCATCAAGGATTTAAAGCGCTCGAAAAAGGTGCCAACCCAGTCTTAGTTAAACAAGGGGTTGACCGTGCGGGCAAAGCAGTCGCTGAAGCCTTACTCAAGAAATCCCGTCCTTTAAAAACACGGGCGGATATTGAAAACGTGGCAACCATTTCTGCTGGAAGTGCAGAAATCGGTAAAATCATCGCCGATGCCATGGAAAAAGTATCGAAAAATGGCGTTATCAATGTCGATGAATCCAAAGGATTTGATACCGAACTTCAAGTCGTAGAAGGCTTACAATACGATAAAGGATTTTTATCTCCTTATTTTGTCACCAATCGGGAAACGATGACCGTGGAACTCGAAGATCCTCTTGTGCTTGTCACCGATCAAAAGATTGCGACCATTCAAGACATTCTTCCCGTCTTAGAACAAGTCGTTAAAATGGGCAAACCGTTACTCATTATTGCCGAAGATGTGGAAACAGAAGTCACTAACACGCTCATCGTGAATAAACTTCGGGGAACCTTTAATGTCGTCGTCACCAAAGCCCCTGGTTTTGGCGATTCCCAAAAAGATCAACTTCAAGATATTGCCATCTTAACCGGTGCGAAATTCATCACCAAAGACTTAGCCTTAAAGCTATCCGATACGTCGGTGGATGATTTAGGAACCATTACCCGTGCGATCATCAAAAAGGACACGACGACGTTAGTCGGTGGTTCGACCAAAAATCCTTACCTGGAAGAACGGATGAAAGAAATCGAAGGTCTCATTGCGAAATCAACCTCGGAATACGATAAGAAAAACTTACAAGAACGCTTAGCCAAGTTATCCGGCGGTGTCGCCGTGATTAAAGTCGGTGCAACCACAGAAACCGAACTCAAAGAAAAGAAACTTCATATCGAAGATGCTTTGAATGCAACCAAAGCCGCCGTCCTTGAAGGGATTGTCCCCGGGGGTGGTGCTGCCTTGATGGAAGTTTATAACGAACTCAAGGATACTTTAAAAGATGAGAACACGGATGTTCAACGTGGGATTCAAGCGGTCTTAGATGCGCTTTCTGCCCCGTTATTGAATATTGCAGAAAATGCAGGCTTCAACGGCGTCGATATTATTGAAAAACAAAAAACACAAAAACCTGAATTCGGGTTTGATGCTAAACTCGGCCGTTGGGTGAATCTCATTCAAGAAGGGATTATTGATCCTACCAAAGTGACGCGCAGTGCCATCTTAAACGCCACCTCGATTTCGGCATTACTTGTCACCTCCGAAGCGGCTGTCACCGACATCAAGGAAGAAAAAGCCTCTCCTGCGCCGATGATGCCAAATCCTGGCGATATGTACTAAACCTTAGCCTAAAAAGAAAAGTCCAAAAAGCGCCCCACATCCGATCAAAAGGAAGGGGCGTTTTTGATTGAAAAAATAAATAACAGCCAAGATACCAAAACCAATCCAAGGCATTATCCCTTGGATGAATGTCACTTCAATCAGATGTTCCATCATGCGCACCAGGGTAATGCCGATTAAACTGAGAACCGTCAATTTCAAGACTTTCATCGTGATATCGATGACGTGAAGATGGCGAAATTTGATAAAAAAAGGATACATCAATTCTACCAAGAGATACGAAGGAAAAATAAAGGATACGGTGGCAAGTAACGCACCGAAAACATTGGCCTGTATATACCCTAGATAGGTGGCCAAGTTAATTGCTATCGGTCCTGGTGTCGATTCGGCAATCGAAACAAGTTGATAAAAGAAAGTTGACGTTAAAACACCACCTTCCACAAAGATATTCAATAAAAGGGGAATGGATACTAAGCCTCCCCCAATCGTGAGAAGACCCACACCAAAAAAAACCACCATCAATTCGAATAAACTCATCGTCGTCTCCGAGGCATCAATGCAATACCCAAGCCAAGGAACAAGGATAATAACAAGGCCATCATCGCGTTAAGGATACCCACATACACCAAGGTAAACATAAAACCCACAAAGACCATGGGGATCCATTGACCCTTAGTTACCTTCGCTAAATCAAACCATGCTTTTGTAATAAGTAAAACGACGGCAAGGAAAATACCTTCTAGTACGCCTTGAACGCGAGGATGTTGAATCCAAGGTTGCAAAAAGGTGGCGACAAGGATAATGACAATCACCGAAGGTAAAACCATGCCTAAAACGCTCACAAGGCCTCCAAGATGCTTGCGAGCTCGATAACCTAGTAAATGGACCACATTAATGGCAATCGCGCCAGGCACAAGTTGAGAAAGCGTTACGGTATCTGTCCACTCTTCTTCCGTTATCCATCCTTGTTCGATGGCAAGAAGTTTCATTGCAGGTAACATCGCAAGTCCCCCACCAAAGGTCGTCATTCCCAACATAAAAAAACGTTTGAATAAAAACGTGAGGGAGGTTTTTTTCATGTTAAGCGAGTGCGATTTCGGCCAAAATAAAGGCAATCGCAATAAAACCTAAACCAATCATCAATGTTGGTAAAAACATGAGTGGTTTATTTTTTCGTAAAGACGTTTGTTTATCACGGTAATCTAGCATCGAATCATAGACTTTTTTTCCATCACGACGAAAGGCATCTCGGAAGGAAGCAACCCCATAACCGGCAACATCATAAACCCCGGTACGGCTCATCATTCTCAGTAAGATTATCCCCACCATGAACATGCCAGGGAACAAAAAGGCATCGGAGAGACCATATAAGTCATATTGCCCGCGCAAGACATAAACAAATAACGCCAGGATGAGTCCTATCGCGAAAGGAAAGCCCCACGCTTTAAGGACGGTGTTCATCGTTATTTCGCGTCGATGGCCTTAATCTCTGCGTTGTATTTTTTAATTTCCGCAGAGTTGGCTAAGACAAAGTGTCCAGGACGAATTTCTTGAAGGGTTGGTTTTTCTTTGGAATAATCGTGATCGGTCATTGGATTATAAGGAATACGCGTACGATTACGTTCGGTAATCGGATCGGGTTTAGGAATCGCCGAAAGTAACGCTTTGGTATAGGGATGAAGCGGATGTTTAAAAAGTTCTTCACTCGTCGTTAATTCCACGATTTCACCATAATACATAACAGCAATACGATCACAGAAATATTTAACCACAGACAAATCGTGGGCAATGAATAAAATGGTTAACTTATATTGTTCTTTCAAATCATTGAGAAGGTTAATGATCTGCGCACGAATCGACACGTCTAAAGCCGAAATCGGTTCATCACAAATAAGTAATTCAGGATTCATAATAATCGCACGGGCAATCCCAATACGTTGCCGTTGACCGCCGGAGAATTCGTGCGGATAACGGGACGCATATTCGGGGATTAATCCGACTTGATTAAGCACTTCAACGACTTTTTGACTATTTTCTTTTTTGTTGCGTTGACCTTGGATCATTAATCCTTCTTGAATAATATCTTCCACCGTCATGCGTGGATCAAGACTATCCACCGGGTCTTGGAAAATCATTTGAATCTTCGATAAAAGGGCAGGGTCAATATGCTTGTTGTCATACGCAATTTGGCGAATTTTTTCTTTTTGGACTTTAATTAGTGTTTGTAATTCTGAAGTTAAAGCTTTGATTTGATCATCGTATTGCTTTTTAATTTTAGCAATTATTTCATCGTTATTTTCTTGTTTTTCTGATCGTGCATCTTGGATATCGTCTTTCATCTTTTGTTTTAAGTCTTTAATGGCGCGTTGGGTGCGTAGAGTTGAAAACTTAATTTCTTTACGATTCCAACGGTCACCAGCAGTGATGCGATGGCCTTTAAAATACACACTTCCCGAGGTAATGTCATAAAGACGAATAATCGAACGCCCTGTGGTTGTTTTTCCACAACCAGATTCACCGACAAGACCAAAAACTTCCCCACGTTGGATATCAAAGGAAATATCGTGGACCGCTTTGGTGCGGAATTTATTTTTACCAACACCGACGGTAAAAAATTGTTTTAAATGACGAACGGATAAAATCGTATCGCGATCAACGAGTTCTTGTTTAAATTTAACGCTCTTAGCCATGGACTTTTCCTGCCTTCTTCAAACTATTTTTGATGCGTTCCGAGACGATCTTTGGCAATTCCGCCTTCGGAGAACGCGGATCTAATAGCCATGTCGCAGCAAAATGGGTTTCTGATAATTGGAAATAAGGCGGTTCTTCTTTAAAGTCAATCGCCATGGCATATTTACTACGTTCAGCAAAGGCATCCCCTTTGGGAGGATAAATCATATTAGGCGGTGTCCCAGGAATCGATTCAAGACGTTCTTTAGAATCAATATCAGGGATGGAAGATAATAACGCCCATGTATAAGGATGTTGAGGGTTATAGAAGATTTCTTCCGCTTTTCCATATTCTACAATCTTACCGGCGTACATAACGGCGATACGGTCGGCCATGTTCGCAACAACGCCTAAATCGTGGGTAATAAAGATGGCCGATAATTGACGATCTTTTTGAAGTTTCTTTACCAAATCTAAAATTTGGGCTTGAATGGTAACGTCCAACGCGGTGGTTGGTTCATCTAAAATAAGAACATCAGGATCTTGTGTTAAGGCAATCGCGATAACAATCCGTTGTCGCATCCCTCCAGAAAATTCAAAGGGGTATTGACGGAAGCGACGGGTTGCATTGGGAATCCCAACTTCTTCCATGACTTTAATCGCACGACGTTTGGCTTCTGCAGGGGTTAAACGTAATGAATTCGTAAATGCGAGTTTTTCGGCATCCAATTGTGCTTGAATTTCTTTCTTTTGACCTTCAGATGCAGTTTTTAATTGCGCTTGTAACGGAGCAATCTTTTCCTTATACGCATTCACTAAACTTTGCTTGAAAGCTTGCGCTTCTTTTTGAGCAAAGACTTTCTTTTCATCGAGTACTTTTTTTAATGCAGCAATATTACCTTTGGTGTCGTCCATGACTTTCTTTAGATCAACACGAAGTTGTTTACGAAGTGCTTGAATTTGTTTGGTGCCATCAACAAATTTAATGTCGGGATTATTACGTATTTCAAAACGACTGTCTAAAAATTCACTACGTAAACGATCGAGTTCTAAGTTACGTAATTGGATCGCGTTTTTGTATTTAATGAGCGCGGGAGAAATAAGGTCTTTATAAAGACGTTTGACTTTATCTCCGTTGATGATGAGCGCTTCGGTAATTTGTTTACCAATGCGCATAATGGGGTTGAGTGAGGATAATGGATCTTGGAAAATAAGACCAATTTTTTTACCACGAATGTTATGGAATTCTTCTTCAGAAACTTTGGTTAAATCTTCGTTTTGGTAGTAAATAGATCCGCCATCAATACGCGCGTTCCCTGGCAAAATTCCCATGATCATTTTTGCGGTGACCGACTTCCCTGAACCGGATTCGCCAACAATACAAAGAACTTCCCCTTTGTAGAGATCAAAGGAAACGCCTCGTAAGGCTTTCACTCGGCCTTTATCCGTGTAAAAGGATAACTTTAAATCTTTCGCCGAAATGACGACTTCTTCTTTTTTCATTATTGGTCAACCCCCTTTAAGGAAGGATTGAACGCATCGCGTAATCCGTTACCAAACAAGTTAAAGGAAATCATCAAAATCGAAATAATAACTGAACCCCAACCGATGAGATAAGGAGAGGTTGATAAGTAGTTTTGGGCTTCCGAAAGTGCAACCCCTAAACTGGGTAAACCTTGTAACCCTAAACCAAGGTAAGAGATGGTTGCTTCGGTAAAGATAATCCCGGGAATGAGTAAGACCGAACTGGTGACAATCGGACCAATGGAGTTCGGTAGAATATGACGGAAGATAAGACGCCAGTCACTCGCACCGAGTGTCCGTGAAGCAAGGACATATTCTCGCCGCTTATACCGATAAAATTGAGATCGCGTTAAACTCGACATCCCAATCCAACCCGTAAGGGTAATCGCTAATAAGAAGGTAGAGAAATTATTACCTAAGTGAAGAATAGCAAGGGTCATAATGACGATCCAAGGAACCCCCCCTAGGATTTCGGTAAAACGTTCCATCGCAAGGTCAATGTTGCCACCAAAGTAACCAGAAATCGATCCCCAAACCATCCCAAACGAGACGTTAATGAGCATCCCTGCTAAACCTAATAAAAGCGAGGTGGATAACCCGGAAAAAACCACTTTAGCATAATCGTGACCAATATGGTTCGTACCAAAAAAGAAATACGGCATCGAATCATACCCATAAAAACGATACATCGATAACACGGCCGTCACTTCACGGGCAGAAACGCCGCCAGGACCTGTTACGATTTTTTGCGAAAGCACTTCACGAACAGGAGAGTCATCACGGAGTAAGACAAGAGAACTCGGTCCTACATTAAAATCATAGGTAAGGTAACCTTCAGCAATATAACGATTTAAGTCGGTTTCACCAATAATACGTGTCTTTTCACCAAAGACGGCTTGGTAAGGATTATAACGGAAGGTCGCTCGGAAAAGCGTTGCTTGATAAACGGTTTTTTGGGCACTTCCTGAGAACGCCCAAGCATTGGAGGTATCTGTAGATAAATCACGTAAGATGAGTTCATTTCCGGAGTAGAAATTCATATTGAATGTGGCATCATTTTCTTCATTATTCACATCCAAAACTTCAAACGATTGAATATATAAACTTGGGAAGGCGCCTTCTGCCGCAGTTTTCACGGAAATACGGAAACGGGCTGAGAATGCCCCAATGGAATTAATATTAAAGCCTTCCGGTGCATTATCAATGATTGTTGCCATGATGTTATTGACTTTGATAACACCAAATTCGGAATTGAAATCATTAAGATTGATGCGCGTGTATTCTGTACCGCTGGACGCATAACGAACATCCAATGAAAGTTGATATTCAGGAATCACAGAATGACTCACATTTTCTTCTTGGGGTAAATCAATCGTTAATTCAAATTCACTGAAACGCGTTAAGAAAACGGCAGGAGAAATAATCCCGCCATTACGATCACGCTTGTCCGGACGAAGGTTGAGCATCCCTCCGGTAGCATATTCAGAGGCTGCGTTGATTTTGTCTTCATAAATATCAAGGCCATCCGATCCACCAACAACGGCAGATAAATCATAACCCACAGGTCGTGGTTGTTCTGGATTGGTGATGTAGTCAACAATAATATTTTTATAAACAATCGTTCCGTCCGCGATGCCTAAATCTTCAAAACCTGCCCAACGTGGCGGTAAGAAACGTTGGTGACTTGCAGCGGCTTCAATATTGTTCGTATTGAAAATCGGCACTAAAACAGACAAAGAAACTAAAAACCCAATGAGTGATGCAGCAATAACCGAAGCTTTATTTTTCACAAAGCGCTTCATTGCATCATTAAAGAATGTGGTAGGTTTCGTTTGTAATTTGACATCGACAATGGTTTTCTTTTCTTGAACGAAAACAAAGTCTTTTTCGGAAATTGTCGTTTTCTTTTCGTTTGCCATAATTATTTTCTCGCTCCCATACGAATACGTGGATCCACAATCCCGTAGGTTAAATCGACTAATAAGGTTGCAAATAAACCAATTAATGTATAAATCGCCATATCGACCATAACGACGTTATAGTCTTTTTGTTGAATCGCGGTAATAAATAAACCACCAATACCCGGAATCCCATAAAGTCGTTCTAAAACAATCGACCCCGAAAGAATCCCAATAAATTGCCCAATAATGCCAGGAACTAAAGGGACTAAGGAGTTTCGCATGGCATGACGAATAATCGCTTGTGCCTTCGTTAACCCTTTGGTACGCGCTAGTAATAGGAATTCAGAAGACATAATTTCGGTTAATTCAGCACGCGTAAATCGGGCAAAACCAGCAATCGTTCCAAAACTTAATGCGGCGACTGGAATGACAAAGGCTAAGGTCCGCGTGGTTGCATCGGCAGAACTTGATGGCCATTGGGAAGGTAACCATCCTAAACCATATGCAAAGATGCCCATCAAGAAAGAGATAACAACGAAACTAGGAATGGAAATAAAGACCATAATCGACGTCGAAATAACGTGGTCGGTAAGTTTGTTCTTTTTGAGAGCTGCCCAGATTCCTAAGATAAAACCAAAAGGGACCGACGTAAATAAGGCAACAAAGTTTAGTTGCATCGAGAAGGGCAAACGTTGAGCAATAATTTCAATGGCACTTACGTTTAATGAAATGGCCGTAGATGTACCCCAATCCCAACGGGTTACAATGTTATTTAACCACGTAAAATATTGAGAAATAACAGGGGTTTGACGATATAAATATTGAATTTCCCCACGCGTAAGAATAACTTGGGCTAATTCCGGCGTTGAAGGATCGACGCGGGTAAAATACCCTAGAGCAACTTCTTTTTCATAAAAAGCGATAAGCTGATCAATTAATCCGACTGGACGTTCAAATGGTAATAACTTCATTAAAATGAACGACAAAGTAAGAATAATAAATGCAGTTACGAAGATGAGACCAATACGTTGCAGGGTGTATCTTAACATAGCGTTTTCTCCAAAATATATGTATTTTTAGAAACAAACATTGCCGACGGATCGGCAATGTTTGTGCGTAATTAAACTATATCACTTTACTAGAGTGGAGACCACTCTAATCCGTCAGAAAGTTAAGCGTACTAGGCTGCGAAGAAACCGTCTGGATACGCAATGTCACGGTAAGTGTATTGCGCAGCAGCGCTACCATTGATGGTGACCGTGTAGTAGAAGTCAACCGAGAACGGTCCTTCTGCAACAGGCACATCTTCGATGTTAACGGTGAACGAGCCATCTGGGTTAACAGTCAAGACATTAGCAAGCGTTTCACCTGTAAAGACGTATTCGTCTCCACCTGTGGTATAGCTCCATAAGGTAATGGCATCGATTTCAACTTCAACACCCGTGACACCCGTTAATAAGGTACCACCGATTGACACATCATAAGCACCATCCACTGGTGTGGTTGGGACTGCAGCACTGTCTAAGGTGAACAAGGAGGCAGAGCGACCTTGCGCAACAACAGCACCAGATTGTGACGCTTCGTAGAGGGCGTTATAGGACCATGCTTTACCATCAAAGCGAATTGCTTGCGTTGGTTCAGCAGTGTCAGCACCCCACGATAAGGTGAAGCCAGTACGTTGGTCAGAGGCTAAGACATCCATGAAGTTAAGTGGGTCTAAGGTGTTACCAGAGATCGCACCAACTGCCATATCGAATTGACCTGTGAGCATTGAGTTATAGTAAACGTCATACCAGTTCGCGGTAGCAAAGGTATTCAAGGCGAGTTCGAAGCGTGGATCAACGGAGTTGAACACAGATTCGACGTAGTCTTTGATTAAAGCACCTTCGATATCGACGGAGGTTTGGGTTTGCATGTGAACGTCAAGTGTGATCACCGTTGGTTCATCTGCAGTACCTGGGAAGTAGGTTCCTTCTTCCACTAAGGTATCAATCGCACGTTTGAAGTAGGCACGAGCTAATTCTTCCGAGAAACCATTGGTTTCAGGTAAGCGTTCAGCATAAGCACCTTGGCCAGCTTCCGAGCTACGGTAAGAGACACCGTTTTCAGGGTCAATCATGTAAGCTTCAGAGATAAACCATTGAGCTGGGTTACGACCGGTGTAATCCGCTAAGGAATCACGGTCAATGGCGAAGTAGACTGCGTTTAAGAAGTCTTTGTTCGACATAATCGGTTCAACTTCATAATAATCCGCTTCTGGGGTTTGAAGGACGGAACCATTCACACCGAAGAGTTCTTCCCAACGTTCTTGATCGGCAGCGTTAACTTGGATCTTGAAGGTGGTAGCACCAAGCGTCTTACGACGACGTGGGTCGGATTTGAATTCTTGTAAACGAGTCGCTGGGATACCAACGCCATCTAATTTACCGGCTAAGAATTCGTCGAAGGCAACGAGTGAACCACCAGGAATGATGGTGTACATGTAACCAGCGAAGTTATAACGATCGGCTTCGATCGAAGCAGTGTTTTTCTTGAAAACGATTTGCTTAAGTGGTTCCCATTCTTCAATGGTGTAGGCACCTAAGGATAATAAGTTATCAACCGCTTCGGTTGGCTTACCATATTCTAAAGGTCCACCGATTGCATCGATGAAAGCTTGAGGTAATGGTGAGTAGATGTTCGAAGATAAGGTATACATTGCGTAGAATTCGCTTAAGGGACGGTTGAGGGTAAACTCAATCGCACTTTCAGCTTCATTCAACTTGATACCAACTGAATCAAAATCAGGATTACCTTCATCACCTTTGGCAACTTCTGCAAGGTATTCAGCGACACCCGCGAAACCAGATGTTGCCGAAGCAAGATCAGTTGCACGAACGAAGTTGTTGTCGAGCATAAGTTTGAATGGGGTGAGGTAGTCTTCAAGCGCAACTGCGCGTCCATTGAATCCAGTTAAAGCTGAATCATCAGAGAGGGTAGAGTACACTAAAGGAGCACCGGTTCTCACCTTGACTCTCCATTGTGTGGCTAAACCATTGGCGTTTGCGTTTAAAGGAATAGGACGTTCCGTTGTGGCGAGTAACGGGAACCATTCATATCCAGACTTGTCATCATTGAAGCGTGTGCTCCAGTATGAAAGTTTGAATAAGGATGCAATATCCGAAACAACCGAAGTTTGGTCATTCATGATATTTAAGGTTGCTGGCTCGGTTTGTTGCCAGCTGTGGAAATAGCTGCGATAGGCTTCAACAGGTTCTTGTTCCGCGGTTAATGGTGCGGTGATCGTTCCTTCAGAAACACCGAAACCATAGTTAGGGATGAAGACATCACTTGGGATGGTTAAACGGGAGTTATAGAGAACGTTCGCGGCGCTATCATACATCGGAATACCGGCGATAAATTCGTCTTGAGCAAATTTTTCAAGTTGACCAAGAATTTCGCCTTTTTGTGTAAAGCTCGCTGCGGTGTAATCGAAGATACCATCCGCCAATGGTAAATCCGGTAATGCTTCAGAACTAGGGATGACAAATTCACTCGAGGTTTCGCTAACAGCACTAGAAGCGGTTGAGCTTGCAGGCGTTGACGAAGCGGTTGAGGAGGACGTGCCACCACATGCCACTAAGAGCATTGCACCAAAAGTAGTTAACAGTGTAAGCTTTTGATTGTGCATAAAAATACTTTCTCCTTTCTTTATGACAATTTCAAATTGTAGAGTTATCTTAACACCTCTCAAAATTGTGTCAATACATATAATTTAATATTTTTTCTTCTCAAAAAGCTTTTTAGCAACCGATACTGACATCCTAATCCGAGTTCATTTCTTTTATTCACTTAGATCATTGATTAATAATCGCTCAATAAAGCGTTATTTATCGTAAAAAATAATTAATTTTCGATAACACACGCATTCCATTCTATTGAATAGGGTTTAAAAAATAAGGGTGTCATTTTGATCAGTAATGAAAATTTACATCACGTCTTGAAAACGCTTACAAAATTTACAGAATCTTCATCTTTTTTAAAATCTCTAGGATTTGCTCATCTCCATCTAACCAAGCAGAAGCAACAAAATCCTTTTCTTGAAACCATTGCCACGCATCATGATCTGTTAATTGAATCTTTGAAGGATCGGAAAGAAGCTCACACAAATAATAGGTTAAGTGGATGGTTTGATCATGAACGGTGAACGGATAAAATAACAACGATTGTTTGATCGAAATCGAAACACCGAGTTCTTCTTTCACTTCACGAAGAACAGCCGCTTCCATGGTTTCACCGGGTTCAATTTTTCCTCCCGGAAATTCCCAAACCCCGGGATCGCGCTTCATCGTTGCTTTTCGTCGTACCGCCAAAAATGCTCCGGGACGAACAATGACTGCAGCAACCGCATGAGTAATCATGGTTACTATGGTAGCAAAAAACACACGGTATGAATAACCGTGTGTTTTCTTAATGGCTTATTTATAGGTTTATTACAACTAATAAGCAGCCAGTGTCATAACCCATTGTTGAAGGGTTGCCAACCACGATTGTGAAGTGAGTATCGTTTCATCAAGCGCGTCATTAATTAAAGTGAATTTTTCTTCAATCATATCCAAGAATTCAACACGTACGTTTCCGCGTAAACTTTCAAAGAGAGAACGCATTCCTTCTCGTTGACCCCGATGATTTTCCATTCGATTTTGTAATGTGATTCGCAGTAAATTTAATTGAGCTTGATCTTCTGCTGTTAAGGAAACACCTGCATCTTTGAGGGCAGCCAAGGATTCTCGAATGGCTTGGATGGCCTCACGAATCGCCAATGCGTTTTGTTTTAATAACACTTGTTTTTCATCAAGCTGGACTTTAAGTTCATAAATTCGTTGGAGTTGGTCACGTGTTTCGACGGAAATCGGTGAAGTCCCTTCTAAAAAGTAAGGTTCTAATAACGCTTGTCCTGCTTGAACGTGATCAAGCATCGAACTCACAAGTTCAGGAAGAGGAAGGATCGTTTCATATAAGGAATCCGCTAACGCTTGTAAGGTAGCAATTTGCGTCACATCAAAGGTTCGGGGGCGATTCATCGACCGAATAATCGATCCCATTTCCTGACGGATGGATTTTCCTTCATCGTGAATACTTTTCACATTAGCTTTCGTGAGGGAAAAAGTATCCACAAGTTCATTAAAAGCAACGGCATCCGCTTCTGAAAATTGAAGCGCTTGATCTTCAAAAGCAATCGCAAGGGTCTTAAAAACATCCCCTTCTAACACCACATAAAAACGAAGTGCATGGACCGTTTGCATCGTTTCATGAATTTGTCCTAACGTTTCTTGAAGGTTCAAAACATCTTCTGACACTGTGTCATCGTGCATACCGACACCAAAACCCATGGGCATTTGTCCCAATCTCCCCATGGATTGAAACGAGTCGATCATACTCATTTCCGTCATTGCCGTATCTAATTCTTTGGTACTTGTTGTCGTGTCGGCAAACGCCATGAGGGGGGTGGAAGAGGTACTTGCACAACCGGCAACGAGCAACCCCACTCCGAGTAAACTTAATCCTAGTTTTTTCATTTTGATTTCTCCTTGTCTTTACTATAGTCATGTCCGTCAAGAAAAAAGCAAACCTTGGTTAAGTTGCCAAAGTAAGACGGTAAGTTGCATTTAACTTACTTAATGAGTTGCTTAATGATTTTGAGTTGTGCCTTTGAATAAGGTGGATAGGCAACCGGAATATCCACTTTCGTTGATTTATGGATAAATGATTTTTGATGGGAAAAGGTTACAAACGAGGCATAGCCGTGATAGGCGCCAAACCCTGATTGACCCACACCCCCAAAAGGGAGATGGCTTGATGCCACTTGCATTAAGGCATCATTAATCGCGCCATTACCAAACGATAACGCTTGCCAAACACGTTTTTGTGCCGTTTTGTTTTCACTAAAGAAATATAAGGCAAGAGGTTTTTCTTTGGTTTTTAAAGTGGCAATCACATCTTCAAGAGATTCAAATGTTAAGATGGGGAGAATCGGCCCAAAAATTTCTTCTTGCATGACAGGATCTTGCCAGGAGGCGTTGTCAATTATCGTCGGAGGAAAGTACTTATGTTCCACGGCGACTTCTTTCGTTCCTACTAATTTTTTTAGACGGTCCACATGCCGGTCAGAAACAATATGCCCAAACGTTGTAGGATCCGCATAACGTTTTTGAATGACGGCGTTAAAAGCATTTAAAAAAGCATCTTTGACGGAAGTATGGACATAAACATAATCAGGAGCAATACATGTTTGGCCCGCATTGGTAAATTTGGCAAACGCAATCCTTTCAGCAGCAATCTTTAAGTTGGCTGTTTCATCAATAATGGTAGGTGACTTCCCCCCTAATTCAAGCGTAACCGGCGTGAGATGTTTACTCGCCGCTTCATAGACGATTTGCCCCACACGGGTGGAACCGGTAAAGAAAATATGGTCAAAACGTAATGCTAATAACGCTTGCGTGACCGTCGCATCGCCTTCCATGACAGCCAAATAATGCGACGGAAAAAAAGCTTCCACCATTTTTTTAATG